>JAESFT010000802.1_pt1 | contig 12657 bp, 13 predicted proteins | sample 9269451 | NCBI WGS metagenome assembly JAESFT01 (sample SAMN14502557, study PRJNA617106) | algae metagenome | isolation source: Scytonema hyalinum WJT4-NPBG1 and co-occurring heterotrophs from well... | place: USA: Mojave Desert, Joshua Tree National Park, California | collected 2006-05-25
CACGTCCTTGATCAGCTCGTAGAGCTTCCCGGCATTCGGGTCGTTATGGCCGTGTTGATGCATCGTTGTCTCCTCGATGTTGTGTAGCAGGCGCTCGGGAATGATCCGCGAAGGCGGTGACGCGGCCGGTCGAGCCGGCTCCCGAGGGATCCGGGTGAACAACGGACAAGGTGAAGTTTGGTTCGGGATACAGCGCCGATCGACCACGGACGGTCTTAACGTGCAGGCTCTCGCCCTATACATGAGGGGCAGATACCCGGAGCCATCAGGAGACGAGATCGTGGCCATTACCCGTGAGCATGTGCTGCAGGCTCTGTCGACCGTGACGGTCGATGCCGGCGGAACCAACCTCGTTGACTCGGGACGGCTGTCGGATGTGGTGGTGGACGATGCGGGTCGGGTCATGTTCTCCATCACCATCGAACCGTCCGAGGCCGCCGGCATGGAGCAGGTCCGCCAGGCTGCCGTCGCGGCGGTTCAGGGCCTGCCGGCTGTGAAGGGGGTGTTTGGCAGCCTCACGGCCGACCGGCCTGCGGGTTCGGGAGCCTCCGCTGCCTCGGCGGCAGCACCCCAGCGCCCGCGGGCGGCAGCCCAACCCAAGAACCAGCGGATTCCCGGCGTGCAGCACGTGATCGCCGTCGCGTCCGGCAAGGGCGGCGTCGGCAAATCCACGACCGCCTGCAATCTGGCCCTCGGGCTGAAGGCGCTCGGGCTGAAGGTCGGCCTGCTCGATGCGGACATCTACGGGCCGTCCATGCCGAAGCTCCTCGGCATTCACGGCAAGCCGCGCCTGCTCGAGAACCGCGTTCTCGAGCCTATGGAGGCCTACGGCCTCAAGGTCATGTCCATCGGCTTCCTGGTCGAGGAGGAAGCGGCCATGATCTGGCGCGGGCCGATGGTGATGTCGGCCATCACCCAGATGCTGCGGGAGGTCGCCTGGGGCGACCTCGACGTGCTCGTGGTCGACATGCCGCCCGGCACCGGCGATGCGCAGCTCACCATGGCGCAGGCCACGCCGCTCGCCGGCGCCGTGATCGTGTCGACGCCGCAGGACCTCGCGTTGATCGACGCGCGGCGCGGCGTCTCCATGTTCAAGCGGGTCGAGATCCCGATCCTCGGTATCGTCGAGAACATGGCCACCTTCGTCTGCCCGCATTGCGGCCAGAGTTCCCACATCTTCGGTCATGGCGGCGCGCGTGAAGAGGCCAAGCGGCTGGACGTTCCCTTCCTCGGCGAAGTCCCACTCAACATGACGATCCGCGAGCTGTCGGATGCCGGTCGACCCGTCGTGGTCGCCGATCCGGAGGGCCCGCACGCCAGAATCTACAAGGACATGGCGCAGCAGGTGTGGACGTCCCTCGCGGGCGGCGGAGCAGCCAGGCCCGCACCGCGGATTGTGATCGAGTGAGCCCGACCAGCATGACGGTGCCTCCTACGCTCGGCGTCATTCTGGCGGGCGGCCTTTCGCGGCGCATGGGCGGCGGCGACAAGGTCCTCCTCACCGTCGAGGGACGCACGCTTGTCGAGCATGTGACGCAGCGCCTTGCCCCGCAATGCGAAGGCGTGATCCTCAACGCGAACGGCGAACTCCCACGCTACGAGAACCTGCACCTTCCCGTGGTTCCGGACTCGATAGCTGGGCATCTGGGACCGCTGACGGGAATCCTGACGGCACTCGAATGGAGTGCCACCCATCGTCCTCACATCGAATGGGTCGTCAGCGTGCCGGGCGACACGCCTTTCATCCCGCTGGATCTGGTGCGGCACCTGCACGAGGCGCGCCGTCAGTCAGACCAAGAACTCGCCTGCGCATCGTCGGGCCAACAGGTTCACTTCGCTGTCGGGCTCTGGCCCGTTTCACTGCGAGAGGATCTGCGTCGAATGCTTCTGGACGAGAACATGCGCCGCATCGGAGACTGGGTGGGACGGCATGGCTATGCGCAAGCCTCCTGGCCGATTGACCCGGTCGACCCCTTCTTCAACATCAACACGCCCGACGATTGGGCACAGGCGACGACTTTTTCCGAGCGGGAGCGGATGCGATGAACGAGCTTGATTTGTCAGGCTTGAAGTGCCCGCTGCCGGTCCTGCGCACGCGAAAAGCCCTGCTCTCCATGGCACCAGGCGAAAGACTGCGCGTCATATGCACGGATCCGCTGGCGGGCATCGACGTCCCCAATATGATCCGGGAAACCGGCGATGTTCTGGAGGAGCAAAGGCAGGAAGCTTCCCGGGTCACGTTCCTGATCCGTAAGGCGAACAAACTCGCATAAGAAGCCCGGCCAGGAGGCCGGGCTTCTTTCTGAAGAATTTGTAGCGAGATCAGGTGCTCTTGCGGAGCGAATCCTTCATTCCGCCGACCGTGTTCTGGATCTTGCCTTCGGCCTTATCCATCTTGCCTTCGGCTTCCAGCTTCGAATCGCCGAGAGCCTTGCCGAGACCTTCCTTGAGGCGGCCCTTCATGTTCTTCATGCTGCCTTCGGCGCGATCATTATCCATAGCATCTCTCCTGAAACAGATTTTCAGATATGGAAACGCTCTTTCCGACAGTCGGTTTCAAATAAGTTGAACATTCCGGCAAAAATGGCGGCCGCCGGCCATGAACTTGGCCATTGCGAGATATTATTTTTCTCATCAAACGCCAGTATGCTGTTTGAGAAGGCAACGTTACCATCATGAAATTGCAGAACAATCGAAAATGAATTAACTGATTACTACTATTCATCAAATTTATATTTACATTATACTCAGATAAGATTTCACCTTTCTCATTGAAAAGTAGGGTATGGACAACGGCATCGAGCGCGCTAATTCGGGAACGGTCCGCGATATTATGTTATAAAGTTAATAGGTGTCGTGTCCGTGTCCGCAGCCACTCGACGTCCTCCCCGTCAAACCTCCAGAGCCTCGCTCCGTGCAGACAGTCGCACCGCGTTGAGAAGCCCGGCTCAATCCCTGGATCGCGTCGCCCTCCTGGCCCACCAATTGAGAACGCCCCTTTCGGCCATCAACGCCCTGGCTCAGGGCCTCATCCGGCGAGCCGATCGGCTGGGAACCACGGATATCCAATCGAAGGCCGAGAAGATCTGGCGCGCCAGCCTGCGCCTTGACGAACTGATCGACACGATCCTGTCCTATACTCGGGCCACGGCCGGCGGGATCGTGCTCAATCCAAGCGAGTTCAACCCGGCGGAGCTCATTCGCCGGGTTTGCAGGGAGCAAGGCGGGCAGCAGCCGACCCGTCCATTTCAGATCCAAATCCGCGGATTGCCGGAGATCATGATCGGCGACCCCATCCTGCTGGAGCAGGCCCTCGTCATTGTCGTGTCGAACGCCATGAAATATTCGCAGCCTGACAAGCCGATCAAAATCACGACTGGCAAGAGGGTCGGGATGATCCGGATCGTCGTCAAGGATCAAGGGATCGGCATCACGGAGCGGGATCTGCCCTTCATCATGCAGCCCTTTTTCCGCGGCCAGAACGCGAAGAAATATCTTGGCACCGGATTAGGCCTGAGCCTCGCCTGGTACATCCTCAAGCTTCACGGCGGAGACTTGGAGATCGAGAGCCAGGAAGGCCGCGGAACCAAAGTTACGATGCTCGTACCGCAAACGAATTCGACGGGAATCAGCTATTCCATCTAAGATGGCCTTCCGCCTCGCTCAGGGGCGAATGAGGATGCACCGAAAGTCGTTGACGTTCGTCAAGGTCGGACCGGTCACGACAAGCCTGTCGAGCTCCGCGAAGGCCGTATAGGCATCGTTCCTGTCCAGGTGAGAGGCCAGATCGATTCCGCGCGTGCGGGCATTCTCGAAGAGGCTACCGTCGAACCAAGCGCCCGCATTGTCCTCGGACCCGTCGATTCCGTCGGTATCGCAGGAGATCGCCGAGATCCTGCGCTCATCCTTCAACGCCAGCGCCAGCGACAGCAGGAACTCCGCATTGCGGCCGCCCCGTCCCTGGCCGCGGACCGTCACGGTCGTCTCACCGCCGGAGAGCAGAACGCAGGGCGCCTTGGCCGGCTCCCCATGGATCAGGGCGGAGCGGGCAATGCCTGCCATGACGCGCCCGACCTCCCGAGCCTCTCCTTCGAGCGCATCGCCGAGCACGAGCGGCGTCAGCCCCAGCTCACGGGCTTTGGCCGCGGCGGCATCGAGCGCCATCTTAGGGGTCGACAGCATATGGACCGCGCCGCCGGCGACAGGCTGCGTGACGGCATTGGATCGGATGGTCTGCAGGACATGGTCGGGCACGGCGATGCCGTACTTGCGCAGGATGGCGAGCGCGACGTCCGGATCGACCCGCTCAGGGATCGTCGGGCCCGATCCGATGCTGCCTGGATCGTCACCGGGAACATCGGAGATCAGGTAGGTGACGAGGGGCGCCACGCCGACAGCCGCCGCAAGCCGCCCGCCTTTGATGGCGGAGAGAGATTTGCGCACCAGGTTCATCTCCCCGATAGGCGCACCGGACTTCAAAAGTGCCCGGTTGAGGTCCTGCTTGTCGGCCAGCGTCACCCCTTCGGCCGGGAGCGACAGGAGCGACGAGGCGCCGCCGGACATGAGGCAGACGACGAGATCGTCCGGTCCCGCTTCCCGTGCGAGAGCCAGGATCCGCCCGGCGGCCTGCAACCCGGCCTCGTCGGGAACCGGATGAGCCGCCTCGACGATCTCGATGACCCGCGTCGGCACGGCGTGTCCATAGCGCGTGACCACGAGCCCTTCGCATGTTCCTCCCGCGCGGTCCCAGGCGTCCTCGAAGGCCGCCGCCATGCGGGCCGAGGCCTTGCCGGCGCCGAGGACGATCGTTCGTCCTTTCGGCTTGGGCGGCAGGCGGTCGTCGAACTGGCCATCAGGAAGCGCCGCCTTGAGGGCGGCATCGAAGAGGGCATAGAGGATTTCGGGATCGTTCGGCATGGCGTCACTTTACGTCAGAAATCCCCCGCGTGAAGCCTGGGGCTGCGGATTGCGCACAGGGCGACGTCGTCGCCTATCAAAGGCCTTGGAACACGCCGTAGGATCATGCTTAAAGACAGGCCGTTAGCCGTCTCATGATTGTCCGATCCACCCGAGGATGCCCCTGCCGATGTCCCAGTGCGCCCCGCTTCCACGCCTCCTTTCGAGAATCACGGCATGAAGCCCCTGTCCCAAATGCCGTTGAAGACGGCGCGCTCCATCCGAGTGGTGCTGACCGACATCGACGACACCGTCACCACGGAAGGGATGCTCACGGCTGCAGCCTACGGCGCGCTTGAACGGCTGCATCGCGCTGGCTTTCTCGTCATTCCGGTGACCGGTCGACCGGCAGGATGGTGCGATCATATCGCCCGCATGTGGCCCGTGGACGCGGTGGTGGGAGAAAACGGCGCCTTCTATTTCCGTTACGATCGCGACCGCAAGAAGATGCAGCAGCGATTCTGGGCGAGCCCCGAGGACCTGAAGCGGAACCGCGCCAAGCTCGATTCCATCGAGCAGGAAGTGCTCACCAGGATCCCCGGCGCGGCGCTTGCCAGCGATCAGGCCTATCGCATAGCGGATCTCGCCATCGACTTCTGCGAGGACGTCCCCGCCCTACCCGAAACGGAGGTGGATCGGATCGTCTCGATCTTCGAGCGTGCCGGCGCACAGGCTAAGGTCAGCTCTATTCATGTGAACGGATGGTTCGGCGGTTACAACAAGCTGAGCATGGCCAAGACCCTGCTCGCCGACGTGTTCGGCATGGAGTGGGAAGAGGCGAAAACTGCCGCGATCTATGCGGGCGACTCGCCGAACGACGAGCCCATGTTCGCAGCCTTCCCCCTGAGCGTCGGCGTGGCGAACATCCAGGCCTTTGCGCACCGCCTGGCCAGCAAGCCAGCCTATCTGGCGGAGGGTCATTCGGGAGAAGGTTTCGTGGAACTGGCCGATCTGCTGCTGAAGGCGAGGAGCGCCTAGGCCTGAAGCAGAAGCCGCGAGCTCCCATCAAAGAAAAGGCCCGGCGTCGCCGGGCCTTTCCTTTCTCACAATCCTGCGATGTTGATGTATTTGATTTCGAGGAAGCCCTCGATGCCGTACTTGGAGCCTTCGCGGCCAAGCCCCGACTGCTTCACGCCGCCGAACGGCGCCATCTCGTTGGCCAGCGCGGGCGTGTTCACCCCCACCATGCCGCTCTCCAGCGCCTCCGCCACCCGCCAGACCCGGGCCATGTCCCGGGCATAGAAGTACGATGCCAGTCCGAACTCCGAGTCGTTGGCCATCGCGATCACGTCCGCCTCGTCCGTGAAGGTGATGATCGGCGCCAAAGGCGCAAACGTCTCCTCCTTCGTCACCTTCATCGCCTGCGTGACGCCCGTCATCACGGTGGGCTCGAAGAAGGTGCTGCCCAGATCGGAGCGCTTGCCGCCTACCAGCAGCTTCCCGCCCTTCTCCAGCACGTCGGCCACGTGCTCCTCCATCTTGGCCACCGCCCGCTCGTCGATCAGCGGTCCCATGGCGACGCCAGGCTCCGTGCCCCGCCCGAGCTTGAGGCTCTTCGCCTTGGCCGCAAGCTTCTCAGCAAAGGCCTCCGCCACGCCCTCCTGCACGTAGATCCGATTGGCACACACGCAGGTCTGGCCCGCATTGCGGAACTTCGACGCCAGCGCACCCTCCACGGCCGCATCCAGATCGGCATCGTCGAACACGATGAACGGGGCATTGCCGCCCAGTTCCAGCGACAGCCGCTTGATGCCGTCGGCCGCCTCCTTCATCAGCCAGCGGCCCACGCCGGTCGATCCGGTAAACGTGATCTTGGCCACCTTCGGGTTGCGACAGAACTCCTCGCCCAGGGGCTTGGCCTCGCCGGTGATCACCGAGAATGCGCCCTTAGGGATGCCGGCCCGCTCGGCCAGAACGGCCAGCGCCAGGGCTGAGAGCGGCGTCTGTGCGGCGGGCTTAAGCACCATCGTGCAGCCGGCAGCGAGCGCCGGGCCCACTTTCCGGGTGATCATGCCGTTGGGAAAGTTCCAGGGGGTGATCGCCGCACAGACCCCCACCGGCTGCTTGAGCACCACGATGCGCTGGGACGCGTGAGCGCTGGGAATGACGTCGCCATCGATGCGTTTGGCTTCTTCCGCGAACCACTCGATGTAGGCGGCGTTCGAGATCACCTCGCCTTTGGCCTCGGCCAGAGGCTTGCCCTGCTCTGTGGTGAGGATCAGCGCCAAATCGTCGGCATTGGCGATGATCAGGTCGTACCACTTCCTCAGGATGGCGCTGCGCTCCTTGGCGGTGCGCTTCGCCCAGTCCTTTTGCACCTCGTAGGCCGTATCGATGGCCCGCCTTGCCGCCTCGGGGCCGAGATCCGGCACCTCGAGGATCAGCGCGCCGTCGAACGGATCGGTGACCGGGATGGTCCTGCCATCGGGGGCATCGATCCACTCGCCCGCCACATATGCCTGTGACACCAGCAACGACGGATCCTTCAGATCCACGGCACGACGAGCAACAGGACGCGAATGAACAGTCATCTCGGGTCTCCAATCGAAGGGAAGCTGAGGGAGATATAAGCGCCGCCTCCAACTCTGTGAACCGCCCGAGATGCGGAGCAGGGTTGCCGACAAAGCGGCCAAGCTTTTCGACAGGATAGCGGCGCCTATGCCTGAAAATGAGGCAGAAACTTGAAGCTTAAAGAGACCTGCGACTTAAGGATGACCCCTTCTCGCATTGCACAAGGCATAAGTCGCTGTACCTTTCTGACCATCGCCGGGCGCGCCCTCGCGCTGCGGCTCGAACAATGGCCGGATCAACCGGCCTCGGAACGAAGGGAAGGAAATCGATGCGAGTTCTCAGTAAGCTTCTGTTTGCCCTCAGCTGCACCGTCGTGGCGCAGTCGGCCTCCGCGCAGCAGGCCTCCGATGGCGTGGTCAAGATTGGCATCCTGAACGACCAGTCCGGCGTTTACGCGGATTTCGGCGGCAAGTCCTCCGTCGAGGCCGCCCGCATGGCCGTGCAGGATTTTGGCGGCAAGGTTCTCGGCGTGCCGGTCGAGATCGTCAGCGCGGACCACCAGAACAAGCCCGACGTGGCGGCCAGCATCGCCCGGCAATGGTACGACACGGAGAAGGTCGATTCCATCATGGAGCTGACCACCTCGTCCGTCGCTCTCGCAGTCCAGGGCCTGTCCAAGGACAAGAAGAAGATCACCATCACGACCGGTGCGGCGACGACCGATCTCACCGGCAAGCAGTGCATGCCTTACGGGTTCCACTGGGCCTATGACACTCATGCTCTCGCGGTCGGTACCGGCGGCGCGCTCGTGGAAAACGGCGGCAATAAGTGGTTCTTCCTCACAGCCGATTACGCCTTCGGCTACTCCCTCGAGGAGCAGACCTCGAAATTCGTGAAGTCGAAGGGCGGTCAGGTGCTCGGCGCCGTCCGCCACCCGCTGGCCGCGACCGACTATTCATCCTTCCTCCTCCAGGCCCAGAGCTCCGGCGCCAACGTGATCGGCATGGCCAATGCCGGCCTCGATACGGCCAATGCCATCAAGCAGGCGGCGGAATTCGGACTAACTCAAGGCGGGACGCGTCTGGCGGCGCTGCTCTTCACCCTTGCCGAAGTGAAGGGCCTCGGCCTCAAGGCCGCGCAGGGCTTGACGCTGACGGAGGGCTGGTACTGGGACCAGAGCGACGAGAACCGCGCCTTCGCGAAGAAGTTCCAGGAGAAGACCGGACGCATGCCGAACATGATCCATGTCGGCACCTATTCCGCCGTGACGCAGTATCTGAAAGCCGTCCAGAAGGCCGGCACGGACGCGACAGAACCGGTCGCCAAGCTCCTGCACGAGATGCCGGTCGAGGACGTCTTCGCCAAGAACGGCAAGGTGCTGCCCAATGGCCGCATGGTCTACGACATGTATCTCTTCCAGGTGAAGAAGCCGGAGGAGAGCAAGGGCGAGTGGGACATGTACAAGCAGCTCGCCAAGGTTCCGGGCGACCAAGCTTACATGAAGGCTGCCGATAGCGGCTGCCAGCTCACGCAATAATCTCCGCTGAGGTGGGACGGCAGGCCCGCCTCACCTATTCGTCCTCCGACAGCGGCTGGTGTCGGGCTTCGTGCCCGGGCCGGCCGTTGCCTCCTTACCACGAGAGTGTCGGCCGGTTCATATGGTCAGTACGCAACCTATCCTGAGCGCCACCGGGCTCACCATGGAGTTTCGCGGCTTCGTCGCCGTGAAGGATGTGACGCTGTCGGTCAATGAGGGGACGATCCATGCCCTGATCGGCCCCAACGGCGCCGGCAAGACAACGGTCTTCAACCTGCTCACGAAGTTTCTCACGCCGACCCGTGGACAGATCGCCTTCAGGGGTTCGGACATTACGGGCCTGAAGCCCGCCGAGGTCGCCCGCCTCGGTCTCGTTCGCTCCTTCCAGATTTCGGCGGTGTTCCCGCATCTGACCGTGCTCGACAATGTGCGCGTGGCGCTGCAGCGTCCGTCCGGGCTCGCCACGCAGTTCTGGCGCCCCGCATCGGCTCTTTCGACCCTCAATGATCGCGCCATGGAGCTCATCGATGCTGTGGGCCTCAGAGCCTATGCGCATCTGCCGGCCGTTGAATTATCATATGGACGCAAAAGAGCGCTTGAGATCGCCACTACCTTGGCCCTCGATCCTGCCATGCTGCTTCTCGACGAGCCCATGGCCGGCATGGGGCATGAAGACATTGGCCGCATCTCCGATCTGATCCGGCGCATTGCACGCAACCGGACGGTGCTGATGGTCGAGCATAACCTCAACGTGGTGTCCGATCTCTGCGACCGCGTCACCGTTCTGGCACGCGGCGAGATTCTCTCCGACGGCTCGTACGACACAGTCAGCCAGGACCCGCGCGTGCGTGAAGCCTATATGGGAACCGAGCATGAGTAGCGCTCCTCTTCTCGAAGTCCGCGGGCTTAACGCCTGGTATGGCGAGAGCCACGTTCTCCAGGGTGTCGATCTCGACATCCGAGAGGGGGAAACCGTGACCCTGCTTGGCCGGAACGGCGCTGGCAAGACAACCACTCTGCGCGCCATCATGGGAATCCTACGCCGGCGCGAGGGCGTCATCCGCCTGCGCGGCAAGGACCTCCTGGGTCTGCCGCTCCACAAGGTCGCGCAGGCTGGCCTCGGCTATGTGCCCGAAGAGCGCGGCATCTTCGCGAGCCTGAACGTCTCCGAGAACCTGATGCTGCCGCCGACCGTGTTGGAAGGCGGCATGAGCGTGGAGGAGATCTACAGCCTCTTCCCCAATCTCCAGGAGCGCCGTTCGAGCCAGGGCACGAAGCTATCGGGTGGTGAGCAACAGATGCTCGCCATTGCGCGCGTATTGCGCACGGGTGCGAGAATCATCCTTCTCGACGAGCCGACGGAGGGTTTGGCTCCCGTGATCGTCCAGCGCATCGGCGACGTGCTGGTCGCCTTGAAGAAGCGCGGTATGACCATCCTGCTCGTGGAGCAGAACTTCCGCTTCGCGCGAAAAGTCGCCGATCGCTTCTACCTTATGGAGGATGGGCGCATGGTGAACTCGTTCCCCGGACACGAGCTCGACGCGCGCATGGACGAACTTCACGAAGTTCTTGGGGTGTAGAGCATCATGAGTACAATTTTCGGCATTCCTACCCCTGCCCTTTACGGCCAGCTTCTCATCGGCCTGATCAACGGCTCGTTCTATGCCATGCTGAGTCTCGGCCTTGCCGTGATCTTCGGCCTGCTGCGGGTCATCAACTTCGCCCATGGCGCGCAATACATGCTCGGCGCCTTCGCCGCCTACCTGCTCCTGAACTGGCTCGGGATCGGGTACTGGCCAGCGCTCATTCTTGCTCCCCTGATCGTCGGCGCCATCGCAGTGGTGATCGAGAAGACGATGCTGAGCCGCCTTTACGGCGTGGATCCGCTCTACGGCCTTCTCCTGACCTTCGGCCTTGCGCTCATTCTTGAGGGTGCCTTCCGCTATTGGTTCGGCGCGGCCGGCCAGCCCTATGCCGCACCGCCGCAACTGACCGGGGCTCTCAATCTGGGCTTCATGTTCATGCCGATCTATCGGGGCTGGGTGGTCATCGCCTCCCTGGTCGTCTGCCTTGGCACGTGGCTGCTCATCGAGAAGACCCGGCTCGGCGCCTATCTGCGGGCGGCTACGGAAAATGCCACGCTCGTCCAAGCCTTCGGCGTGAACGTGCCCTTGCTCCTGACCCTCACCTACGGCCTCGGTGCAGCATTGGCGGGTCTGGCGGGCGTGCTGGCGGCGCCGATTTATCAGGTGAGCCCCCTGATGGGTTCGAACCTGATCATTATCGTGTTCGCCGTGGTCGTGGTCGGCGGCATGGGCTCCATCCTGGGCGCCATCGTGACCGGCTACGTTCTCGGCGTTCTCGAGGGGCTCACGAAGGTTTTCTACCCGGAGGCCTCGAGTATCGTTATCTTTGTGATCATGGCCATTGTTCTGCTCGTTAGGCCGGCGGGTCTCTTCGGGCGGGAGGAGTGAAATCATGGCTGTCGGAACCCAATATCTTGCGGAAGAGCCCAAGCTCCGCACGTCGTCCATGGTGCTTGGGGCAATTGCCGTCGCGGCCCTGCTGGCGGCTCCCTTCTTCTTCTATCCCGTCATGCTCATGAGCGTGCTCTGCTTCGCGCTCTTCGCCTGCGCCTTCAACCTACTCATCGGCTATGTGGGCCTTCTCTCCTTCGGCCATGCGGCCTTTTTCGGCGGAGCCGCTTATTTCACCGCCCATGCGGCCAAGGTGTGGGGCTGGGAGCCCCTGACGGCCATTCTGTTGGGTGTCGCCGGAGCCGCCGCCATGGGCCTCGTCATCGGGTTTGTAGCCATCCGCCGCCAGGGCATCTATTTCGCCATGATCACCCTGGCTCTGTCGCAGATGTTCGCCTTCATCTGCCTCCAGGTTCCCTTCACCCACGGCGAGGACGGAATCCAGGGCGTGCCGCGCGGTTATCTGCTCGGCTTCATCGACCTGAACCAGCCCTTGACCATGTACTACGTTACGCTGGCCATCTTTCTCTTCGGATTCTTCGCCATCTGGCGGATCGTGAACTCGCCGTTCGGCAATATCCTCAAGGCCATCCGCGAAAACGAGCGCCGCGCGGTCTCGCTCGGTTACCGGGTGGACCGCTACAAGCTCGGCGCCTTCGTCATGTCGGCAGCCTTGGCGGGTCTGGCCGGAGGCACCAAGGCTATCGTGTTCCAGTTCGCAACCCTCACCGACGTGCAGTGGCAGATGTCCGGCGAGGTCATCCTCATGACCCTCCTCGGCGGCATCGGCACGCTGGTCGGTCCCATCGTCGGCGCCGGTCTGGTGATTGCCCTACAGAATTACCTGGCTGCGTCCGACTTCCCCGTGACGGTGCTGATCGGCATCATCTTCGTGATCTGCGTGCTTCTGTTCCGCCGCGGCATCGTGGGAGAGATCCTGGAGCTGATGAGGCGAAGGTCCAAAGGCGCCTCCTGAGAGACGAATATCGGAAACTCTGCCGGCGTTCATGCGGTTGAACGCCGGCTCATGCCATCGAGTCGTACCATGTCAGGCAGCGATACATTCGATTACGTGATTGTCGGCGCAGGTTCCGCCGGCTGCGTTCTGGCGAACCGCTTGTCCAAGGATCCCCGGAACTCCGTCTGCATTCTCGAAGCCGGCGGCAAGGACAACTG
>JAESFT010000705.1_pt1 | contig 12655 bp, 12 predicted proteins | sample 9269451 | NCBI WGS metagenome assembly JAESFT01 (sample SAMN14502557, study PRJNA617106) | algae metagenome | isolation source: Scytonema hyalinum WJT4-NPBG1 and co-occurring heterotrophs from well... | place: USA: Mojave Desert, Joshua Tree National Park, California | collected 2006-05-25
CGCTCGCCTGAAGGACTGGCGGCGTGTCGCTACCCGCTACGACCGCTGCGCCCACACCTTCTTCTCAGCCATCTGCATCGCAGCAGCCGTCACCTTCTACCTCAATCAATGAGTCCTGAGCCTAGTTTTATTTGACGTAACGTCAGTTCAATCTAGGTTTTTAGTAGATGATGCAGAGTATTAAGGCTTGTTGTGCAGGTACATACGTTGGAATGTCAACTCCAACATAACCTTGGCTGTTTGCTTGCGTCAGCCTTTGCGTCGGGTGGCCGAATGCGCTCAGTCCCGAACCATTCGGGCTATGAAAATCCGGTAGGGGATGTGGAATCCTACAAGCGCACCGCATCAAGCGCAGGCGGAGCTTGCCCTGTCGCACGCGCAACGATCACGGCCACCACATGGTCGGCGAGCCGCATCAACTCCGTCTGCTTGCGCTTGGGGAGCGTGCGAGGCTTGTAGTCGATGAGGCACAAGGCGCCTAAGCGGATCTCATTCCTGTAGGTGAGCGGAGCACCGGCATAGAAGCACACGAAGGGCTCGCCCGTGACGAGGGGGTTGGTTTGGAACCGCTCGTCCTTCCGAGCATCGGGCACCACGAGCACCTGCGGCTTCAGGATGGCATAGGTGCAGAACGAGAGATTGCGTGGTGTTTCTGTAACTTCCACGCCCTGACGCGAGAGCAGGACCTGCCGTTGCGCCTCGATCAGAGTCACCAGGCAGATCGGCACCTCGAAGCGCTCACGCGTGAATGCGGTGATCCGGTCGATCACCGGATCGCTCATGAGCTTGTCGGCATCGAGTTCCTGAAGGGCTTGCAGCCGCTCGATCTCATTTGGGTCGCTGGGAATGTCCAAGATCCGATCTCCCATCGCATGCAGGTAGCCGTCAACCGGCGTTGTCCGAAGAGGACGCCTTGCGCGAGGAAGCCGGGACATCTTCCCCTACCTCGCCTCCAAGCTCAGGCTTCCCTTCCCCCTCATCGGCCAAAGCATCCCAGGCCCGAGCGACTGCGAGGAGCCGCTCGCGGGGCTCGTCAGCGCTCATTTGGCTCACAAGCGCGCGAAGCTCCTCAGTTCGATGCTTGAAATGCGCAACGGTTCGCATGTCGTCGCCTCAAGAAACCATAATCCGTAGGCGCCCACGAAGCGCGTGGGCCAGCGGCACATCGTTAGCGCCCTACTCGCCCAACCGGAAGGGGTCCGCGCCCCAACGATGGCGGCCATTCACTCGCCTCGGCGGATTGGATAGGGCTCGATAAGGAGCGTCGAGTTTTGCCTGCCCGGTGCAGGACCCGGTACGCCGTCGAGGATGTGAACTCTCCTGTCAGCACCCGGCTGTCGGTCGAGATTTAGCTGGGCTCCGATCCGATGGCACGAACAGCACTGGCCAAGCGCAGACCCGTCGGCTAGAGGCGTCGTCCCCTCAAGCGAGTGAGTCTGCCCATGCGGCCCGCCTCCGACGCCGTATCGATCGGCATCGACTTTGGTACCAGCAACACGGTCGTAGCGCTCGCGAGCTCCGACGGGACGACGGAGGCCATTCGCTTCCGGCACAATGGGGCAAGCCTCAACGTCTATGTGACGGCGCTGTGCTTCTGGGACGAGCACCACGGCACGAGCCGCATCACGCAGGTCGAGGGCGGGCCCTATGCGGTGGAGCAGTTCCTGGAGGGACGCCACGCCTACCGTTTCATCCAATCGTTCAAGACGTTTGCAGCGAGCGCCTCGTTTCAGGAAACCCGCGTTTTCCGCGAGCGCTATCGGTTCGACGATCTGCTCGCGGCGTTCCTGCGCACCCTCATCCGCCATGCCGGCGGATCCCTCGACCTCAATGCGCAGCGCATCGTGATCGGCCGGCCCGTGCAGTTTGCGGGGCATAGCCCGGACGACGCGCTCGCCATGGCGCGCTACGATCAGGCGTTCTCGCGCTTCGGCGCCAGCCACGCGCATTACGTCTACGAACCCGTGGGAGCGGCCTTTTTCTACGCACGGGGCCTCAACCGCGATGCCACGGTCCTAGTCGCGGATTTCGGCGGCGGAACGAGCGACTTCTCCGTTATGCGCTTTTCCCGCGAAGGGGGACAGCTGAGCGCCGATCCACTGGGACATTCCGGAATCGGGATTGCAGGCGACGCCTTCGATGCCCGCATCGTCGACCAGGTCGTGGCGCCGCGGCTCGGCAAGGGCGGGTTGTATCGCTCTATGGGCGACAAGCTCCTCACGCTGCCGAATCACTACTACGCCAACCTGTCGCGCTGGCATCAGCTCGCTCTTATGAAGGGCTCGGGCGATCTCAAGGAATTGTGGGAGCTCGCACGCCTCGCGGTCGATCCGGAGCCTCTGGAGACCTTCATCGACATCGTCGAGCACGACCACGGCTTTGCGCTCTACCGCGCGGTCTCCGACACGAAGGTGGCGCTCTCAGGCGCGGAGGACACCCGCTTCCGATTCGCGGCCGGCGAGACCGTGATTGAGGCCGAGATCACGCGTGACGATTTCGAGAGCTGGATCGCGCCCGATGTGGAGCGCATCGCGGCTACGCTGGACGGGAGCCTCATGCGGGCCGGGATTGGAGCCGGGGAGGTGGACCGGGTGTTTCTCACCGGCGGAACGTCCTTCGTGCCGGCCATCCGCCGCCTCTTCGTGGAACGCTTCGGGGAGGAGCGCCTCACCTCGGCGGATCAGTTCGAGTCCATCGCTTATGGGCTTGCCCTCATCGGCCACGACCAGAACCCTGCCCAATGGGCCGTGCAGGCATCCTAAGCAGCCGTTCAAGTCCTGAGCCGGTAGATGCGGTGCCTCAGGTTTCCCCCTGAGAGCCCTCAGTCGCGAGCTCCGATGGAGAAGACCTCATAACCCGCGCCATCGAGCACACGCACCATCTCGACCTCAGGGCCGAGAGCTTGCGGACGGCGGGCGCGCCGGAACACCGCCAGGGCCCTCTCCTGAGCAGCGGCAAGCGTCAGAGTGCGAACATGAATATGACGGACAACCTTGCTGCCCTCGGCTGCGGGCCCAAGGGATTCGATCCGGTAGATTTCGTACATGTTCCCCAGCAACTGCTTCCCTTCACCCTTGTTGACGCAGATCGGTAGAGCGTCGACGTCTTGCTAGCCGGCGGCATGCGCGAAATCGACACAGATCTCGCCCCATCCAGGCAACAGCGCTGTCGTTGACCCTCCGCTGGGCTTCGCAGTAGACAGCGCGCCCCACGGCAGGACGGGACGGGTCATGGTGTCGATCACCCAGCGCATCGCGAAGGAACTCAACGCCGAGGAGTGGCAGGTTAAGGCAGCCGTCGATCTCTTGGATGGCGGTGCCACCGTTCCCTTCATTGCGCGCTACCGCAAGGAAGCAACGGGCACCCTCGACGATGTTCAGCTGAGAGCCCTCGACGAGCGCTTGCGCTATCTGCGTGAGCTCGACGAACGCCGCAAAGCGGTGATCGAGAGCATCCGGGAGCAGGGCAAGCTTGCCGACGACCTCCTCGTCGAGATCAACGCCGCCGACACTAAAGCCCGGCTTGAGGATCTCTATCTTCCCTACAAGCCGAAGCGGCGCACCAAGGCGCAGATCGCGCGGGAAGCGGGCCTCGAGCCCTTGGCGGATCACCTCCTCGCCCGACCGCAAGACGAGCCAAGGCCCATAGCGGCCGCTTATGTGAATGCGGAGGGGGGCGTCGCAACGCCCGAGGAGGCGCTCGAAGGCGCTCGCGCGATCATGGTGGAGCGCTTTGCCGAGAACGCCGAGCTCATCGGCAGCCTTCGGGAAGCGTACTGGCAGCGGGGCCGCCTCGCTTCGACGGTCCGGCATGGCAAGAAGACGGAGGGGGCCAAGTTCGCCGACTATTTCGACTTTGCCGAGCCGCTCACAAAGCTGCCCTCACACCGGATCCTGGCCCTGTTTCGGGGTGAGAAGGAGGAGGTGCTTTCCCTTCAGTTCGAGGAGGATAAAGGCGCTCGGGAACCCGGCTACGTGAGCGCCTACGAGGGCCGCATCGCTCTGAGCGCTGGGATCGAGGACAGGGCTCGCCCGGGCGACAGGTGGCTCCTGGAAACCGCCCGTTGGGCTTGGCGCACGAAGCTGCGTTTCTCGATCGAGCTCGACATGCGCATGCGCCTCTGGCAGCTGGCGGAGGACGAGGCGGTTCGGGTCTTTGCCGCAAACCTGAGGGACCTCCTCCTCGCCGCCCCGGCCGGCACACGGCCGACGCTGGGCCTCGATCCGGGTTACCGAACGGGGGTCAAAGTTGCCGTGGTGGATGCCACGGGCAAGGTCGTGGCGACGGACACCATCTATCCGCACGAGCCGAAGCGGCAGTGGGACGAGTCGCTGGCGAGCTTGTCTCGCTTGTGCCGGGCGCACCAGGTTGAACTCGTCGCCATTGGCAACGGAACCGCCTCGCGCGAGACCGACAAGCTCGCCGCGGAGCTGATCGCCCGGCATCCGGACCTGAAGCTCACCAAGGTGATGGTCTCCGAAGCGGGCGCGTCGGTTTACTCCGCATCCGCCTATGCAAGCCAGGAGCTGCCGCAGCTCGACGTGTCTCTGCGTGGAGCAGTTTCGATCGCGCGGCGCCTGCAGGACCCCTTGGCGGAACTCGTGAAGATCGACCCGAAGTCTATCGGCGTCGGCCAGTACCAGCACGACTTGGCCGAGTACAAGCTCTCGCGCTCGCTCGATGCCGTCGTGGAAGATTGCGTCAATGCGGTGGGGGTCGACGTCAACACCGCGTCGGCGCCGCTGCTCGCCCGCATCTCGGGATTGGGCGATTGGCTGGCACAGAACATCGTGGCGTACCGGGAGGCGAACGGCCCGTTCCGGACCCGCAGAGCCCTGAAGGACGTCAGCGGCTTGGGTCCAAAAACCTTTGAGCTCTCGGCCGGGTTCCTGCGCATCCAGAACGGGGGGGACCCTCTGGACGCCTCGGGGGTGCACCCGGAGGCCTATCCCGTCGTGCGACGCATCCTGCAAGCCACAAAGAGCGACATCAAGGTCGTGATCGGCAACACCTCATTGCTCAAGTCGCTCGAGCCTCAGGCCTTTACCGACAGCGCGTTCGGGCTACCGACGGTGGTCGATATCCTCAGCGAGCTGGAAAAGCCGGGGCGGGATCCGCGTCCCGAGTTCCAGACGGCGACGTTCCGGGACGGGGTGGAGACTATCGGCGATCTGCGGGCCGGGATGGTGCTGGAGGGTGTCGTCACGAACGTCGCGGCCTTCGGCGCGTTCGTCGATGTGGGCGTGCATCAGGATGGACTGGTCCATATCTCGGCGCTGTCGAACACCTTCGTCAAAGATCCACGTGCGGTGGTGAAGCCGGGCGACGTCGTGAAGGTAAAGGTCCTTGAGGTCGATAAGGCCCGCAAGCGCATCTCGCTGACCATGCGGATGGACGATGCAGCACCGGCGCCGCGCAAAGCGGCCTCGGACGATGGCAAGGCTGGCCTCAAGCCAGCCGCGAGGGTAACGAAAGACAAGGGTGGACCTGCCCCACAGGCGCAGCCGAGCGGAGCCCTCGCCGAGGCCCTGCGGCGTGCCGGCGCCAAAAGTTCCGGCAGCACGCGCAAATAGGTGAAAGCAGCACCCGTTGGCGGCGTCCTAACGATCCGCGCGTGCTGGCTCGGAGCGGTCCCACAATCTGCAAAACGAACTTGTGCTGCCTTGGCTCTCCGGGCAACCATGAGCCGCCGCTGCCGTCATCCAAGCTGGCGGCGACCTCGGCCAGCGTCCGCATCCTGAGACAGGGTGAAGCTGCTTTGAGTCTTGATTAAATTATTTTACTGAACCGCCAAGCTGTGCCATCGTGCACCCATGGACCTGCCGAGTGCCCTCGCCTCTGCACAGCGGAAGGACCCGCCCGCGCCTGCGAGCGCGGCCTTCCAGAATGTCGGCATTCTCGTTCGCCGGGAGCGGCATAAGCGCGGCCCCACCCTCGTGCAGGTGGCGGAACGCGCCAGGATCTCCCCAGCCTTCCTGTCTCTTGTGGAACGCCACAAGGCAACGCCGTCGCTCGGCTCGTTGGCGGCCATCGCGGATGCGCTCGGGGTACCGATCGCGGCCTTCCTGCAGACGGGCCTCCCGGCGGATGCCGTAACCCGCGCGGGCCGGCGGCCCCACTTCGCCCTGGGGCAGTCGGACGTCCGGTACGAGAGGCTCTCGACCGTCTTTCCCGGTCAACAGCTCGATGCGGTCGCCATTCACGTGCCCCCGGGGCACGAGGCCGAAACCATCGCGCATGCGGGGGAGGAATGGATCTACCTCGTCGAGGGGCAGCTTCGTCTCGTGATCGACGGGGAAGCCGTCGACCTCGCGCCCGGCGACACCTACCACTTCAGAGGAGACGCCGTGCATTCCTACGCGAACCTCGGCAGCCGCACCGCGACAGTGCTGTGGGTCGGCACCGTGCCGGTGTTTCGCAGCCCGGCCGCACCCTCGAACGACACCAGGGGAGCACCATGACGGCGGGCATTCATCGACTGGCGCTCAAGGTGCAGGAGGCCTGGGCCTCGCCCGGGCAGCCGGCCGCCGTGCTGAAAGCGGCCGGCGACGCGTTCACGGAGGCCGTCGGCCACAGACTCTACAGCGTCACGGTCATGCTGGCCGGAGGCCGCGAGGTCGAGCGCATCCATTCGACGATGCCGGACGTGTATCCCGTCGGCGGACGCAAGCCCATACTGCCGAACGCCTACACGGACCGGGTGCGGGGGGAGATGAAACCCTTCCTCGCCAAGACGCCGGCGGGCTTCGCTCCGCTGTTTCCCGATCATGCGACCATCACCGGCCTCGGCCTGGGATGCGTCATGAACCTGCCGATTGTCTTCGGCGGTGTCTTGCTCGGGACCGTCAATCTGCTGGATCGCGAAGGGGCTTACGACGAGAGCCACGTCGAGCCGGCCATGATCATCGCCCGGCAGATCCTGCCGGCATTGCTGACGCAACACGTTTGAACAAGGGGAGAAGACCACGATGAAAATGATGCATGCGCTCCTGGCCGCGACCGCCTTCACACTGATTGCCGCTACGGCGGCGGTCGAAGCCAAATCGCCGCCGAACGTTCTCGTCGTCGCCAAGAACATCGACGACATCGTGAGTCTCGATCCGGGGCAGGCCTACGAATTCACGAGCGGCGAGGTGGTCTCGAACATCTACGACCGGCTCGTCGAGTACAACCCGGCCGACATCGAGAAGGTCGTGCCTGGGCTCGCCGAGAGCTGGACGATCTCGGACGACGGCAAGACGATCACATTCAAGCTGCGTCCGGGTGCCAAGTTTGCCTCGGGCAATCCCGTACGGCCCGAGGACGTCGTGTTCTCATTCAAGCGCGTGGTGGTGCTGAAGAAGCCTCCGGCTTTCATGCTCGCCCAGTTCGGCTGGACGCCCGAGAACGTTGAACAGATGGTCAAGAAGGTCTCGGACAGCGAGGTCTCGATCACGATCACGGAGAACTTTGCGTCGTCCTTCGTGCTGAACGCGCTCGCCGCTCGTACGGGCTCCATCGTCGACGAGCAGACGGTGATGAAGAACGTCAAGGACAACGACCTTGGCAACGCTTGGCTCTCACGCAACTCCGCCGGCTCGGGCCCGTTCACCCTGCGGACCTGGCGCCCGAACGAGGTTGTCGTGATCCAGGCCAATCCAACGCACTACCGCGGCGCGCCGAAGATCAACCAGGTGGTCTTCAACCACGTTGTCGAGGCCTCGACACAGCGCCTGCTCGTCGAGCAGGGCGACGCGGACATCGCGCGGAATCTGGGACCCGACCAGATCGCCGCGCTGCGCGACCGTCCGGGCGTGAAGATCGAAACTTATCCGCAGGCGACCGTCCACTTCATGAGCTTCAACGTGAAGCACGAGAAGCTGAAGAATCCGGCGATCTGGGAGGCCGCCCGTTACCTCGTCGACTACGAGGGCATCGCCAATCAGCTCCTGCGCGGCCAGATGAAGGTGCACCAGACCTTCTGGCCCGCGGGCTTCCCAGGCTCCGTGCCGGACACGCCCTACAAGCTCGATGTCGCCAAGGCAAAGGACATCCTCGCGAAGGCCGGCATATCGAACCTGACCATCGATATGGACATCATCGCCTCGGCGCCCTTCACGGACATCGCACAGTCGATCCAGTCCACGATGGCCCAAGGCGGCATCAAGCTGAACCTTCTGCCGGGCACCACCACGCAGGTGATCACCAAATACCGCGCCCGCCAACAGGAGGCTGCGCTGCTCTACTGGGGTCCGGACTTCATGGACCCCCATTCGAACGCCAAGGCCTTTGCCTACAACGTCGACAACTCGGACGGCAACTATCAGAGCACCACAACCTGGCGTAACTCCTGGCTCCCGCCCGCGGAGCTCTCCGCAATGACCCGGGCGGCCCTCGTCGAGCGCGACCCGGCCAAGCGCCTGGAGATGTACCGCGAGCTTCAGCGCCGCGTGCTCGTCGAGGCGCCGTGGGTCATGACCTTCCAGGCACAGGCGCAGGTGGCGCAGCGCGCCGAAGTCCAGGGCTTCGTTCACGGACCGTCGAGCGACCTGGTGCTCTACCGTGGCGTGACGAAGAAGTGACGGACACGTGAGAGCGCTCGCCTCGGGAGCAGCTGCGTTCAGCGTGGGTCTTGCGACCCTCGCTGTAACGCTCTTTGGCCTTCTCCTTGTCACCTTCTTCATCGGCCGGGTGATGCCCATCGACCCGGTCGTTGCGGCCATCGGCGACAAGGCCTCGCAGGAGACGTACGTGCGCGCCCGGGAGGAGCTCGGCCTCGATCGGCCCCTCCCGGTGCAGTTCGCCCGTTACGTCGAAAGCATCGCCAAGGGCGATCTCGGCACGTCGAGCGTGAGCCGGCGACCGGTGGCCGAAGACATCCGACGGGTCTTCCCGGCGACGCTCGAACTGTCGACACTCGGCATTCTCATCGGCGTTGGGGTTGGCGTGCCGCTCGGGGTGCTTGCTGCCCACAAGCGCAATCGGTGGCCCGACCACGTCATCCGCTCGCTCTCGCTGATTGGCTACTCGACACCCGTTTTCTGGCTCGGCCTGATAGGGCTGCTTGTCTTTTATGCTCAGCTCGGCTGGGTCAGCGGCCCTGGGCGAATCTCCAACGCCTACCGCTACACCATCGACGAGTGGAGCGGCTTGATGCTCGTCGATACGCTCCGCTCGGGAGATTGGGACGCGTTCCGCAGCGCGGTGTCACACATCACGCTGCCGGCGCTGCTGCTTGGCTATTTCTCGCTCGCTTATATCGGCCGGATGACACGCAGCTTCATGATCGAGGAACTCGGCAAGGAGTACGTCACCACGGCACGGATGAAGGGAGCGTCGGAAGCGCAGGTTCTCTGGCGCCATGCGCTCCCGAACGTGCTGGTGCCGATCGCCACGATCGTGGCCCTGTCGTTCGGCTACCTCTTGGAAGGTACTGTTCTCGTCGAAACGGTGTTCGCCTGGCCGGGTCTTGGTCTCTACATCACCAACAGCCTGTTCTCGGCCGACATGCCGGCGGTCCTCGGCGGAACGCTCGTCGCTGGGATCTGCTTCGTACTTCTCAATAAGCTTGCCGAGATCGCCTATCCCGTTCTCGATCCGCGCACGAGAGCGCGATGACCATTGCCTCTGTTTCCCCGACCGCCATCCCATCCGGTCCCACTCCCGCGCCGGCCTCGCGCCGCGAGGCTCGGATGCGCCAGATCCGTCAAGGCGTTCTGCGTGCCGCGCGCAATCCCTCGACCCTGGCCGGTGGCATCGTCGTTGGGCTCCTGGTTCTCGCGGCCGTGTTGGCGCCCCTGATCGCGACCCATGATCCGATGGCCCAGGATCTAGCCGCGCGTCTCAAGGGACCCAGTGCAGCGCATTGGTTCGGCACAGATCAACTCGGCCGCGACATCTACAGCCGCCTCGTTTACGGCGCGCGGCCGACTCTCCTCATCGTCGCCCTGGTGATCGCGCTCGCAGCACCGTTCGGCGTCGCCGTCGGTCTCATCGCGGGCTATTTCGGCGGCTGGGCCGAGACGGTGCTGATGCGGGTTACCGACATCGTCATGGCGTTCCCGCGCCTCATTCTGGCGCTGGCGCTGGTGGCCGTGCTGAAGCCGGGCCTCATCAACGCGGTGATCGCCATCGCGATCACGGCCTGGCCCCCTTACGCTCGCCTCGCCCGCGCGGAAACGCTCGCCCTTCGCCACTCCGAATTCGTCGAGGCCGCGCGGGGTCTCGGGATGCCCTCGCGCAAGATCATCACGGGCCAGATCCTGCCGCTCTGCCTATCCTCGGTGACCATTCGCGCAACCCTGGACATGGCCGGAATCATCCTCACCGCGGCAGGGCTCGGCTTCTTAGGCCTCGGCGCGCAGCCGCCCATGGCGGAATGGGGCGCCATGATCGCCGCCGGCCGCGACCACATCTTCGACGCCTGGTGGGTCGCAGCAGTGCCAGGCCTTGCCATCCTGGCGGTCAGCCTCGGCTTCAACCTGCTGGGTGACGGACTGCGCGACGTGCTCGATCCGAAGCACCATGACTGAGCCGCATGGAGGCCGCCCGCTCCTCTCGGTCGAGGGGCTGACCGTCACCTTCCCAGCGCCGGAGGGCCCGCACGCGGTCGTCCGCGACTTCGCGCTCACCATGGGCCGCGAGAAGATCGGCATCGTCGGCGAATCGGGATCGGGCAAGTCGATCACCGCCCGCAGCATCCTGGGTCTCGTTCGCCATCCCGGCCGGGTGACGGCGTGGCGGATGGAGCTCGACGGCACGGACCTCCTGTCCCTGACCCCGAAGGGCTGGCGCGAGGTTCGCGGCAAGCGCGTCGGAATGATCTTGCAGGACCCGAAATTCTCGCTCAATCCGGTGAAGCGCATCGGCACGCAGATCGAGGAGACCCTGCGCCTGCACGAGCGGGTCGGTCGGGGCGAGCGCCGCCGGCGTGCGCTCTCGATGCTGCAGGCGGTGGGCATCGACGATCCCGAGCGGGCCTACCGCGCCTTTCCTCATGAGCTCTCGGGAGGCATGGGGCAGCGCGCGATGATCGCGGCCATGCTGGTGTCGAGCCCCGATCTCCTCATCGCCGACGAGCCCACGAGCGCGCTTGACGTGATCGTGCGCGAGCAGGTGCTGCGGCTCCTCGATCGTTTGGTGGCCGAACGAGGCCTCGGGCTCATCCTCATCAGCCACGACCTCCCCATGGTCGCGCGCTTCTGCGACCGCATTCTCGTGATGTATCGGGGGCGCGTGGTGGAGGATGTGAGAGCATCCGAGCTTCACGCTGCGACTCACCCCTACACCCGCGGATTGCTTGCGTGCCTGCCCTCCGCGCAGAGCCGCGGGCGCCTGCTACCCACCTTAAGCCGCGAAGCAGCCTGGGAGACCGCCTGATGGCGCCTCTCATCGCGACGGACGCACTCGACGTCTTCTATGGGCAGGGCCGGCAGCGGTTTCATGCCGTACGCAATGCCTCGCTCGCCGTCGAGCCGAGGGAAACCTTCGGCCTTGTCGGCGGCTCGGGCTCCGGAAAATCCACGCTGCTGCGCGTGCTGGCTGGGCTGTGGCCGAACTGGACCGGCTCGGTGTCGGTGGCCGGCACCGCCTTGCAGCCCCATCGTTCCGCTCACCGGAGCTTCCACCGCCATGTCCAGATGGTGTTTCAGGACCCCTACGCGTCGCTGAACCCACGCCACACGGTCGACCGGATCCTGTCCGATGGCCTGCATCTCCATGGCTTCGCCGACCTCGACCGCCGCGTGGCCGACGGTCTCGACCAGGTTGGGTTGGGACCGCGTTTTCGCTTCCGCTACCCCCATGAACTGTCGGGCGGTCAGCGGCAGCGGGTTGCCATCGCCCGCGCGATCGTTCTGGAGCCCGATGTGCTTCTCCTCGACGAGCCGACCAGCGCTCTCGATGCCTCCGTGCAGGCCGAGATCCTGAACCTCCTGGTCGCGATCCGACAGCAGAGGCCGGTGACCTGCGTTTTCGTGAGCCACGATCTGGCCGTGGTCACGCACCTTTGCGACAGGGTGGCGGTCATGCAGCGAGGTGCCATCGTCGAGCGACTGACGATCGACGACCTCATCGCCGGCCGGGTGCAGCATGCCTATACGGGCGAGCTGCTCGCGGCCTCGAACCCGGCGATGCTGGTGTCCTGACGCCCAAGGGCTCGGGCCGGCTCGACCTCGCCATAGATCCGGCGCAGCAACCCTCGACAAGGGGTCACGGGGTCCCCAAGAGGCTGCACGATGAAACTGATGTCCGAAAAGCACCTGTCGACCTATCGCCGCCACATGGTCGAGGTGATCGACATTCACTTCGATCTCGCGGGCGACGAGATCGGGAAGGCAGCCCTCGATCCCCGGGTTCGGGCCGCCTTGATGAGCGTGCCTCGTCACCACTTCGTGCCGGCAGAGATGGCGCTTCTCTGCTACCGGGACACCCCGCTGCCGATCGGCTTCCAGAAGACGATCTCGCAGCCGTTCATCGGCGCCTTGATGATCGACCTGCTCGACCCTCAGAGAGGCGATACCGTCCTCGAGGTCGGCACCGGTCTCGGCTATCAGTCGGCCGTGCTGGCGGAACTCGTCTCCCGGGTGTGCAGCGTCGAGATCGTGGAGGAGTTCGCGGAGGCCGCCAAGGCGCTCCTGGAGGAGTTCGCGATCCCGAACGTCGCGGTTCGCGTCGG
>JAESFT010000803.1_pt1 | contig 12609 bp, 11 predicted proteins | sample 9269451 | NCBI WGS metagenome assembly JAESFT01 (sample SAMN14502557, study PRJNA617106) | algae metagenome | isolation source: Scytonema hyalinum WJT4-NPBG1 and co-occurring heterotrophs from well... | place: USA: Mojave Desert, Joshua Tree National Park, California | collected 2006-05-25
CGCTATCTCTCGGTCGAGAGCCACATCCGCATGATGGCGGCGGCGCAGCCCTTCATCTCGGGCGCGATCTCCAAGACCATCAACATGCCGAACGACGCGACGGTGGAGGATTGCAAATCCGCCTACCGCCTGTCCTGGCGCCTGGCGCTGAAGGCCAACGCCCTCTACCGCGATGGCTCCAAGCTCTCGCAGCCCTTGAACTCGGCGCTCGTGGCCGATGACGAGGACGATGTCGACGAGGCGCTGGACGCGCTGCTCGCCCAGCCCTCGGCGGCCCGCACCGCGGCCGTCGCCGAGCGCATCGTCGAGAAGGTGATCGAGCGGGTGGAGCGGGTCGAGGTCCCGGTCCGCACCCGGGAGAAGATGCCGGACCGCCGCACGGGCTACATCCAGAAGGCGGTGGTCGGCGGCCACAAGGTCTACATCCACACCGGCGAGTACCGGGACGGGCGCCTCGGCGAGATCTTCATCGACATGCACAAGGAGGGCGCGGCCTTCCGGGCGATGATGAACAATTTTGCCATCGCGATCTCGCTCGGTCTCCAGTACGGCGTGCCGCTCGAGGAATACGTGGAGGCCTTCACCTTCACGCGCTTCGAGCCGGCGGGCTTCGTCCAGGGCAACGAGCGCATCAAGTCCGCGACCTCGATCCTCGACTACGTGTTCCGCGAGCTCGCCGTGTCCTATCTCGGCCGCAACGACCTCGCCCACGTGGATCCCTCGGAGGCCGGCCCCACCACCATCGGGTCGGGCGAAGCCCAGTCGAAGGCCCCGGAGCCCGCGCCGGCCACCGCCATCGTGTCCCGCGGCTTCACCCGCGGCACCGTCGACCGCCTAATGCTCATCCCGGGCGGGGCCGGCAGCGCCGGAGGCAGCGTTCAGCGCTCGCCCGGTCTCACGGTCGGCGCGAACGCGCTGAAGGGCGAACTCGCGCAGCCCGCCGTGCAGGCCGAGGAGAAGGTCGGCGAAGCCGAAATGTCCAAGCTCGCTTTCTCCGCACCTTCTGTCGCTGACAGGCGCGCAGAAGCGAAGATGAAGGGCTATGTCGGCGAAGCCTGCCCCGAATGCGCCAACTTCACGCTCGTGCGGAACGGGACGTGCTTGAAGTGCGATACCTGCGGCAGCACGACCGGGTGCTCGTAAAATAAAGAGCCCCGGAAGTGTTGAGGACGCTCACAAAGGTTGGCTAGAATCTCGCTAACGGCGCCTCAAATGAAGACATAGTCCGCCGCACCCCTGCGGCGGACTATTTTTATGCGCTCAGCACGGCCGAACGCCAGGCTGATGGGAATCCTCGGAACAGATCCGATTTCGCGCGTCCATCACGGAGCAGCAAACCGATGAGAGCTACCTTCCTCCGATCACTGGAGGTCATGGAGCGTGCCTTCCGCAGGTTGGAGCGGCAGGTGCCCCCTCCGGTCGAGCAGCAGTCGAAGGACGGCTTCGTCCTGCGTTATCAGGAGCGCACGATCGAGCAGGCTCTGATCCAGAAGCTGGCCCGGCAGGTCAGCGGATTGCATGCCATCGATGCCCTCCTCCTGAAAGGACTCGCGCAGGAGCAGGGCGTCATCCAGCGGACGCTGGACGAGATCGGAGAGGACATCCACTTCCTGGTCCTTGCCGTCACCACCGGGGAAGTGACGCCGTTGCACCAACGCTACCTGGAGGAATTCTGGCAGGAGGAGTTCGATCACCCCGACCCGATCAAGGCCACGCAGAAGCGCGGGATGGTCCAACGGCAGAAGATCAGGGCCTTCAACGCACGCGCTGGCGGAATTCCTGATCCTTCCACCATGGATGCGGTCGGTCATACGGTACACAAGGCCTATTCAGGCTTCGTCCACGCGGCCTCGCCGCACGTCATGGACATGCTGGAGGGAAGCCCACCAACGTTTCAGATCTCAGGCATGAAGAGTGGGTACCGAAGGGCAGAGCACGTCGAGGATGCTTGGAACTACTTCTACCGCGGCCTGCTGAGCGTCACCATGGTTGCCATGGCCTTCCGCGATGCCTCACTCGTCGACCATATGTATGCCTACTTCCGTGAGTTCGAGGCCGCCTCCGGGACGGAATACACGGACGGCGGGTTTCACGAGCGTCCGACTCAAGTACGCCCATCCCGATGACCTCTTGCGAGTCCAAGTTCTCCGGCAACGCCGTTGATGCGACGAGATACCATCAGGAACGGAATGGCAGTTTTCTCGGCGCGCCGTTCGGACAACCATTGAATCCTGAGTGGGAGGGAGACAAATGGCCGACGGGGGTTCCCATATACTGCCGGGAAATCGGGAGAGCTTGTCCTCATGACCTCGCTATCCGGCTATGCGCGGTTCCTCCTCTCCGAACTCCACCTCTGGGCCGCGGCACGGGCCCAGGCGTCGAGCGATCCCGCATACGAAGCAGAACTCAAGGAAGCCACGGGAACACTGACCTCCTGCCTGGAATGGCTCAGCGGCGAAACCGGGCGCCCACCCGAGAACTGGCCGGACATTGTCCTTGGCCGGCACGTCTACGGCTTGGGACGGGACGGGGCCTTCCACATTTGGATGGCTCACCTCTCCAAGGGACGATCCGAGTACGTCGCGCCCCTTGTCGCCTCGCTCAGGGCGGATTCGCCTTCGCTTCCTGCCGGCAGCCGGATCTTCGTTCAGGTGGCTGAGTTCATCCGCGCCCTCGCACTGGAGGCAGCCAGGCAGGCGGACGCCCATGCAGGATCCGGCCGTATCGCAGGAGAGGGCCGATAACGGATTGAAAAGGACTCCCGTGCAAGCCTCCGCGCTTTACGAGGCAGCACGCAATGGACGATCACCCCGAAATCCCGGACTACTCCGATGCCGATGTCTCGGACCAGGAGGGAGCCAGGGAGCTCTATGCCGAATTCCGTGCAAGCGGCGAGGCGCTTCTCGCAACGGCAGCCGGTAATCCGGGCGAGGTCCACGGGCAGATTGATGCCGCGCGCGAGAACCTCAGGGCAGCGGAACAGATCCGCCATGCCTACGAATCGTTCTACAAGGAACCGATCGCAGACGACGTGGAGCTTCTTGCCACCCCTGAATACACACCGGGTTCTGGGCCGGCTGGCTCGTTCGAAACAGAAGACGAAATTCTCCGTCGCCTCAACACGCTCATTCGGGAGCGCTACCCACATCTTTCTCCCTACGTCCGCGGCGAGGACAGGGGTTGAGGCGATTGCCTTCCAGAACGGGAACGCGGTACCCTGACTGGATTTGCCTGAGGAAACGCCCCTGCCCGTCTCCCGCCTGACCTACGCCATCGGCGACGTCCATGGCCGCGCCGACCTCCTCCGGCCCCTGCTCGCCTTCATCGCCTCGGATGCCGAGCGCCGCGGGGCGGAGCCGCGCGTCATCTTCCTGGGCGACATCGTGGACCGGGGGCCGGACAGCCGGGGCGCCATGGACCTCGTCGGCAAGACCCTGAAGCGCTGGCCCTCGTCGCGGCTGCTGCTGGGCAACCACGACGACTACTTTCTCCACGTGGTGACGGAGGACGTTCCCGACGAGCGGATCCTTGCCCTCTGGCTGCGGAACGGCGGCAGGGCCACGCTCGAAAGCTACGACCCGCTCGGCAACTTCGACGAGGCGAGGATGACGGTCCGGATCGACTTCGCCGACCACGTTGACCTCCTCCGGTCCGCATCCTTGATCGAGATCGATGGATCCTTCGCCTTCGTGCACGCCGGCATCGATCCCTCAAGGCCCGTCGACGCGCAGGACAGAAAGGAGTGCCTGACCATCCGGAGGGGCTTCCTCGACCACGAGGGGCCGCTGTCGCACACCGTCGTGCACGGGCACAGCATCACAGACAGCAAGCTGCCCGAGGTCATCGGCCATCGCATCGCGATCGACACGGGAGCCTATGCGACGGGGCGGCTGACGGCGTTGATCATCGATCCGGCTGCGGATGGCCTCGAATATGCCTGCGCCTTGCAGTCCGAGGGCGGGGTTGCGGTGGCACCTGTGGAGCCCTTCGTTGCCGAGACTTTTCGATCGGCTTCGTGGTAAGCTCCCGCGATTGCAGGCAGACGGGCTCCATATGACAGAGGACAGGGAAGAGGATGTTCCTCGCACTCCCTCGGCATATTCCGGGCAGGATCGGCAACGGGTCAAGGAACTGACGCGGCAAGCACGATACCAGGAAGCCATGCGCCGTTTGGATCAGGCAGTCGAGGCGGCGGCCGGGCACATCAAGGTTGAGTCCGATCCTCACGACTACGACGATGCCGTTGTCGAGCGCCCCTGCCCTACGACCTCTGGGCGGCGGTAGGGGTCGAGGTTCGGTCCAGCGACGGCTCGCCAGGAACCCCTGTCCGAAAATGTCCCCACTTCAGCCAGGTGGGGACACTTCGTGTCAGCACTTCCGTTTTCCACCATCGAGAGTGAGTTCCACGCACCTGCGGAGCGACGCCTCGTCGACGCCGTAGGCTGACGGGGACCGCCCGCCGAGGGCTGGATGTCCCGCCTTGAGATCGATCTCGAGGTGCTGGCTGCACCACTGGCCGAATCCGACGTTCCCATGTCACCGAGATTGAGGCGTCGGTCTCGCACTAGCAACGGTCGGTCTTTCACTCGTCCCTTGCTCATCCTGCCCGCATGCTACCTCCGTATCCCTTGACGGAGGTCCGGGTCATGACCCGCATCAAGCCTTTCGCAGACACTGATCCCATGGTCGCGCTATATGAACAAACCGTCCGGAATGAGCCAATTGGAGACCAACGGGCCCCATGTCTCGTCCGAGACACATCGCAGAACCCAGGCGTCGTGGCCCGATCCTCGCAAGACCTCGTCCGTTGCCTGGTGCGCCGCATGGCTGTCGAGGCAGGCGCGGAAGTCGTAACCGGGCTCACTCCGGCAGAAAGGCTTGTGCGGAGTGTCTTCGACTTCGATGTCTATAGGCCTTCCCTGCGGTTCTGGAACGACCAGGTGCGAGGGGCCAACGAGGTCTTCAAGGTATTCGCGGCCGGAGAGGATGTCCCTCCGGGTCGTCTCCTGTCGGCCTGCCAGATCATGGCGCAACTGGAGATCCTGAACGTCGAGGGGCGCAGGAAGATCAATCCCGTCACGGTCAACCCGAGTGTTCATGTAGAGCTGCTGAAACTCTGGGAGAACCTCACCTTGGAGGACGGCCTGCGCCCGTTTTCGCTCGCGATCCTCGATCCGGCGATCCAGGGGGCAGGTGTCCTCACACCGACGGGCACCCCTCTCTTCGTGGACGGCACCCTTGTCGAGGTCGTGGCCAAGAAGGGCCTGATCGTCAACCGGGACGACCTTCGCCGCATCGCCGCCAAGGCGGCACAGGCGCGACTTTGCGGCCTGCTGCCCAGCAACGACCGACACGGGAACGTTACCGTCGACCGGATCGCCTTCCTGTTCACGCGGCACAACCGCATGATGGAATTCGGCTTGGAGGAGATCTTCGGGTCCGACGGCTGGGAGCGATACCTGGAGGGCTTTGCCGACCTCGCCGGGATGGAACCGGAACGCGAGCTGGAGCCGGATCTGATGCCGATGATGGGGTGAGCTGGGGGACGAACGCCGGATACATACGTCCCGGGTATGGCTCCCTCCCCTGTCAGGCCGGTTGAATCGGCGGGCTCTGCTGGCGTCAACAGATACTGACGAGGCGAACATCCCCCGACATGCTGCTGGTGTCGAGGCAATCTGCGAGGCGGCTCAGCATCGGAGCATGAGCTTCGGGGCTCGCTACGACGGATTCAATGCAACAAGCAAGGACCTGAATTCGGCAACGGTGAAATCGATGAACGCCCTTATGCGAGGCGCATCGCGCATATCCGGGTGCACTCCCAAATGAATCGGTTGCCTCGGCTCCGGTAGCGGCGCTGCAATGTGGTGCAGAGTATGCCTTCGGTCTCCGATGAGCCTTGGCAAGACCGCCATAGCGGTTCCACTCTCCGCAATCGACAGGTGTGCGCTGAGTCCATTGCTGCGCAAAGCCACTCGTGCCTTGGGAGCCAGCTCTTTCAACCAACTCGAGTAGGATACATGGCTCGCCGGATCGTACAGGCTCGCAACGGCATGGTCTCTGCACCCTGCTTCGAAATCCGGCAGTCCATGGTTGGCAATGTAGGCCTGTGATGCATACAGCCCGTAGGTCGCCTCAGCCACCTTCCGCAGGATGAGGTCTTCCTGCTCAAATGATCCGAAACGGAACGCCACGTCGGCCTCACGGCGGGACAGATTGTAAGGACGTGTATCGTTGAGGAGCTCGATGTTTACCAGGGGGTGGCGAACCCCAAACTGCGCTGCAATCGGCGAGACGAGGTAGTCTCCCAGCCAGTCGAGGCTTGTAACCACGATTGAACCTTCGAGGCTCGTATCGTGGGATGCAAGACGGCGTTCGATGGCGAGTGCCTTTTCTTCCATTCTGGCGAGGTCGTCCAGGAGAGCGGATCCGAGATGGCTTGGCGCGAGCCCTATGCTGGTACGTTCGAAGAGCTTTATCTTAAGCTGCTTCTCGAAGGCATCGAGCCGCCGGCTCACGGTCGGCTGAGTGGTTCCGAGGGCCTTGGCGGCGGCAGTAATCGATCCATGCCGCGCGATGGCCAGAACAATCTTGAGGTCATCCCAATCCACGTGAAGCTCCTAGAACCATGCAAATTCGTATGGAGAGGATGCGTTTTCAAGCCCTCCCTACCTCGATTTCGAAGAGCTAGCAGTATGGAACTGGGACCTCGCGGGTGAGGTCCCTCTCGTTCTGGTGGATGAACAATGCAGAGAGATGCACTTGAGATGGCGGCAATCGCGACTGCCGGTGGCCCACACGAGGAGACCGCTACGGCTCGTTCCTGGCTCGGGGTCGCCTCCATCGCACTCGGGGTTTTCGTGGTCGTGACAGCCGAACAACTGCCGATCGGCCTTCTGACGAGCGTGAGCGGAGATCTTGGAGTCTCGGAAGGACAAGCCGGCCTTATGGTAACTCTACCAGGCTTCATAGCCGCGGTTGCGGCACCGCTGGTTCCCCTGGCGATCGGCGCGCTCGATCGGCGGATAGCTCTGCTTGGCTTGATGGCGCTCATGGCTGCCGCCAGCGTACTTTCAGCGCTCGCTCCCAGTTACATCACCCTCCTTGCGTCGCGGATTCTCGTTGGTCTGAGCATTGGCGGCTTCTGGGCAATCGCCGGCGGACTTGCGCCTCGCCTTGTGCCGGCGGCGTCCGTTCCCCGCGCGACATCCCTCATCTTCGGTGGGGTTGCCGCTGCCTCTGTTCTCGGTATTCCGATCGGCACCCTGATCGGCGAGTACACCGGGTGGCGCAGTGCGTTCGTGGCTTTGGCTGTGGGAAGCGCTCTCGTCATTGCAGGGTTGCTCATTGCCATTCCGCGGCTTCGGCCGGAGCGGGCTATCGGAGTAACTGTCCTTGCCCGCCAACTTCGGAACCGAGCAGTTACCTCGGGGCTCCTCGTCACGTTGCTTCTGGTCACCGCGCAGTTTGCTACCTACACCTATATCAGTCCAATGGCTCAATCCCTGATGGGGATTGGCAGCATGTTCGTGGCGCCGCTCCTTCTCGGCTATGGCATCGCTGGCGTTATCGGCAACTTCATTATCGGCATGAGAGGCTCCCGCAACGTCGCAACAACGATGCTGGTGATCAGTCTTGCGCTCGCCGCTCTGATGTTTGGCATAGCCGCAATCGCTCGCCACGAAATCGCAGGTGCCCTGTTCGTGCTGGCTTGGGGGTTTGTCTATGGCGGCGTGTCTGTCAGTCTCCAGACATGGATGCTTCGTGCGGCGCCTGAAGCGGCGGAGGCGGCCACATCGCTCTGGGTCTGCGTGTTCAACTTCTCCATTGCACTCGGCGCCTTCGTCGGAGGCGCCGCGGTTGATCATATCGGCCTCATCTCGGTCAATATGATCGGTGCCGGCCTGTTTTTTCTCTCTGCCATGGTGGCCGCGATGTCACGCCAGGCGCTGGGAGGCCGCAACAGTTGAACCTTGAGTTCACTGCCACGCCACCATTGGCTCCGTTGCACGTCTAGTGAGCTCCGAGACGGAGCCGGGGTCGCCCCTTAAGCCAGGAGACCTGCCCGGGGATGACGATCAAGTCCTCGGGCGGGCGCCCCGATTGGTTGCCATGTGCGCCGCGGCTGATACGCTGCGATCGATCGGATCCGTTACGCCGCTCCAGATAATTCCATACCGCTCACGGTGTTATGCCCATCTCCCGCCTGACCTACGGCTATCCGGGGTATCACCGCCGACGGGGCGTGAAGGGCCTCATCATCGATGCCGTCCTGCGGCACCTTCTGCATCGACGCTGATCGACAGACCCCGGTCTATGGGTGAACCCGGCATTCGGTAGCAAAGGCCACCAGTCACCCTGCAAGCTTTTGAAGGTTTGGGGTACTTACCAGATTGTTTCAGCCTGCCAGGGCCCCAGATAATGCAGGTTAGGTGCGGTCGAAGACATCTGGCCGCAATCTTTCGGTCCTCAATAGATGTTGCAGCGCGTACCCCACGGAGATTGCATCGTCGAGCGCGTCATGTCCTTGCAAGGGAGGGTGCTCGACACCGTAGTAGTCCGCCAGCTTGTTGCTTGGGGTCTTGCCGATATCCTCGATCGGCATTCCGGCCGCAATCACGAGCTTGACCGCGTTGTCGAACCGATGGGCTGGAATGGTCGCGGGAATGCCCGCGATATAGCAACTGATGGCGACCATGTTCAGTTCATCCTTGCCCCACGACCAGAAGCGTGCGCCGTCCGAGAAGCGGTCGACCCCTGCGAGGGCCTCCTGCAACGGCAGTCCCTCCGCCTGAATGTTCTCCTCGGTGATCGCGGTCAGCCTGGTGAAGAACGGGTCGATCGGATACCTGTTGCCGAAGCGGTCGATCGGCTGAACGTAGGCTCTGTAGGTGTCCAACAGCGGGAAATCGCCCTCCAGCCCGAGCTTTACCGCACCAATCTGCGCGATCACCGGATCGGGGTCGTGCGCTGCGCACCAGAATCTGCTTTGTGAACCCTGAACGCAGAGAAACTCGCAGTCGAAAACGATGGCGGTCTTCATGATCGGCATTCCCCTTTTGCACTCACCTCGGCTGGCTTGTACTCCGCCACCCTGGTGGTTTTTGCTACCGAATGCCGGGTGAACCTGGGTCGGGACGGCGTTCTGAGCAAGGACCGGACGCAATCAGCCTCGAAGCCTACGCCCGCTCCCTTTGGACGAGGTGCCGTCGCGATTCCGGTCCCTGGCCTTTTTCCAGTGGGTGAGCGGTGTGCTCGGGCGGTCCCGCCGGATGATGCGCCGCCTGGCTCCGGGCGCCGGAAGGAAGCCCATCTCCTCGAGGGCTTCCCCGAACGACTGCAAGAGATCTTTTCCTGAATGCCGCTCGCCAGGAATGACCTCTCGGCAGTTGATGACGGTCGCGCGACGGACTGCCAGCCCCCTGGCTGGCGGAGGAGCCAGCAGCCAAGAGCCCAGACGGGAGGCAAGGTCGCTGCGGCAGAGACAGCAAGGGTCAGAACCATGCGGGAGGGCAATACTCCTGGCCGATCTGCCTTAGGTGCCCGGCTTGGGTCTCCTCGCCTTTGGTCTGGCACCTGACACGGTGGAGGGAACCTGCCTCACGGTGCTGTCTTCGTGGCTCACAAGAAAGGCCATCGCTCGCGCCACGCTGTCATCGACGCGACGGGCAAACCCATGCATGGGGAACCTGAGCATCCTGGCTCTCCGAAAAGTATGAGGGAGGGAACGCAACCGCGATGCCTCCCAACCGCCGCTCGGATCGAAGGTTCCATACTGTTCGGCCAGGCACCCGTCCGATGGTGCCGTGAGCCTAAGCACCAGTCCACGTACAGGGAGGGAGCTCGCCACAGGAGAAGGATCAGAGCCCGCTGACAAACAGCACCTGGTCGGTCACGTCCGTGATGATCAGGATCTCGCCGTGATGAAGCTGCTTGGCAAAGACCTCGTGCCAGATGGCCTCGGTCATCTCGGGGTCCTCTGCCCCCCAGAGGTCGGGTAAGTCACACCCGGTTCCGTCCCAGAACGTCCGGCCTCTCGAGCTGATGTGGAAGAAGTAGCGGGGCATGGCAGACCCTCCGCCTGACCAACCCGCTTGGGCTCCAAGAGGTCCGCAGGACCGCAGATGAGGCCTCAGGGACCGTAAAAGGGCCGCGCCCGATCTGATTTTGTGTGATCGTGGTCGCGGCCCAGCCGTCTCTGCCCTACCCGGGACCCATCCCCCTCAGGGTTTTCCCGTTGCGACTTAGGGTCAAACCAGTATGGCGGGAGCCTTGCGGACGTCGGAAGATGGCGCAGGAACAAACGCCGCGTCCCACCCATCACGCCGACAGGCACAGACAGAGGTCGCAGTGGGCGTTTCCCTTCCAAGGTCGACAAGGACGACAGCATCATGAAGATGTGCCTCAAGACGGCGCCATGGTGCCGGGGAGCGCGGGACACAGGGAAACAGGCTGCGGCGCGAGCCTTGCCTCAAGGGGGGACAGCGAGCCTTGACTGAGGTGACGGAGGGTACGGGCTTCGTCCTGGAGCGCCTGGACCGGATCGGCATCGCGCTGGAAGCCGGCCTGCGGGACAGGCTCCGGCACGTCGGCGCCATCGGGGCAGAGGCGGACGCGCTGCTCCAGGGTCTCGCGGCCGACGGGCACGCCCCAGGTTGGTACATCCTCATCATCATCGGAAGCGTTCTGGCGGCGGGCGTTGCCTTCCTTGGAGTCCGACGTCTCCTCGATCGGCTGGCCGTGCGGCCCGGCCGCTCCTCCCTCGTTCTCGATGCCGCAGCCGCGATCCTGACCTTCGTGGTCGTCGCCGTGCTTATCAGACTTTCCATAGGCGACGGGACCGTTCGGCATGTCGCGAGGATCTGTGCCCTCGCCACCGTTCTCGGTCTTCTCGTCAGCCGCCTCATCGGCACCTTGCTGCCGCGCGACGCCGACCCGGTCGAACAGCACCTCACCTCCTTCGCCAGGATCCTGTCCCTCGCTTTCGCATGGGGCATGTCCGGCTTGGCGACCCTGGCAATCCTGCGGGCCTGGAACGCCGGCCCCGGGCTTCGCGACGTGACAGGCACGTTCCTCGTCAGCGTCCCCGTTACCGTACTTCTCGTCCTCGCCTACTGGCGCCACCGCAAGGCCGTGGCTATGGCGGTGGCCAGGCCGGAACCCGTGTCCCGCGGGCGCAAGCGGTTCGCCTCCACTTGGCCGGGCCTGGCGATCATGGCCATCCTCGGTACCACCGCGGTTCTTCAGGTCGCCGCGACCATCGGGCATTCCGTTCCCGGCGTGGCGATGCTCGGCACCCTCCTGCTCGTCCTCGTCGCTCCCCATGTCGACAGCCGGATCGGGGCCTGGACCCAGCGCAAGGCTGCCGACCCGGCAACGTCCCTGCTGTCGGACATCCTCCGCCGGATGGCGCGCTTCGCCTTCGCGACCCTCGTGCTGGGTCTCCTCGGCTACCTCTGGGCGCTGCCCGCCCTGACGGCCCTGGGCCTCGACGTGACCCTGATCCGCGCGAGGACGGTCGAGATCACGGTCGTGGCGCTCGTCGGGGCATTGCTCTGGAACGCCACGGCAGCGGGCATCGAGCGCCTCCAGCGGAAGGAACAGCCTGAACCGCTTACCTCAACCGACGAGGATGTTCACGTCCCCCATACCCGCCTGGAGACCCTCCTGCCGCTGCTCGGCGGCACCGCGAAGGTGACGATCCTCGTCCTGGCGCTCCTCACCATCCTCGTCATCCTCGACGTGAACGTCTGGCCCCTGATCACGGGCCTGAGCGTGTTCGGGCTCGCCATCGGCTTCGGCTCGCAGACGCTTGTGAAGGACATCGTGTCCGGCCTGTTCTTCCTGCTCGACGACGCCTTCCGTCTCGGCGAGTACATCGAGACCTCCGGCGCCAAGGGAACGGTCGAGCGCATCTCGGTCCGCTCGGTCAGCCTGCGCCATCCCCGCGGAGCGGTGGCGACCATCCCCTACGGCCAGATCGGCAAGATCCAGAACTACAGCCGCGACTGGGTCATAGAGAAGCTGGTGTTCCGGGTGGCGTTCGACACCGACGTCGAGAAGGTCCGCAAGCTGTTCAAGAGGATCGGCCAGGAGATCGCGGACGATCCTGAACTCAATGCCGACCTGCTGGAGCCGTTCAAGAGCCAGGGCATCTTCTCGGTCGAGGACGGCACCCTGCTGATCCGCGGCAAGTTCAAGGCCCGCGCCGGCCGTCAGTTCGCAATCCGCAAGGCGGTGCTGGCGGCTGTGCAGCGGACCTTCCGCGACAACGGCATCGATGCCGTTCCGAGACCCCTGCCGTTGCCGGCGCCCGACCAAGCCCCTACAGAACGATGACATCCATGAACGGCAGCAGGAAGCGACGGACCATGACACTGCCATACCGCCGTCTCGCGATTGCCGTCGCCCTGCTCCTCAGCCTGAATGCATGTGCAAGTCTGCGGGGCACCCTCGTGCCCGTAGCCGAGAGCGTGCCGGGCGCCAGCAAGGTCGACATGCTGGTCGCCACCACCCGCATGCGAGCCACGGGCCCGCAGGAGTTCTTCTCCGGCAACCGCGGTCCAGAGCTGTCGTTTGCCGAGTTCACTGTGTCGATCCCGCCCGAGG
>JAESFT010000804.1_pt1 | contig 12603 bp, 18 predicted proteins | sample 9269451 | NCBI WGS metagenome assembly JAESFT01 (sample SAMN14502557, study PRJNA617106) | algae metagenome | isolation source: Scytonema hyalinum WJT4-NPBG1 and co-occurring heterotrophs from well... | place: USA: Mojave Desert, Joshua Tree National Park, California | collected 2006-05-25
CTCCCCGGATCGGGCGGGATCGAATTGCTCTGCGAGGGCGACGATAGAACGCGCGCTGACGAGGAACGGCTCGTCGATCATCTGCCCGTCGACCACGAAAGCCCCTACCCCCTTGGCTGCGGCCTCTTCCGCAGCCGCCAGGATGCGGCGGGCCTTCTCGATCTCGGCCGGACGCGGCATGAAGCACTCGTTTGCGATCGGAACCTGCGTGGGATGGATGCAGCTCTTGCCCGCAATCCCAAGGCTGCGGGCTTCCTCGCATTCCTCGCGGTATCGCTCGGGCTTCGCCACCACGGCGTAGGCGCCGTCGTAGGCCGGGATCCTGGCCTCAGCGGCCGCCAGGCGGACGGCGAAGCGGACATGGCTCAGGGCGGCGGTGTTCGATCTGTCGATGCCGCAGGGTTCGAACAGGTCGGCGTAGCCGATCTGGAGTCCGACGACGCGTGGGTCCGCCGTCGCGATCTCGGCAGCGAGGCGCAGCCCCTTGGGGGTCTCGATGTTGGCGAGAATACCGATGGGGCGGTCTACGCCCGCCTCGGACTCGATCCGCGCAAGGGCACGGACAGCCTCGCGGACCTCGTCCCCGCTCCCCACCATCGGCAGATTGAGGATGTCGAGACCGGACCCGACAACCACCTTGAGGTCATCCTCGAAGAGCCCGCTGGACAGGCCGTTCGAGCGGACGACCACCACTTTCCCGTCATTCGGCGGCCGGCTTCGCAGGAAGGCCCCGACAGCGGCGCGCGCTTCGGCCTTGCGGTCCTTCGCGACCGCGTCCTCGAGGTCGAACGACAGCGCGTCGGCGGCGGATGCAGCCGCCTTGGCGAAGAGTTCCGGACGGGAGCCGGGAACGAAAAGCTTGCTGCGCATTGGACGTCGCATGAGATGCTCCCCGATGTCAGAAATTGCCGGGCGGGCACCTTTGATGCCCACCCAGCCGTCAGACGGTGTTCGTCACTTCAGGAGACCGAGATCCGCCAATCCGGTCTTCATCATGGTTTCCTGTTCTTTCAGGAAGGCAGCGTACCCATCGGGACCCTCGTAGGAGCCGATCCAGCCGTACCGCGCAAGGGTGTCTTTCCACGCCTTAGTTTCGACCATCTTTGCGATCGCATCGGCCAGTTCCTTCTTCTCGGCTTCGGAAGCCTTCTTGCTGCCCATCAGCCCACGCCACGTGCCGTAGGCGACATCGACGCCCTGTTCCTTCAGAGTTGGCACATTGAGGTCGGGAAGACGCTCGGCGGAAGTAATTGCCAATGCGAGGAGCTTGCCGGATTCGACCTGGGACGCGAACTCGGGAATGCCGCCGACACCCACGGTGACATGGCCGCCGATGATGGAAGCAATCTGCTCCCCGCCGCCGGCATAGTTAATTGCATTGGTCTTCCTCGCGTCGCCAGAGACTGCTTTCATGATCTGCCCGGCGATGAGGTGGTCGATCCCTCCTGCCGAACCGACTGCCCAGGTGACGCTGGACGGGTTGGCCTTGATCTTGGCCGTCAGGTCCGCCAGCGACTTGATGTCGGAATTCGCCGGGACCACCAGCATGCTGAACTCCTTCAGCAGCAGCGCCACGGGCTCGGCATCGTTCAGGGTTACGGGCGGCTTGTTCGAGAGGATGGCACCGACGGTGGTTGCACCGATCGTCAACAGGGCGGGGCCTCTCTTCTGGCCCGATACGAGCTGGGCGAGGCCGATAGTGCCACCGGCGCCGGGAACGTTCAGGACTTGGATGCCGGAAGCAAGGCCGGCCTCATTCAAGGCTGCCTGGACGGCGCGGGAGGTCTGGTCGAAGCCGCTGCCGGGGTTGGCCGGGGCGATAATCTCGAGACCCTTGATCTCGGCGCTGGCGGGTGCTGCTGCGGCCAAGGCCATTGCGGCGACGGCTAAAAGGGCAGTTCGGCGGCGAAAGAGCATCATGGTTTCCTCTCTCTATGATGGCCGAGGCCTTTCGTGTGGGCCTCTTTCCTGCTGGACCAGGTTGGCGTTATCCAGCCCGGCCAGAATAAGCACCCTCGATACGATGGGGAAAGCTGGCTTTCCCCACCTTCAGAAGATAGATTTTCCATCCTATGGATACCGAGTTCCTCAGGACCTTCGTGGTCGTTGTCGAGGGTGGATCGATCGCCGAAGCCGCCCGCCGCCTCCGCCTCACACCCGCATCTGTGGCGTTGCGGATCCGCACGCTGGAGAAGGAGTTCGGAACCCGCCTTCTCGCCCGGTCCGGACGTACCGTGATGCCGACGGAAGCGGGGCGCTCGCTCACGGAACTGGGCCGCAACCTCCTGCACGACGTCGCCAACCTGAAGTCTGCGCTCACGACCGAGATCGCTGCGGGAGAGTTGCGGATCGGTGCGGTGCCGACCGCGATCACGGGGTTGATGCCGAAGATCCTGACAACCGTTCAGACATCCCATCCGGGGCTGGAGATCCAGATCGTGCCGGGGCAATCCGCCGAGCTCCATTCCAAGGTGCTGAACGGCGAGGTCGACGGCGCAATCCTCATCGAACCCTACTTCCCCATGCCGAAGTCCTGCGGGTGGACGGTGCTGCGGGAGGAACCGTTGCAGGTTATCGCCCCCTCGTGGATGCTCGGCCGGGATGCCCATGACGTCCTGGCCACTGAGCCGTACATCCGCTACGGGCACGGCGTATGGGGCGGCCGCCTGGTTGAGAACTACCTGAGCCGTGTCGGCATCAGGCCGCGCGAGCGCTTTGTGCTTTCCACCCTAGATGCCATTGCCGTCATGGTGGACCGCGGTCTCGGGGTGTCGCTCGTACCGGACTGGTCCCCGCCGTGGCCGGAAGGGCTGTCTCTGGCTAGGCTGGCCCTTCCGCTGCCGACCGAGCCGAGGCGGATCGGCCTGCTCTGGATGAAAGGATCGGCCAGGAGTCGTTTGCTCCGGGTGTTCCTCGATAAGGCCGCCGCATCCCTTCGCTGAAGCACGCTCGTTAAGGTGCGTTATCGAACAGGCACAGCCCCCATCGACCATGCGCAGTCCACCGCGACGATTAGTGACGCGACGGCACCGTCAATTTAACAAGCTGAAGGCAAAGCGCCCTCTGGGTCGCCAGATCAGAAGCTCACGGCAACGCCCGTTACTTCGGCCCAAGCCATAAAGGCCTGCGAGCGAGTCTCGTGATATTCAGCGGCGTTGGCGTTGCCAGGGTAGCGGAAGAGGTTCGTCACCTGATCATGAACCGAGAGGAAGCGTTGCGCCTGTCCGGCTGACTTGAAGCGTTTCATGATGCGTTGGCGTCGTAGGGTGGGCTGATGGCTGTTCTCTGCGCGATTGTTCAAACCACGGTGCTGGCGATGCTCCACGCCAGGTATGATTATTCTCTTCGCGGCGGCATAGCTGGCCAGCTTGTCCGTGATCATCACGCGCGGTGTCACACCCTGCTTCTTGAGCAGCAGACGTTTGGCGGCCCTCGCGTTGCGGCGGCACTGGACCAGGATCTCGAGCACGACCCCACGCTGGTCCACGGCTCTCCAAAGGATACTGTCAAGTTGATGCCTAATGGACAATGCCGGGGTGGGCGGAGCCGTCAGGTCGGTCCAAGCTGTCATACGAGGGCAGCACCGGTCGCATCGCGGTAAGTGACAAAGGCGTGATCACGCGCAATCCGGTACTCATTGGCAGACAGGCGATGACGGCGGAGTTGGAAGTGGTTGTGGATCCGGGTGTGGATGGAGAGAAACTGCTGCGCCTGCCGAGCTGATTTGAAGCGCCGCATGTGGCGCTCCCGCCGTCGGGTAGGTTGGTGTGAGACCTCACAGCGGTTGTTGAGATATCGACTCTGGCGATGCTCAACACCCTCCAGGATCTCGCGCTTCGCGGCGCCATAGGACCCGAGTTTATCCGTCAAAATCACCCTGGGCGTGTAGCACAAGCCCTTCAGCAGCTTGCGAAAGAAGCGCTTCGCTGCCTTCGTGTTGCGCCGGCTCTGGACCAGCACGTCGAGCACGTTGCCATGCTGATCAACGGCCTGCCAGAGGTAATGCAGCTTGCCGCGGATGCGGACAAACACCTCATCCAGAAACCATTTGTCGCCGGGTTTTGGCCGCCACCGCTTGAGGCTGCTGGCGTAGCTCCGTCCGAAGCGCAGGCTCCACTCACGAGTGGTCTCGTAGCTGACCACGATGCCTCGCGTCGCGGGGATCAACTCGACTTCGCGCAGGCTCTGGCTGAAGCAGTGATACAACCAGACCGCCTGGTTGATGATTTCAGCTGGAAAGCGGAAGCCGCGGTAGAGATTGGACGTCGTGCTCATGCCCGCGACCCTGCCATAGGCTCGGGCCACCGCCAACCTGACAGTACCCTCCCCGCTTCAGCCGCAGCGATATCGTCAAGGGTCGGATCCGGATGGCGTCCATACGCATCCTGCTCAATCTGGATGAAGGCTCTGTGCTGGGCTGCCTCGTACTCTCGTAAGCCAGGCACATGCTCCAGGAGATAAGCCCCAAGGGCTTCATCTCTGCCAACTTGCTCGTGTCTAACCGAATGGCTCTGGGTTGGCATGTCCTGAGGCTCCTTACGTCCTGCTCTGATCGCTGGAGTCCTGGATCTCGGCTCCATCAAGCCATCTCTGGGCATCCTCCAGGCTGCCGAACGCGTGCTCTGTCTCTGTGAAGGGCACGGGCCTTCTTCTGGGATGCACATCCACCAGAAGCTCCGCAACCCATGTGGCGTTGCTCGTGGTGCCGCTCCGCACCAGGCTGGCGACAACCACCCCATCCAGCAGCACGTCGTAGCTGCCGGGGGCCAGGCGGGAGAGGGTGTAGGGCATGCTCAATACTCGTCCATCACCGCTGCCGCGGCTGGAGCGAGCGGGCCAGCTCGCGGATGACCTCGTCCTCGATGTGGAGGTCGTCGCTTGGCTCATCCCCCTCAGGTTCCGGGTCGGAGACAGCGGCCGTGGAGCGTGAAGGGACATCAGCCGCCGAAGCGGCTGGGATCATAGCCTCGTGCGGCCCTGGCCAGGTCGAGACACGATCCTCCAGCAGATCGAGCAGATGATTGAGAGCCCCGTTCGTGAGCTCCGCCTCATGAGCAGCCGGAGCACCGTCAAGCGCCAGGCGCCGGCGCCGATAGGCAGGCTCGGCGCTGACCTCTGACCCGAACCAGGGCACCGGCGGCACAACCTCCTCGCTCTCTGGTGCATGGACTAGCGCGACCAGGTCCAAGGGACCGGGGCTGACGACATGAAGGACGTGGATCTCGTGTGAGCCGATGGAGAGCCTAGTGCGCAGGTACTCCACCTGACCTTGGCTGACCGCGAGCAGCGATTGGGCATGGGCACGAGGCAGGTCCGCCCGCTCCTCGGGGGCCTCATCACCCTCAGCCTGCAGGATCAGGCTGGCTCGGTCTTCCTCGACCTGCACATACGTGCTGCGCTGCGGCTGGTCGGGGAAGTAGCCCTCGAGCACGCGCTCGCCTCCCCTCTCCTTCCGGATCAGGCGCGCCACAGACGGAGCGATGACGAACAGGCGCTGTATGGGCACGCGGCGGGCCTCTCTCACGGACTGGTGACAGTGTCCTTAACCTAGGGCACAACGTTGAGAGAAAAAGCAAAAGGCGCTTCATCCAGCTGTCCGCACTCTGGACAAAGAGAAGCGCCCCGCATCGCAGAGGCGCTTGAGTTCCACGGAGGACCAGCCCCCCAGCCGCTCCATCATGGACCACATCAGAATGCCTGATCAGCAGGGCTGTGGCTGTTCCAAAAAGGGCACAGGCACCAGGAGATGTGCTCTCAGAGGCTGGCCAGCAGCAGGCTGATGCCGACCAACATGCCAAGGGAGGCGACAAATCTGGTCATGGCGGATGTGGACGTTGACACCGGCACAGGAGCAATAGGAGGCGCGGCGACTTCTGTCTGACGCATGGTGAAGACCTTCAGGAAATCGGTTGCGCCGCAAGTTTGGAGCAGTGGCGCGAAAACGGCCGATGCTCCGTCACAGGTTCAGGCAGCAAGCAGATCGAACTGCTCTGCCAATGAAGGCTGCGGATTGTGGGCATACTTCGCCTGTCCTTTCCGCATCATGTAAACCATCTCGATACCACCCAGGATCACACGGGCAGTGGCCGCCGAAAGCCCAGGCAATTTCAGCGACCTTCTGGTGAGAGAATTGCTGCAATCTGCACTGCTGCGAAATTGATCGCCGCGGGTTGATTTGGCACTACCACGACTTGCCGACTGGCGCTGAAGTTACGCATGCCTCAGAACTCAAAGCTTGGCATTATGTATGCTGATTTCCCAACCTCGCTGAACACCGGGCCGTCCGGCGCTTGGACCCCGAAGGTCGGCCGACGATCGAGGAGTTTCGGCAACGCCTGATCGACAATCCGCTCGGTTCCGAGCCCGGACTTGGGCTTCTGCCGATCGAGTTGAGGGCATCCGGCGAGTTTATCGGTTACTGCGGCCTAACGGTCGGCAGCGGCACGTTCGATGAGCCAGAGATCGCCTTCGAGCTGGCCCGCCAGCACCACGGTCACGGCTATGCAACTGAGGCCGCACGAGCGGTCGTCGAGGCCGCGTCCCGGACTGGGCGGCGCTGGCTGTGGGCGGCGGTGAGGGAATGGAACGCGCCGTCTCTCCGTGTGCTAGAGAAGATTGGGTTTGAAGCGAGCGGGCGCGGCATTGCCGATCCAGAACGCGGCGACTCGATCATGATGACACGCCGGCTTGATCCAAGGCTGTAAGCGCCTTGAACTTGCCGCAGACCGCCTCGCTGTCCAGGCGAGCGATGACGAACCAGCCGGTCAGCGGCGTCATCTTAGCCGCGATGACGGTATTTCCCTGAGCGGGTTCGAATCCGCCGTCGAAACACTGGGCGAGCTCTGCATAGTAGGCCTCGAGGCAGCGGCCGGCGTCGGCACTGTCAGCCCGCTCTATGGAGATCTCGACCGCTACCTTGCGTAGCAGGCGCTCGAACTCCGCCATTGCGGCGATGAGATGCTTGCGCTCCATGGCTCCTTACCGAGGTCGATGTGAGGGTTTATCCGCCGAGCCATCCCGCACGATCATCGCGGCACGCGTGACCCCGATTTTCCAAATTGCGCTGGCGAGAGCCTAGCGGGACAGCTGCTCCACCAGCAACTCGGCAACCACTCGGACGGAGGGCAACTGCCCCCGACGATGGGGAAAGAGCAGGCTGGTGGTGATCTCGCCCGCCGACCAATCCTCAAGCACTCGGACGAGCCGGCCTGCCCTGATGTCGTGCTCGCACATGCCGAGGGGCAGGCATGCCACCCCCAGGCCCGACATGGCGGCTTGTCGCAGGGCGGTGCCTTCGTTGGCATAATAACGGGGAACGAGCGCCGCTACCGTCGTGGCGCCATCAGGGCCGTGGAGCGTCCAACTGCTCTGACCTGGCTGAGTAAAGAGCCCGTCGAGGTCCGCTAGTTCCGAAGGGTTACTCGGCGAGCGCCCTTCCAGATATTCCCGCGTGGCGACAAGCCAGAAGGGTTCAGTGCGGAGGCCGCGCTGCACCAACTCGGAATCGGGCAATGGCCCGAAATGGTCACGCACGGCAATGTCATAGCCTTCGCGCAGGATGTCGACGAAACGGTCGGTCGCTTCGAGGACGATCCTGATCTTTGGATAAGCCTTCGCAATTCGCGGCAGCAGCGGCGCAAGGCTGTTCTGCACGGTCGGGACGGAAGCGGTGATCCGCACGATGCCGCTCGGCTCGGCCAGCCTGCCCTTGATCACGTTCTCGGCGGCCTCGGCTTCGACGAGCATCGCCGAGGCGTGCCGGTACAATTCCTCTCCGATATCGGTTACTCTGAACCGACGCGGCGTGCGCTGGACCAAGCGCACGCCCGCTTGGCGCTCCAGCATTGATAGGCGCTTGCTCAGCGTCTGCTTGGGGATGTTCAGAGCCCGGCTCGCGGCGCTGATCCCGCCATGCTCGACCACTTGCACGAAGAGTTGGAGATCGTTGAGGTTCAACATCGCTGCTGTCTACGTTTGTGGACGCAACGTCTCCGTTAACCCCAATTATCGTAATCCGTCCACGAATATATATCGTTCAACGCTTCAACTCGTGAAGGAGGCGAAAGAGCAAGATGCGTTACGAAGGCAAGAATACGGTCATTATCGGCGGCAGCCATGGCATGGGCCTGGCAACGGCAAAGATGCTTCTTGAGGGCGGCGCGCGCGTGCTGGTCACGGCCCGCAACGCCCGGAACCTGGAAGCTGCCAGGAGCGATCTCGGAGAGAAGCTCCAGACCGTCTGCTCCGACATCTCGAACATGAACGATATCGGCCTGCTGGCCGGAATCGTCGGCCAGAAACTCGGCCAGATTGATCTGCTGCACATCAATGCCGGGATCGCCGAACTTGCGCCGTTCGAGCAGGTCACCGAGGAGTCCTATGATCGGCAATTCGCCGTCAACACCAAGGGCGCCTTCTTCACGGTCCAGCGGCTCTCCCCGCTGATCCGGGACGGCGGCGCCATCGTCATGACCTCGTCCGTCGCGGATGAAGGCGGCGAGTCTGGGATGAGCGTCTACAGCGCGACCAAGGCGGCGCTGATCTCGCTTGTGTCCGCCTTCGCGGCCGAACTGCTGCCGCGCGGCATCCGCGTGAATGCGGTCAGTCCAGGCTTCATCGACACGCCGACGGGAGGGGTCGCGGGTATGTCAGAGGAGGAGCGGAGAGCCTTCCACGAGACCGGCAACACAGTAACCCCAATGAAGCGTCACGGAACCGCAGAAGAGGTTGCACGAGCCGTTCTCTTCCTGGCGTTCGAAGCGACGTTCACGACAGGCACAAAATTCGCCGTCGATGGCGGCCTCGGCCAGAAGATCAGCGTGCCTCGATGACGAGAGGCTGCAGGCAATCTGAAAGCAGAACTCGATCAGGCGAGGCGGCCTGGAGAACCGCCCGCTCTTCAAGGGTACAGTGAAGTCTGCCGTTCAACAGCTTCAACTTCTCCATCAGAACGTGAATGCAGGCCCACGCGAGTGGCTGGGGCTCGCCATCCTCGCTCTGCCGTGCCTGCTCTATTCGATGGACCTGACGGTCCTGAACCTTGCGGTGCCCCAAATCACCGCTGATCTTGATCCGGGCGCGACAGAGTTGCTCTGGATCGTCGACATCTACGGCTTCCTGCTCGCCGGCATGCTCATCACCATTGGCGGCATCGGCGACCGGATCGGACGCCGCCTGCCGATGATCGGCGCGGCCGCGTTCGGCCTCGCGTCAGTGCTGGCGCCCCGATCGACTTTCTGAGCGCGGCGCTTACCATCGCCGCGATGCTGGGGGTGGTCTTCGGCCTCAAGCATCTCGCCGTCGATTTCTCCTGGGGTGCGATAGGCGCTCTCGTTGCAGGCGCAGGCTTCGGCTGGCTCTTCGTCAGAAGGCAACAGCGGCTGGCAAGTCCGTTCGTCGACATTGGGCTGCTGCGCTCATCACTCGTTGCCGGGTCGCTGCTCATCAACCTCGCATCCTTTTTCATGGCATTCGGCACGCTGCTATTCCTGGCGCAGTACCTTCAAATCATCCTCGGACTGGGACCGTTCGAGGCGGGACTGTGGACGCTCTTTTCGGCGGGCTTCGTTGGCGGCTCCTTCCTTTCCCGTGGCTGGCGCACAGGATGCAGCCAGCAAGCGTTCTGGGAATCGGACTGGTGATCGCCGCCTGCGGAGTTCTTGCCCTCGGTACCGCGCTATCACGCGAAGCCTTTTCGGTCTTGATGGCGGCTGCCTTCTTGTTCTCCATCGGACTGACGGCCGTGTTCACCTTATCGGGTGACATCATCGTCGGCCTGGCACCCTCGGCTTGGCACCCGAGGAACGGGCCGGCTCTGCCGCCGCCATTGCCGAGACGAGCTCAGAACTGGGCGGGGCGCTTGGGATCGCTCTTCTGGGTAGTCTCGTGGTTGGCATGTATCGCAGTCACGTCGAAGCGCTTTTGCTGGCGGAGGTTTTAGCAAAGACATCGGGCGTGATTCTCGACAGCCTACCTCAGGCGCTGAATGCTGCTGGGATACTTCCGTCTCAAGAAGCGGCCGTGGTTGGCGCCGCACAAACCGCCTACATCGGCGCGTTTGGTGCCGCAGCATTCATGTGCTGCGGCATCGCGCTGGTGGCCGTCGGTCTCAGCGTTGCCCTGATGCGTGCGCCGAAACGAAGGGAATTCGGACGCTCAGTCCAGAGGCAAGGGGGCAGAACCGGTTGGCGGGGGCGCTACGTCCCTCGCCGTTTCTGCACCGGGCGTGACGGAGCCCGCAAGAGCAGACTCCGCCGAGAAATCCGGCCGCGAGCGAGGCTACTCGCTCCACCCGGAACCATTGCTGAGATACTCAACTGGCTCGAACTATTCGCGACCTGCTGGAATGTCGCAACAACTTGAGGAGGATAACCCTCGAAAGCATCACAATAGATCAGCCGATCAACGCCTCTCCCGCCAGCGTCTGGGAGCGCACCTCAACGCCAGAAGGCATCGCCCGTTGGTGTGGTCCGGGTGATATCGCACCAGGTGTTGGGAACGAATTCACAATGCATAAGGGAAATGAGGCAAAGTCCCTTGCCGTGTGCTGGAGGTTGTACTCCATAAAAAGCTCGCCTACACGCTCGACGATTGGGAGCCTCACTGGACGATCCTTCCCAAGGACAATGGCTGCGTCCTTCGCCTCAAGCATTGCGGCTTCGACCTCAATAGTCCGAAGCACCGCTATTCTTTTCGACAATATGGGACCCGGGTGGCACGAGATGGTCTTGCCGTGTTTTGCAAAAGATTTTGCGGAAGCGGCGTGAGCGCCGTCCAGCGTTACGACGAGCAGCGGAGATCGCTGCCTCGCTAAGGAACTCGGTACTCCCAGCCTTCTTGCCACCTGAAAGGAGCGTCTACGAGTTCTTCAAGCTTCGCGCCTTCCAGCAGGCAGTCCAGAGCCCATCTGTTCGCCGAATGCGCGATGACAAGCACACGTTGCCCGTCCCAATGCTCCTTTAGGTCTCCTAAAAAACTCTCCATCGCTGCGACCACCTGTCTATAGCTTTGTCCCCCAGGAAATGGCTGATCGATGTGCAGGGCGCGCTGCCTGGCGAGAAGTTCCACCGGACAACCGTTCAGATCACCGTAGTTGCATTCGCGAAGCCGTTGGTCCCGACGAATGGTTATTGACACTCCCGAGAACGCGATGGAGGCGGTCTCTACGGCACGAGCCAAGTCCGATACAAACACCGCCGAGATTCCATCATGCCGACGTCGCGCGCCGAGTTCCGCCGCCAGGATCCGACCCTTTTCAGAAAGGTGTCCCGGCAACCAGCCGGTGGCAATGCCCGCCTCGTTATCTTTCGTCAACGAATGCGTCTCGAAGACAAGCTCGATCGTCACTTACGCACCCTGCGAGCTCGTTAGCCGTCGCGGCCCAATCGTTGCTCTTATAACTGAAGAACAAACGCGCGGCATCGACGGAAAGCGAAGAATTTGGACCTTGCGTCTCACCGCAACAGCTTCAGGTTGCCCGTGAGCGATTTGACCCAGCGCTTTGGGGCGGCAAGACCCAAGCCGTCAATGGGCTCACTCGCAAGGTCGCGCTTAGCGAACTCTAACCGATAATCCTCGAATCCGTGGATGGCTCTCGCAAACCGGGGAAACGGCACAACAACGCCTGCTTCCGGCGCTGGAAGAGCTTTCAGCAACAGGCTCGTCAGAGCGTCGGGGCCCGCCTGCAAAATCGGCACTGCCCGATTTGCGCTGTTTCGAACGCTCCGGCCCGCACCGTCGACCAACTCGGCGCCGGCCAAGTGCGGCATGGGCGCCCCGATTCCAACGGCCAGCGCCGCAACCGTGTTGGCGAGCAAGCCGACGGGCAGGCCGGGATCGACGATGATGGTGATTGCCGTGTCGGGAATGTGCACCATCAGCACCTCGTGATCTTATAACTTTCGCCGGCCAGCACCATGGCTCATCGTTCCGTCACGATCAACCGATTGCCTTCCGAGTCCGTGAACTCGAGATAACGGGCGGAGCTGTCCCAGGGTGCGAAACCGATCTCGGACATCTGCGCGTTCGTGCCCCGCAGCCGTTCCGCGGCACTCTCCAGGTCCGCGTCAACCAGCACAAGCGCCGGGCGCTCACTTTGTACGCCCCCCTTCCCGCTCAGGAGCAGGTGGGTTTGACCTTGCGGCAGGGCGACCTCAAGCCATCGCCATCCGTCCTCGCCGTATGACCGGTCCTGAACGACCTCGGCCCGCAAGGCGGTCAGATAGAACACCAGAGCCCGGGACTGATCGGTTACGGGCAGTTCGAAGAATTTGATGTACATCCAACCCTCCTTCATGCTTTCGGCCTAGCGATACCCGGGACCGAAGCATTGCGATTGGACGGAACGGAAGTTCGTCGGTCCTCCCATCCTTCGGCAGCCGGGCGCGCTACGGCCTCAACGCTTTCGCCTCGGTCTCGGCGATTTGCTCGTTATGTTGCGGCCAAGTGCCAGCCAGGGCCGACGGCAGATTCTCGCGGATGACGCTTGCTTTCTCCGGTCCGAGCTTCGCCTGCAGCAACCAGAGCACGTCCGAGATGATAGAGCGGGGCGGCGAATGGTGGTTCTTTACCCGCTCATAGACGCGCTCGAAGAAGGTCTCTTCG
>JAESFT010000805.1_pt1 | contig 12599 bp, 8 predicted proteins | sample 9269451 | NCBI WGS metagenome assembly JAESFT01 (sample SAMN14502557, study PRJNA617106) | algae metagenome | isolation source: Scytonema hyalinum WJT4-NPBG1 and co-occurring heterotrophs from well... | place: USA: Mojave Desert, Joshua Tree National Park, California | collected 2006-05-25
CCCGGTGGTCTGCATCAGCCCATGGAATTTCCCGCTGGCGATTTTCACCGGCGAAATCAGCGCGGCGCTCGCCGCCGGCAACGTCGTGCTGGCAAAGCCGGCCGAGCAAACGCCGTTGATCGCCCGGCGCGCGGTCGAATTGCTGCATGCGGCAGGGATTCCGACAGCCGCGCTGCAATTCCTGCCGGGGCAGGGCGGCACGGTCGGCGCCCGGTTGGTTGCCGATGCACGGGTCTGCGGCGTGATCTTCACCGGCTCCACCGAAGTGGCGCAGTTGATCAATCAAACATTGGCGAAACGCGCCGTCGCGGAAGCACGCGAGATTCCGCTGATCGCCGAGACCGGCGGACAGAACGCAATGATCGTCGATTCCAGCGCCTTGCCGGAGCAGGTCGTGCAAGACGCGATCCAGTCGGCCTTCGACAGCGCCGGCCAGCGCTGTTCGGCGTTGCGCGTGCTGTGCGTTCAGGAAGATATCGCCGACCGGGTGCTGAAGATGCTCAAGGGTGCGATGCAGGAACTGGCCATCGGCGTTCCCGACCGCCTGTCGGTCGATGTCGGCCCGGTGATCGACGACGAAGCACGCGGACGGCTGCAGCGGCATGTCGACCACATGCAAACGCTTGGCAAAAAGGTATTCCAGCTTCCTTTGCCGGCCGCATCGGCGAACGGCACCTTCATCGCGCCGACTGTGATTGAAATCGCGTCCCTGTCCGAACTGACATCGGAAGTATTCGGCCCGGTGCTGCATGTCCTGCGTTACCGGCGGGACCAGTTGCCGGAGTTGGTGAAGGCGATCAATGCGACCGGCTACGGATTGACGCTCGGCGTTCATTCACGCATCGACGAAACCATCGGATTCATCACCTCGCAGGCGCATGTCGGCAACATCTACGTCAACCGCAATATTGTCGGCGCCGTGGTGGGTGTGCAGCCCTTCGGCGGCGAGGGCAAATCCGGTACCGGGCCGAAAGCGGGCGGGCCCCTGTATCTGAAACGGCTGCAGCGCCATCCCGACGCGACGCTGCCGGCTGTGAAGACATCGATTCCCGCGTTCGACGATCTGTGCGCCTGGCTGAAGAAGCAGGAAGATCCATCTCTTTCAGCCCTGGCGACAGCGTATGCGAAAAAATCGCCCTTGGGCGCCGTCATCGCTTTGCCTGGCCCGACCGGTGAAACCAATACCTTGTCGTTTGCACCACGCGGCGCCGTACTGTGCGGGGCAAGCACCTTGGCTGCTTTGCTGAACCAGCTTGCAGCGGTAACGGCGACTGGAAATTCCGCTGTTATTGACAAGGAAGCAAGCCTGTTGATCCCGGCCGATCTGCCGCCGACGGTCATCGCATCGATCCGGGTCATCGACAGCATATCCACATCGTCGAGCGCATTGCATTTCGCTCTTTTGGAAACGTCGACCGTTTCCTCGCTTGTACCTCTGCTAGCGACCCGTGACGACGCATTGGTGTCGTGGATTGAAACTTCGGCAACCGCGGCAATACCGCTGTGGCGCCTGGCAGCCGAACGCGCCGTCTGCATCAATACGACCGCTGCCGGCGGCAACGCCAGCCTGATGACTTTGCAAGCCTGATCCGGTCGTTTTTTCAGTGCTGTTTGCCGGGGGTGGATAGCGGCTGAAGAGGGGGCGGGTTTTAAATTAAGAATTGATATATACGAATAGTAGTAGTTGTTAACACCCCCGAACGTCTGTGGATAACTCGGTATACCCGTTGAAAATCAGCGATTTGGGATTTTCATAAACCCTGAATAATCGGTGTATTGCCAAAGGATGGAATTTGGACAAAAAAAGCCGGTGTGAAGATCTTCGGGCTTATCCCGTTTACGTCCAGCGTTTATGCAATGAGTTATCCACAGATGCGCGGCGGATAGATGTTCACAAGGGCAATCAGCTGCGCCACAGGGCTTTCAGCAGTGCAAAAACGGCATTGATTGCCGGTTCCTGTTTTCGTTTTGTCAATGTAATAAAGGACAATTCGGTCGACAGGCTGACCGCATCGGCAATGACGAGGCCATGGATATGCGCCTCCCGCAGCGCAATCGATTCCCTGACCAGCGACAGCCCGACGCCGGACTTCACCAGGTCGAGCATGGACGGTTCCTGGTCGACCAGCGCCACTTTCTTCGGCATGGTCTTGTACTGGCCGAACGTCCTGGTCAGCAGGCGGTTATGCACCGACTCCGGCGGCGCCCAGATCCACGGCAGGGCGGCCAGCGCCTGCCAGTCCTTGCCGGCGACGCGGTTCTTCCAGCCCTGCGGGGCCACCACGTTGTAAGTGAAGGTGGTCAGCGCCTGGTGGTGATATTCCGTGCCGGGCGTGCCTAGGTAATAGCCGACGTCGAGGTCGCCCGATTTCACTTGCTGCAAGACCCAGCCCGACATGCCGTGATGCAGTTCGGTGGATAACTGCGGATAACTTTCGACCAATCTTTTCAGGAAGGCGCCGAGACGGATGAATTCCGGATCGAGGATGGTGCCGATGGCCAGCCGGCCGGTCAGGGTCGAATGCAGCGCATCCGCACCCTGCCGGAATTCGGCCATGCTTTCGATGACCCGCTCGGCGAAGGGCAGCAGTTTCGCGCCGTCATCGGTGAGCGTCATGCCTTTCGGCGTGCGGGTGAACAATTGCAGTCCGAGCGCGGATTGCAGCGACTTGATCTGCAGGCTGACCGCCGGCTGGGTCAGGTGCAGGCGCTCGGCGGCCCGGGTGAGGCTGCCTTCGCGGGCGATGGTGACGAAGGCGCGGAGCTGGATGAAGTCCATGTGGGTCCTTTGAATCGGAGCCGCCTGCAAGCGACAACGTGGAAAGGTTGTAAGCGAGCCAACTCCTTCCCCCTTAGAGGGAAAGGGGCTCTACGGCGGGTTTGGCATAGAACGCCATAAGCCTGCCTTATATCCTAATTGATAATAACTCATTGGATTTCCCTTCGGATGGGCGATATTCTGCAAAAAATCGCCCATCCGCCAAAGGAATCCTTATGAACAAGCTCTCCACCACCGACATTCAGCACTACATCAACGGCCGCGTCGTCGCCTCCACCAGCGGTCGCCAGCAGGATGTCTTCAATCCCGCCACCGGCGCCGTCACCGGCAGGGTGGCATTGGCCAGCGAACAGGAAGTGCAGGCGGCGGTCGCCGCCGCCCAGGCCGCCGCGCCCGCCTGGGCCGAAACCGCGCCGCTCAAGCGTGCCCGCATCCTGTTCAAGTTCAAGGATCTGCTCGACAAGCACCATGACGACCTGGCAGCCGCCATCACCCGCGAACACGGCAAGGTGTTTTCCGACGCGCGCGGTGAAGTCACGCGGGGCATCGAGGTGGTTGAATTCGCCTGCGGCATCCCGCAATTGATGAAAACCCAGTTCACCGACAACATCGGCGGCGGCATCGATAACTGGCAGTTGCGCCAGCCGCTCGGCGTGACCGCCGGCATCACGCCGTTCAACTTCCCGTTCATGGTGCCGATGTGGATGGCGCCGATGGCGATTGCGACCGGCAATACCTTCATCCTGAAACCGTCCGAGCGCGATCCGTCGCCGTCGCTGATGGTGGCGGACCTGTTCAAGCAGGCCGGCCTGCCCGACGGCGTCTTCAACGTGGTGCAGGGCGACAAGGTGGCGGTCGATACGCTGCTGCATCATCCGGATGTGAAAGCGGTGTCCTTCGTCGGCTCGACGCCGATCGCCGAGTACATCTATACCGAAGGCGCGAAGCGCAAGGGCGCCTACCCGCTGCGGGTACAGGCGCTGGGCGGCGCGAAGAACCACCTGGTGGTGATGCCGGACGCCGACCTCGACCAGGCGGTCGATGCCCTGATCGGCGCCGCCTACGGTTCCGCCGGCGAACGCTGCATGGCGATTTCAGTGGCGGTCGCAGTCGGCAGCGTCGCCGACAAGCTGATCGAGGCACTGATCCCGCGGGTGAAGTCGCTGGTGGTGAAGAACGGCATGGAAGCCGACGCTGAAATGGGGCCGGTGGTCAGCGCTCCCCACAAGGCAAAGATCGAGGGATACATCGAGCAGGGCGTTCAGGCCGGCGCGAAGCTGCTGGTCGACGGGCGCAGTTTCACGGTGCCCGGTCATGAACAGGGGTACTTCCTCGGCGGCTCGCTGTTCGACCAGGTCACGCCCGACATGACCATCTACAAGGAAGAGATTTTTGGCCCGGTGCTGTGCGTGGTGCGGGTGCCCGACTTCGCCGCCGCGGTCGAGTTGATCAATAACCATGAATACGGCAACGGCGTGTCCCTGTTCACTTCCGACGGCCACACCGCGCGCGAGTTTTCGCGCCGCATCGAAGTCGGCATGGTCGGCATCAACGTGCCGATCCCTGTGCCGATGGCATGGCATTCCTTCGGCGGCTGGAAGCGCTCGCTGTTCGGCGATACCCATGCGTATGGCGAGGAAGGCATCCGCTTTTATACCCGCTACAAGTCGGTCATGCAGCGCTGGCCGGATTCGATCGTCAAGGGTGCCGAATTCACCATGCCGGTCGCGAAATAGCCGCCCTGCGGCGGCCTGTGGATAACCCGCTGCATAAACGCTGGACGTAAACGGGATAAGCCTTGAACAACGGGACAGCGTTTTTTTTATCCCGAATCCATCCTTGACCGATACACCCCTTATTCAGGGGGTTGTGCGGCGCGCAAGTGGATGATTCCATTTCGGTTTACGGGGTTATCCACAGGATCGCGCGGGTGTTAACAACTACTACTATTCAGATATATCAACTACAAAGGTAAACCAACGGCGTCGGCGGCAAAGCGGGCGCCTGCGGTAATTCGCGACTGCAAGAGGGGATAAACAAGTGGAACTGGCCGGAAAATACGACTACATCATCATCGGCGCCGGTACGGCCGGCTGCGTGCTGGCAAACCGCCTGGCCCGGGACGCCGGGGTCTCGGTGCTATTGCTCGAAGCCGGCCGCAAGGACGACTACATCTGGATTCACATCCCGGTCGGTTATCTGTATTGCATCGACAATCCACGCACCGACTGGCGTTTTCGGACCGAAGCCGATCCCGGCTTGAACGGCCGCAGCCTGATCTACCCGCGCGGGAAGGTGATGGGCGGTTGCTCATCCATCAATGGCATGATCTACATGCGCGGCCAGGCGCGCGACTATGACCAGTGGGCGAAGCTGACCGGCGACCCGAGCTGGCGCTGGGACCAGGTGCTGCCGTTGTTCAAAAAGACGGAGGATTACCACAAGGGCGCCGATGATTACCATGGCAGCGGCGGTGAATGGCGGGTGGAAAAGCAGCGGCTGTCATGGGAAATCCTGGACGCATTCCGCGAAGCGGCGGCGGAGGTCGGGATTCCGAAGTCGGACGACTTCAACCGTGGCGATAATGAAGGGTGCGGCTATTTCGAAGTGAATCAGAAAGAGGGCCTGCGCTGGAATACCGCGCGGGCCTTCCTGAAATCGACCGCCGGCAGGAAAGGCGACCTGGAAATCATGACCGGTTGTCACGTCAAACGGCTGCGGGTCGTCCCGACGCCGGAAGGCAATGTGTGCACCGGCGTGGAATTCACCGGCGGCGGCAAGGAATGGTTCGCCGAAGCGGTGCGCGAAACCATTTCCACCGCCGGCGCGGTCGGTTCGCCGCAGATTCTGCAGCTTTCCGGCATCGGTCCGGCGTCGCTGCTGCAGCAGCATGGCATTCCGGTTGTGGTCGATGCACCCGGGGTAGGCGAGAACCTGCAGGACCATCTGCAGTTGCGCATGGCTTTCCGGGTGCAGGGCGTCAAGACGCTCAACACGATGGCCAACAACTGGTTCGGCAAGATGAAGATCGGCATGGAATACGCCGTGTCGCGCAGCGGGCCGATGTCGATGGCGCCTTCCCAGCTCGGTGCATTCACGCGGTCCGACCCGTCGCAGGAAACCGCCAACCTGGAATACCATGTGCAGCCGCTGTCGCTCGAGCGTTTCGGCGATCCCCTGCATCCCTTTCCGGCGATTACCGCCAGCGTATGCAACCTGCGGCCGACGTCGCGAGGGCATGTGCGCATTGGGTCGGCCGATCCGTTCGCCGCGCCGAAGATCATGCCGAATTACCTCAGCACGCAGGAAGACCGGAGAGTGGCGGCCGATGCGCTGACGCTGACGCGGACGATCGCCGCGGCGCCCGCCTTGCGCAAATATAAACCCGAAGAGTTCAAGCCTGGCGTACAGTACCGTACCGACGAGGAATTGGCGCTGGCCGCCGGCGATATCGGCACCACGATTTTCCATCCGGTCGGCACCTGCAAGATGGGCCGCGACGATGATCCGATGGCGGTGGTGGACAGCCAGATGAGAGTAAAGGGCGTCGCGCGCCTGCGGGTGGTGGACGCCTCCGTCATGCCGACGATCACCTCGGGCAATACGAATTCGCCGACCATCATGATCGCCGAGAAGACGGCGCAGCTCATTCGGCAGGGACGTGGCTAGCAGGCTGGAGCATGACCGGTTTGTTCATCGTGGCCTGCAACTCACAAGGCGATTGATGCAGGCCAAATAATGTGCACGAAATCTGATTGAATCATTGCCAGCGGACCTGATAGGTCGATATGGTGTGCTGCCGAAGCAGCGCCGGAGAGGTCAGGTTTTAGTCAGTTTTCGTCCGTACACTGGCAGAAACAGGCTGAATTTGCCCTCACTACGGGTTTTCCACAATAGGATTAGGCCCGTAAGCCGGTCGTTGTCATTGTAGTATGCAGTTAGAATAATTCCCGGGGAGAAACTATGGCCGATATAATTTTGGAGACCCGGCACTTGACCAAGGAATTCAAGGGATTCACGGCGGTCAATGATGTCAATCTGCAGGTACAGCGTGGACATATTCATGCATTGATCGGCCCGAATGGCGCCGGAAAAACCACCTGTTTCAATTTGCTGACCAAGTTCCTGGTGCCGACATCGGGCCAGATCCTGTTCAACGGGCGCGACATCACCTCCGCCCAACCGGCCCAGATCGCCCGCCAAGGCATCATCCGGTCGTTCCAGATCTCCGCCGTATTCCCGCACCTGACCGTGCTGGAAAACGTGCGTATCGGGTTGCAGCGGCCGCTGGGCACCAGTTTTCATTTCTGGAGGAGCGAGAAAACGCTGTCGTCGCTCAATGACCGCGCCATGGCATTGCTGGCCCAGGTCGACCTGGAAAACTTCGCCGATACGCTCACCGTCGACCTGCCCTATGGACGCAAGCGTGCGCTGGAAATCGCCACTACGCTCGGCATGGACCCGGAACTGATGCTGCTCGACGAGCCGACGCAAGGCATGGGCCATGAGGACGTGCACCGCGTCACCGCCTTGATCAAGAAGGTTTCGCAGGGCCGCACCATCCTGATGGTGGAGCACAACATGAGCGTGGTGTCCGGCATCAGCGACAAGATTTCGGTGCTGCAGCGCGGCGCCGTCCTGGCCGAAGGCAGCTATGCCGAGGTCTCAAGCAACAGGGAAGTGATGGAAGCGTATATGGGTACGACCTCCGGTGCTTTGGAAGGGGCGCATTGAATGGCAGACAAAGCGCTTGAAATCGTCAACCTGCATGCCTGGTATGGCGAATCGCACATTCTTCACGATGTCAATTTTTCGGTAAACCATGGAGAGGTGGTGACGCTGCTGGGCCGCAACGGCGCCGGTCGCACCACCACCATGCGGGCCATCATGGGATTGACCGGCTCGCGCAAGGGTTCGATTCGGATCAACGGCACCGAAGTCATCGACCTGCCGACCCACCGCATCGCCCATCTCGGCGTCGGCTACTGCCCGGAGGAGCGCGGCATCTTTTCGTCGCTGTCGGCGGAGGAAAACCTGCTGCTGCCGCCGGCGGTGTCCAAGGAGAAGGGCATGTCGGTCGACGAGATCTACGACATGTTCCCGAACCTGAAGGAACGCCGCTCCAGCCAGGGAACGCGGCTGTCCGGCGGCGAGCAGCAGATGCTGGCGGTGGCGCGCATCCTGCGCACCGGCGCGCGCCTGCTGTTGCTCGACGAAATCTCGGAAGGACTGGCGCCGGTGATCGTGCAGGCGCTGGCGCGCATGATCACGAACCTGAAGGCGAAGGGTTACACCATCGTGATGGTGGAACAGAATTTCCGGTTTGCCGCACCGCTGGCGGACCGGTTTTATGTAATGGAGCATGGTCAGATCGTTGAAACCTTTGCTTCATCGGAGCTGAACACCAAGATGCCGGTGCTTAACCAACTGCTCGGCGTGTAACTTGGCTTTGCAATACAAGCATCAATACTTATATCAATGGAGAAGACAATGAAGTTGACTTTAAAAGCTGCAGCACTCGCCGTATCGACCGTATTCGCCTGCGGCCTGTCTGCGTCCGCATCGGCACAGATTTCCGGTGACGTCATCAAGATCGGCTTCATCACGGATATTTCCGGCCTGTACTCGGATATCGACGGCCAGGGCGGCGTCGAGGCGATCAAGATGGCCGTTGCCGATTTTGGCGGCACGGTCAACGGCAAGAAGATCGAAGTGCTTTCGGCAGACCATCAGAACAAGGCTGACGTTGCCGCAAGCCGGGCGCGCGAATGGTTCGACCGCGAAGGACTTGATGTACTGATCGGCGGAACCAATTCCGGCACCAGCCTGGCGATGGCGAAGGTGGCGGTCGAGAAGAAAAAACCGTTCATCGCGATCGGCGCAGGAACGGCGCGCCTGACCAATGAGGAATGCACGCCCTACACCGTGCACTATGCCTACGACACCGTCGCGCTTGCTAAAGGCACCGGCTCCGCGGTGGTGAAGCAGGGCGGCAAGAGCTGGTACTTCCTGACCGCAGACTATGCGTTCGGCGCGTCGCTGGAAAGCGATACGGCGAACGTGGTGAAGGCATCGGGCGGTACGGTCGCCGGATCGGTCAAGCATCCGCTGTCCGCTTCCGATTTCTCGTCCTTCCTGCTGCAGGCGCAGTCTTCCAAGGCGCAGATCCTCGGCCTGGCCAACGCCGGCGGCGACACCATCAACTCGATCAAGGCGGCCAACGAGTTCGGCATCACCAGTTCGATGAAGCTCGCCGGCCTGCTGATGTTCATCAACGACGTGCATTCGCTGACGCCCAAGCTGACGCAGGGCATGTACCTGACCGACGGCTGGTACTGGGACCAGAACGATGAAACGCGCAAATGGGCCAAGCGTTACTTCGAAAAGATGAAGAAGATGCCGTCGATGCTGCAAGCGGCCGACTACTCCGCGACCATGCAATACCTGAACGCGGTGAAGGCGGCGGGTACGGACGACGCGGACAAGATCATGTCGACGCTGAAGAGCACGAAGATCAATGACATGTTCGCCAAGGGCGGCGTCATTCGCCCGGACGGCCGCATGGTCCACGACATGTACCTGATGCAGGTGAAGACACCGGCGGAATCCAAGTATCCATGGGACTACTACAAGGTGGTGCAAACCATCCCCGGCGATCAGGCATTCACTACCAAGGCTGAAAGCAAATGCGCGTTGTGGAAATAAGCACGCGTCTGTAGTCGATAACAACAACGTCTGTCATTTCAAACCCCAGGCTCCTTACTCATCGCGGGTTTGGAATGACGGAGGCCCTGTTTCCAAGGGCCTTTTTTTCTCCTGCCTCTTTTTCCACATACCGCCATGGATATATTCGGCATACCCTTGCAAGCGATGCTGAGCCAGCTGCTGCTCGGGCTGGTCAACGGCTCGTTCTACGCCATGCTCTCGCTCGGCCTGGCCGTCATCTTCGGCCTGCTCAACGTCATCAACTTCGCCCACGGCGCCCTCTACATGATGGGCGCCTTCCTGGCCTGGATGGGACTGAACTACTTCGGCGTGAACTACTGGATCATGCTCTTCGCCGCTCCGCTTCTGGTGGGCGCCTTCGGCATCCTCATCGAAAAGTCCATGCTGCGCTGGCTCTACAAGCTCGACCACCTGTACGGCCTGCTGCTGACCTTCGGCATCACCCTCATGCTCGAAGGCCTGTTCCGCTCCTTCTACGGCGTCTCCGGCCAGCCGTATTCGGTCCCCGAAGCCCTGTCCGGCGCCTTCAACCTCGGCTTCATGATCCTGCCCAAGTACCGCGCCTGGGTCGTGCTGGCCTCGCTCATCGTCTGCTTTGCCACCTGGTTCGTCATCGAAAAGACCAAGCTCGGCGCCTACCTGCGTGCCGGCACCGAAAACCCCAAACTGGTCGAGGCCTTCGGCATCAACGTGCCGCTGATGGTGACGCTGACCTACGGCTTTGGCGTGGCGCTGGCAGCCTTTGCCGGCGTGTTGGCCGCACCGGTGATCCAGGTGTCGCCGCTGATGGGCTCGAACCTGATCATCGTCGTCTTTGCGGTGGTGGTCATCGGCGGCATGGGTTCCATCATGGGCTCCATTCTCACCGGCCTGGGGCTGGGCATCGTCGAGGGGTTGACCCGGGTGTTTTACCCGGAACTGTCGGCCACGGTGGTGTTCATCATCATGGCCATTGTCCTGATGATTCGTCCGGCCGGCTTGTTCGGCAAGGAAAAGTAATGTCTTGCGCCGCCCTGGCGGCAGAAATGGTTACCAAATGAATACGAGAATCGGATATGCAATCGCGCTGGCCCTGGCACTGGCGGCACCGCTGGTGCTGTACCCGGTGTTTCTGATGAAGGTGCTGTGCTTTGCCCTGTTTGCCTGCGCCTTCAACCTGCTCATCGGCTACACCGGCCTGCTGTCGTTCGGTCATGCCGCCTTCTTCGGCGGTGCCGGCTATGTCACCGGCCATGCGCTGAAGGTATGGGGCTTGCCGTTCGAGCTGGGCATCCTGGTGGGGGTAGCGGTGGCGGCCTTGATCGGCCTGCTCATGGGCAGCCTGGCGATTCGCCGCCAGGGCATTTACTTCACCATGATCACGCTGGCGCTGGCGCAGATGCTGTTCTTTGTCTGCCTGCAGGCGCCGTTCACCGGTGGCGAGGATGGCTTGCAGGGTGTTCCCAGGGGCAAGTTGCTGGGGGTGGTGGACTTGGGCGATGACCTGACCCTGTACTACATTGTCCTGGCCATTGCGGTGGCGGGCTTTGCGCTGATTGTGCGCACCATCCATTCGCCGTTCGGGCAGGTATTGAAGGCGATCAAGGAAAACGAGCCGCGGGCGATTTCGCTGGGGTATGACGTGGACCGCTACAAGCTGCTGGCGTTTGTGCTGTCGGCGGCGCTGGCCGGATTGGCGGGGGCGACGAAGACGGTGGTGCTGGGCTTTGAGACCCTGACCGATGTGCACTGGTCGATGTCGGGGCTGGTGGTGCTGATGACGCTGGTGGGGGGATTGGGCACGATTGCCGGGCCGATTGTGGGGGCGATCGTGATCATTGCGCTGGAAAACAAGCTGGGCGACCTGGGCAACCTGCTGGCGGCGCTGACGGGAGTGGAGTGGTTCCGCTCGATTGGCGAGTCGGTGACGATTGTGACCGGCTTCATCTTCATCGTCTGCGTGCTGGCTTTCCGCCGTGGCATCGTCGGCGAAATCGGGGCCTTATTCAAGCGCCCCGCTTCCCACTAATCAATCTCTACAAAGCAGCCGCGTAAATCTCCCGTGCATCGGCACGGGTGATTTCACGTGGATTGTTGGTCAGCAGCCGGGTTTGCAGCATCGCATCATCGGCGAGCCGGTCCAGATCCGATTCCGCAATTCCCACTTGCTGCAACCGGGTTTCGATTCCTACCCGGTTCGCCATCTCCACCATCTTCTCGATCAGGGCCTGCGTACGCGCTTCATCGCTGCCGGTCGCGCCCGGTGCAATGATATCTGCCAGCTCCGCATACATGCCGGCCGCATTAGGCGCATTGAAGCGCAGCACATGCGGTAACACCAGGGAATTCGACAAGCCGTGCGGCACGTGGAAAATACCGCCGATCGGGTAGGCGAGGGCATGCACCGCCGCGCAGGGCGCATTGGCGAACGATTGTCCGGCGAGCATCGCACCGAGCAGCATCGCCTGCCGGACCGCCAGATTTTTGCCGTCTTCACAGGCAGCGATCAGGTTCGCTGACAGCAACCGCAATGCTTCGCGTGCGAGCATGTCGGACAGCGGATTCTTTTTCAGTTTGGTGGTGTAGGCCTCGATCGCATGCACCATCGCGTCGATGCCGGTTGCAGCCGTGACCTTCGGGGGCAGGCCGATAGTCAGCTCAGCATCGAGAACCGCCAGGTCGGCATACAACTGCGGCGACACCACGCCCATCTTGGTGGTTGCGCCTGTCGTGACAATGGAGATTGGGGTGACTTCGGAACCAGTGCCCGCGGTGGTTGGAATCTGTATCAGCGGCAGCCGTTTGCCTTTTACATTGCCGATGCCGTACATCGTCTTCAGTTCCTGATCACTGCCAGCGAGCACCGCGATTAGTTTCGCCACGTCCATCGAGCTGCCGCCGCCCAGGCCGATCACAATATCAACCTCGTTCTTGCGTGCATTTTCCACTGCCTGTAAAACCACTGCCTCCGGTGGATCTGCAATCACGTCCGAAAATACGGTAACCGTCAGATTCGACTCCCGCAGGCTTGCGATCGGTGCATCGACCAGACCGGTTCGCAGGAAGCCAGCATCGGTAACGATCAATGCCTTGCGTGCTGATGGAAAGTGCTGGG
>JAESFT010000806.1_pt1 | contig 12580 bp, 10 predicted proteins | sample 9269451 | NCBI WGS metagenome assembly JAESFT01 (sample SAMN14502557, study PRJNA617106) | algae metagenome | isolation source: Scytonema hyalinum WJT4-NPBG1 and co-occurring heterotrophs from well... | place: USA: Mojave Desert, Joshua Tree National Park, California | collected 2006-05-25
ACCCATATCGTTGAGGATCCTCGGCGAAATGATCGAAGCAGCTATAACGCGCACGGGCTTGCTTAGCCGCATCGGGATCGACGCGCGAAAGATAATGCACGACCGCTTCCATCGAACTGCGCAAGCTATACAGGTCGAGCCCGAAGAATCCGACTTTATCGCCCGGACCGGCGTGCTCGTTATGGAATCGAAGCCGGTTGATCAGATCAACCACAATCGTGTTGCGCCACATCCATAGCGGAAATCGCTTGAATCCCTCGAGCGACTCTTCCGCGCTGCTGTCCAATTCAGCGGCGACGGCGGAAGGTGTTGCGCCGATATACCGGTTGATGCGCAGAGCGTCCGGCCAATCGGCTTCGACAGCGATGGCATCGAAGCCGCGTTCCGTAATGAGTTTCTCGCTGATCTTTGCACGGATACGGTAGAACTCTTCCGTTCCATGCGTCGCTTCGCCGAGCAGAACGATAGAGGCGTCACCAATCTGCTCCAGGAGCGCATCGTAATTTTCTTCGGTGCCGATGATCTGCGCCTCGTGCTTCAGCGCGTCAATAATCATTTTGTCTGCCATGGAAACCTCTCCGTGTGTCCTCGATTAGAGGTGCCGGGCCGACGCGAGTTCGGCGAAAGTCGGAATTCCTGCCGTCGTGGCGGATCGGAACGAACACCTGCCAGAAAGGTCACTGCATGGCAGGCCGCCCGACCAGTCCCATTGACGGGCTGCAGGCGGAAACATCAACGGAACGATAAAGGAGAGTGCGATGCAAAAAATATCGGAAGTCATGACGCGTGATGTGATGACCATTTCGCCTCAGGAGACGCTTGAACGCGCGGCGCAGATGATGGATGAACTTAATGTCGGATCGTTGCCGGTATGGGACGGTACCAAACTGGTCGGCATGATTACCGACCGCGACATCACCATCCGTTCCACAGCAGCGGGCCAGTCGCCGGGCGATGCTTTCGTTCGCGATGTAATGAGTGACCAGGTCCGCACGTGTTTCGACGATCAGACGGTCGATGAAGTGCTGCAACAGATGAGTGATGTGCAGATCAGGCGTGTCCCGGTGCTTGACCGCAACACGCAGAATCTGGTCGGCATCGTCGCGCTAGGCGATCTTGCCGAAGACGCCGAAGGTGATGTGCAAGGCACCCTGAGGGATATTTCGACGCCTGCGCAGCCGGACCGGCCGCAACTCGGTTCATGACGGGTGAGACTGCCGCTCCGGGTACAGGGAGCGGCAGCCATATGGCCGGGGCCGCCGTATCGGAATAATGTGCAAGAGGGTTTGCAATTCGGGAGTAATCGGTTGCAGGAGAAAAACGATGCGCAAAGAGTCGGAAGCAACGCAAGCCGCCAATATCGTCACCCTTGCTGCTTGCGGTAATTCGTATTGATGTCCGTGACGTCGTGTTCTTTGGATGACTTTTCAAGCGCGGCCAGCAACACCTCATGCATGATCTCCGCGTTGGTTGCAATATCTTCGGGGTGGCCGCGCCGGGGTAATACGCCAAGCTCGATTGCCTTTGCGATTGCCGACTGCAGCATTTCATTCGTGATTTTCATGATCGTCTTCAGATTGTGCCTTCCGTTTACGTACGGCCGTGTACGCGTTCCGCAAGGATTGCAAGTTATGTGCCGGTAGATGAGTCGCTGCGCTGATTCATCACCTGTAAGGGACATGCCCCGCCAGTTTTGCTTTTTGATGAATCGTGGCAACTCTTATGAGCGTTCTACATTAGCGAAAGGAGGCGGTGCTTTGAAGCAGGATGGTGTGCCGCCAGGTCGTTGATACTCGTCACTGTTGTGCCGGGTGCTGTATCGCACCATGGAGAGTATATAGGCCATCCGTTGCATGTGCTTCGTCAGAGAACGGCGCGCAAATATAACCTGTTCCGCTAACTTGTGTGATGCAACAAACATGCATTAAAGCTCGGGAACATTTTTGTCATATTGGCCTCTATTCTTCTTAACAACTTAATACATAAGCTGCAAGCACGTGTTGCTATGCCGCAGTTTTGGGCAGCGTGTCGCTTGCCTTCAAACGACCACCCCTCTTTGAATCTAAATTAGAAAACTTTTATGTGCGGAATAGCGGGAGAGCTACGTTTCGACCAAAAATTTGCCGACATCCGCGTTGTCGCGGATATGGCTGAGGCGCAATCGCGCCGTGGTCCTGATGGGGAAGGAATTTTCAGTATGGGAAGCCGATGCTTTGGCCATCGCCGCCTGAGCATCATGGACTTGAGCCAGCGGGCGCACCAGCCTTTCATCGACAATCTGCTGGGTATGGGCGTCGTCTTCAATGGTGCCATCTACAACCACCATGAACTGCGTGCCGAACTTACCGGGATGGGTTATCAGTTCGTATCGAACGGCGATACCGAAGTCATCATCAAGGCATGGCATGCATGGGGACCGAAGGCGCTTGACCGCTTCCTCGGCATGTTTGCATTTGCCTTGTGGGAACGCGACAGCGGCATGACTTTTCTTGCACGCGACAGACTGGGCATCAAACCGCTGTATTACACCCTGAATGAACAGCGGATGCATTTCGCCTCGTCGCTGCCGGCATTGTTGAAAGCCGGCGACGTGGATACATCGCTCGATCCGCAAGCCCTGCATCATTACCTGACATTCCATGCCGTCGTGCCGGCGCCGCACACGATCCTGCGCGGGGTGCGCAAGTTGCCGCCTGGATCGCTGATGACGGTCCATCCGACCGGGAAATGCGATCTGACGGAATGGTGGCGGCTTGAATTCAAGCGCAGCGAGGAGGACGAAGCACGCAGCTTCGATGACTGGAAATCCGAGGTGCTGGCCGCGCTGCGGACGTCGGTCAAGCGCCGCCTCGTGGCCGACGTGCCGGTGGGCGTGCTGCTTTCCGGCGGGCTCGATTCCAGCCTGATCACCGGTTTGCTCGCCGAGGCCGGCACCGCCGATCTTCGCACCTATTCCATCGGCTTCGAATCGGTCGACAGCGAAGCGGGCGATGAATATCACTATTCCGACCTGATCGCGCGCCATTACGCGACGACGCATGAAAAGCTGCACATTCCGGCAGCCGGACTGCTGCAGTCGCTGCCGGATGCCATTGCGGCAATGGCCGAGCCGATGGTCAGCCATGACTGCATCGCCTTTTATCTGCTCTCGCAGGCGGTATCGAAGCATAGCCGCGTGGTGCAGAGCGGGCAGGGCGCGGATGAGGTATTCGGCGGCTATCACTGGTATCCGCCGTTGACGGATGTCAGCCCGTCGTCCGATGGCGTCGACGTCTACCGCCGGGTGTTTTTCGACCGCAATCACGAGGAATTGTGCGCTCTGCTGGAGCCGGGATGGGCGATGGAAGACGCCAGCAGCCGTTTCGTCTCCGCGCATTTTGCCAAGCCTGGCGCCGACAGCGCGATCGACCGTGCAATGCGGCTCGATACCACGGTCATGCTGGTGGATGATCCGGTCAAGCGCGTCGACAACATGACCATGGCCTTCGGTCTCGAAGCGCGGGTGCCGTTCCTCGATCATGAACTGGTGGAACTCGCCGCCCGCATTCCTGCACGCCACAAAGTCGCGCAGGGCGGCAAGTATGTGCTGAAGGAAGCGGCCCGTTCCGTTATCCCCGCCGAGGTGATCGACAGGCCGAAGGGTTATTTCCCGGTACCGGCACTGAAATATCTGCGCGGCGAATTCCTCGATTACGTGCGCGATACCCTCGATACATCCGCCGCAAGATCGCGCGGCCTGTTCCGGCGCGAGGAAATTGACCGGATGCTGGCAGCGCCGGACAGCCACATCACACCCTTGCGCGGTTCGAAGCTGTGGCAAGTGGCGTTGCTCGAAGCATGGCTTCAAACCAACGGCCTGTGACCTTCCGGGCAAGCGGCATAACAGGCCGGTATCAACCGGCCCAGAAGTTATCGATCGTTCCGCACTTCACGCAGATCCTCACAACGCAATGCGACTTCCGCATTGTTCGGGTGCGGGTATGCCTGCGGCATAGCATTTGAACCGACAAGACAGGAGAGAAACATGAGTGCACATCCACTCGATCCGGCAATCAATCGCAATGGGGCCGGTTATCCACCCCCGCCTCTCGTTTTGATCGACGAAGAGCAGAACCTCCTTCCGCCAAGACCGAATACCTCACTCGATTGCGGTTGGGGACGGCTGTTGTACGCGCCTTCCTTCGAGTCGCCGAAGCTTCTGGCGGAAGCGCTGAAACAGGAAGCGCCGGGCAGGCGGGATATCGCCCTGTATGTGGAAGCACCGCAACTCGTGCTTGCCGAAGATCCGGCCAGCCTGTTCCTCGATCCATCGCTTCTGTTCCGGCGCGAGCTGAGCGCGGATGACGCCTGCGACGGCGTCGCGCCGGGCGTGATCATCCGCCCGCTCTCGACCCGTGCCGATATTGCCGCGATCAATCGCCTGTATAGCGTGCGTAACATGGTGCCGCTTGATCCGAAGATCGTATGGCAGGAGCGCAATTCGGAAGCCCTGGTCTACCTGATCGCGGAAGACGAACGCACCGGGGATGTCGTCGGATCGGTGCTGGGCATCGACCATGTCGCGGCCTTCGGTGCCAGCCAGCAGGGCGGAAGCAGCCTCTGGTGTCTCGCGGTCGACCCGCAGACCGGGCTGTTCGGTGTCGGCCAGGCATTGGTCAATTACCTGATCGGCGTATTCGCGCAGCGCGGACGCAAATTCCTCGACCTGTCGGTGCTGCATGACAACCAGCATGCGATCGGCCTGTACCAGAAACTCGGCTTCGAGCAGGTGCAGGGCTTCGTGATGAAGCACAAGAATGCCATCAACGAAAGACTATTCGTCGGCACGAATGATTTCGATGGATTGAATCCGTATGCCCGGCTGATCGTGGATGAGGCAAGACGGCGCGGCATCAGTGTCGACGTGCTTGACGCGGCTGCAGGCATCTTCAAGCTGCGCCACTGCGGCCATGAGATCGTCTGCCGCGAATCGCTTACCGACCTGACCGGCGGCGTGGCGATGACATGGTGCCAGGATAAGGTGCTGACCCTGCGCCGCCTTGCATCCATCGGGCTGCAGGTGCCGCGTCAGCAGGTGGCGGGCAGCGCGGAGTCGAACTCCCGCTTCCTCCAGGAATGCGGTTCCATCGTGGTCAAGCCGGCCATGGGCGAGCAGGGACGCGGTATCAGTGTCGACATCCGCACCGAGGAGCAAATGGCCGACGCCATCCGGCGCGCCGCCGATGAAGGCGGGCATGTGATACTGGAGCAATTCTGCGCCGGGCAGGATCTGCGTATCGTGGTGATCGGTTACAAGGTGGTGGCTGCCGCCATCCGCCGGCCGGCGGAAGTGGTGGGAGACGGTGTCTCCACCATCGCCCACCTGATCGAACGGCAGAGCGCACGTCGCGCCGCGGCGACCGGCGGGGAAAGCAAGATCCCTGTGGATGCGGAAACCGAACGCTGCCTCGCCGGGCAGGACCTGACGCTGGATTCGGTCCTGGAAACCGGCCGTGCGATCAAGGTACGCAAAACCGCCAACCTGCACACCGGCGGTACGATTCACGACGTCACCGCAGAGCTGCATCCGGTATTGCGGGAAGCCGCGGAAACCGCCGCTCGCGCCTTGCGCATTCCGGTGGTCGGCCTTGACTTCCTGGTTCCTTCGCCCGATCAACCCGAGTACGTCGTCATCGAAGCCAACGAGCGGCCAGGACTGGCCAATCATGAGCCGCAGCCTACTGCGCAACGTTTCATCGACCTGCTTTTCCCATTCACTACCTGAAAATATTCGTAATCCCATGCGCAAACTTCCCATCGATGCCGACTATCTCAAGACCACGCTGCTTGAGCTCCTGGCGATACCCAGTCCGGCGGGACTGACCGATGAGATCGTGCATTACACCTGCAGCAAACTCGATGCAATGGGCGTGGCTTATGAGCTGACGCGGCGCGGCACCATCCGCGCCATCCTGCGACGCACATTGCCCGAGCGCAGGCGCCAGAGTCCGGCATGCGCAATCGTCGCCCACCTCGACACCCTCGGTGCGATGGTGCGTGAGATCAAACCCAACGGCCGGCTATCGCTGATGCCCATCGGCACATGGTCGAGCCGCTGGGCCGAAGGCGGCCGCGTGACGCTCTTTACGGAAAACAGCCGCTATCGCGGGTCGGTATTGCCCCTGCTGGCATCCGGCCATGTGTACAACGAGGCGGTGGACAGCCAGCCGGTGAGCTGGGACCAGCTGGAACTCCGGGTGGACGAGCACATGCAGTGCGCCGACGATGCGGCCAGGCTCGGCATCCAGGTCGGCGATATGGTGGCGTTCGATCCGCTGCCCGAATGGCTGGACAACGGCTACATCGTGTCGCGCTACCTTGACGACAAGGCGGGAGTCGCCGCATTGCTGGCCGCGTTGAAGGCAATTGCCGATAGCGGCGTTCCGGTGCCGATGGACTGCCATGCGGTGTTTACCCTGACGGAGGAAGTCGGTTCGGGCGCCCGTGCGGTGATCGAGGATGACGTCAGCGAGGTGATCGGTGTGGATATCGGGCCGGTAGCCGCCGGGCAGGGCGCATCGGAGCGGGGCGTCACAATCCCGTTGATGGATTCGGCCGGGCCGCATGACTACCATCTCACCCGCCGCCTGCTGGCCCTCTGCAAGGAACACGGCATTCAAACCAACCGCGACGTCTTCCGTTTTTATCACTCGGATGCCGGGGCCGCCGTCAGTGCGGGACATGATGTGCGCACCGCCTTGCTCTGTTTCGGCACCGATGCATCGCACGGCTACGAGCGCACTCATATATCGGTTCTCGTCAATTTGGCAGAACTGCTGGCGCTGTATATCCAGAGCGGCCCGACGCTGGCAGAAGACCGGCAGCGGCGGACCGATACGGTGGAGGGGTTCCCGCACCAACTCAACCCCGAGCAGCTCGTCAGGCAGGACACGCCATTACCGGATGCGGGAGAACTCGTGCGGCCGACCGAATCCCGCTCACAGGAGTGAAGCGGCCGGCGCAATTGCAAGCATGATTCGCCGCCAACCGTAAAGCAATCAGTTCGGCTTGGGGAAGAGCTTGCACAAGCCGTACACCGTCATCGGGTAGGAGTGCGGCTTGTCCTTGCGATCGACCAGAACCGTCAGTCGGCCGCTCTTCCGGTCGATCGCAATGTACAGAGGCAGTTCACCCATGCCGAAGAAACCGGACGCCGCATACTTGTCGTCGTCTACCTTCAGTGCCAGCATATCTTCCAGCGAATAAGGATTGGTCATCGTGCCGGTCGCCTGATCGACATCCAGAAAGAAATTGATCGGCGAGCTGACCGCACTTGCATGCATGGTCTCCATGCCGGCGCATTCGAAGTGCAAGGCCGCGGCCGCGGGCAGGGCAAGCATCATCGGCAGCAAAGCGACGCAGCAGCGCGCCGTGGGATAAGGTCGGTTCATGGTTGTTCCATCGCTCCTTTACCAGACTCCCCTGATTAACCAACACCCTTTCCAATCAGTTCAAAACACAGTGTCGTCTTTTGCGACACTTTATTTTGTTAGGAACGACCAAAAACCTTAGCCAGAAACGCACCAATTGTGTGCGGCAAGCCTGCATGACAGCTCCAGCATAGTCCTCAATTGGCGCCGGCTCTAGCCCCGTACAGCATCGATTTACGCTGCACCGCAGCGGAGCGCGACGAAAGCGTCCAGCCTTTTTGAATTTGGCAATTTTGTGTCAATTCGATGACAACGGATGTCCGAAACTTGCCAACCATTAGTGTGGACAGCACAAAAAGCGTTTGTTACTATCGTCGCGAATTCGAACCTTGCGGTATAACAAACCTCGTTTGTTTATGGCTTGATCAAAGCCATGGCAAATCAATAAAAAGCAGTGAGACAGTACGTGCCAGACATCGCCCACGCCGACGTAGACGCAATGCTTCAGGAGCTTTCTCCGGAAAAACCCTGCGGTCCCAACCTGGAGTACGATCCAGCGTTCCTGGAGCTGGAACAGGTCGCCAAGGGTAAACCCGAGGTGCAGTACGGCGGGACGGTAACACCGGCGGTGCCGCCGGACTGGAAGGCGGTACGCTCCATCACCCAGGATCTCATCAAACGCAGCAAGGACCTCCGCATCGCCGTGCCGATGGCACGTTCGCTTCTCAACATGCAAGGCGTCGGCGGCTTCGCCACCGGCCTCCTCCTCATCGAAAAACTTATCGAAACGCGCTGGGAAACCGTGCATCCGCAACTGGATCCGGACGACGGCAACGATCCCATGTCGCGCATCAATACGATTGCGGCATTGTGCGAATCAAGCACGGTGCTGCGCGATGTGAAGGAGTCAGTACTCGTCGCATCCCGCGCGCATGGCCGCTTCAGCCTGCGCGACATCGACATCGCAACCGGCGAACTCGAAGCGCCTGCCGGAGAAGAAAAGCCGTCGCTGGCAGTGATCGATGCCGCAACGATGGACATCGAACTCAACGACCTGCAGGCCGTATGCCAGGCGCTCAACAACGCCTTCGAAAGCAGCCAGCGCATCGAGCGCATCCTCACCGAGAAGGTGGGTGTAGGCCAGGCGCTTGACCTGAGCGCACTGTCGAAACTGCTCAAGCGCGCCCGCGACTTTATGCAGGAGCGTCTTAGCCGCCGCGGCGGCGCAGAAACGACCGCCGCTTCAGACGCCGCCGGAGGTACGGCGGATGCGCCAGCAGGTGATGCCGGTGCACAGGTCGTCCAGGCTCGTCCCCGCTCCGACGAAATAGCCAGCCGCGAAGACGTCGTCCGCGTACTGGAAAAAATCTGTGCGTACTACGCCAAATACGAACCATCCAGTCCGGTCCCGCTATTGCTGGAACGGGCGCAGCGACTGGCCATGAAAAGCTTTGTCGAAATACTGCAGGATATTGCGCCCGATAGCCTGACCCAGGTGTACCAGATCAGCGGTGCCAAAAAAGAGGCGTAACGGGAATCACCAGTAGCAAACATCTCACCCAGGAGGTATGCCGTGGCAAAAGAAAGCAGCCAGAAATTCATCGCCCGTAATCGGGCACCCCGCGTACAGATCGAATACGACGTCGAAGTCTACGGCGCGCAAAAGACTGTGCAACTCCCGTTCGTCATGGGCGTTTTTTCGGATTTGTCTGGCAAGCCGGCCGAGCCGCTTGCGCCGGTCGCGGAGCGCAAGTTCCTCGAGATCGACGTCGACAATTTCGATGAGCGGCTGAAATCGATGAAGCCCCGCGTCGCCGTGCAGGTGCCGAATACGCTGACAGGCGAGGGCAACATGGCTGTCGACATTACCTTTGAAAGCATGGACGATTTCTCGCCCGCCGCCGTGGCGCGCAAGGTTGATGCGCTGAACCAGTTGCTGGAAGCCCGCGGCCAGTTGTCGAACCTGCTGACCTACATGGACGGCAAGACCGGCGCCGAAGAACTGATTGCCAAGCTGCTGGCCGAGCCGGCGCTCATGCAAGCGCTGACCTCCGCGCCGAAGCCCCAGGAATAATTCGTCACCATCTCAGGAGAGACGTCCATGTCTACATCACAAGAAGCACAAGTACAATCGGGCGAGGTAGCGCTCGAAGCAGGCGACTTTGCCAGCCTGCTGCAAAAGGAATTCAAACCGAAGACCGACAAGGCCAAGGATGCCGTCGAAAGCGCCGTCAAGACCCTGGCGCAACAGGCCCTGGCAGGCACCAACCTGATTTCCGGCGACGTCATCGCGACCATCGAGGCGCTGATCGCCGAGCTCGACAAAAAGTTGAGCGAACAGGTCAACCTCATCCTGCACAACCCGGAATTCCAGGCACTGGAAAGCGCATGGCGCGGTCTGCACTATCTTGTCAACAACACCGAGACCGATGAAACGCTGAAGGTCCGCGTGATGAACATCTCCAAGACCGAGATGCACAAGACGCTGAAAAAATTCAAGGGCACGGCCTGGGATCAGAGCCCGATTTTCAAGAAGCTGTACGAGGAAGAGTATGGCCAGTTCGGCGGCGAACCGTACGGCACGCTGGTTGCCGACTACTACTTCGACAACAGCGCGCCGGACGTGGAACTGCTGGCGCAAATGGCACAGATTAGCGCCGCCGCGCACGCTCCGCTGATCACCGCTGCAGATCCAGGCGTGATGCTGATGGAATCGTGGCAGGAGCTCGCCAATCCGCGCGACCTGACCAAGATTTTCCAGACGCCGGAACATGCCGCATGGCGTTCGTTCCGTGAATCGGAAGATTCGCGTTACGTCGGCCTGGCCATGCCGCGTTTTCTGGCGCGTGCACCCTATGGCGCCAAGACGAATCCGGTCGAGGAATTCGACTTCGAAGAAGACACCTCCGGTAACGATAGCAAGAAGTTCACCTGGTCCAATGCCGCATATGCAATGGCGGTGAACATCAATCGCTCGTTCAAGAACTACGGCTGGTGCTCGCAGATCCGCGGCATCGAGTCCGGCGGTGCGGTGGAAGGCCTGCCTGTCCACACGTTCCCGACCGATGACGGCGGCGTCGATATGACTTGCCCGACCGAGATCGCCATCAGCGATCGTCGCGAAGCGGAACTCGCGAAGAACGGCTTCATGCCTCTCGTACACAAGAAGAACAGCGATTTCGCCGCCTTCATCGGCGCGCAGTCGATGCACAAGCCGGCAGAGTACGACGATCCGGACGCAACGGCCAACGCCAACCTGGCGGCACGTCTGCCGTATCTGTTCGCCACATGCCGCTTCGCGCACTACCTCAAGTGCATCGTGCGCGACAAGATCGGTTCCTTCAAGGAGCGTTCCGACATGCAGGTCTGGCTCAACAACTGGATCGGACGCTATGTCGAGCGCAATCCGGCAACAGCCACCGAAGCCGACAAGGCGCGCAAGCCTCTGGCCGGCGCCGAAGTGATCGTCGAGGAAGTCGAGGGAAATCCCGGCTACTACAGCTCGAAGTTCTTCCTCCGTCCGCACTATCAGCTGGAAGGCCTGACAGTTTCGCTGCGTCTCGTATCGAAGCTGCCGTCGGCCAAGGCCTGATGACACAGGCGGCGAGAGCCGCCTGTGCACCGTGTTCCAAATTTGCAGTACTTGAAGTGGCCGGTTTCATGCATGCGGCGCGGCTGCCGCAATGCCGCATGCGCAACGGCTTGATCGCTTGTGGTTGTCTACTAAACATCATTCGAAAAGGTAAAACATGATCCTGCTTAAATTCGCGACCGAAATCAAAGGCGACTCCGTAGTTGACGCACATACCGACTGGATCACATGCGACTCCCTGCAGATGGGCGTCGGACGCGCGATCTCCGTCAGCGGCGGCGGCAAGGATCGTGACACAAGCAATCCGTCGTTCTCCGAAATCACGCTGACCAAATCGACCGACATCGCATCGGCGGACCTGTTCATGCAGGCTGTCTGCGGCAAGAGCCTCGGCAAGGCGGAGATCCATTTCCTGCATACTGGCGGCTCCGACAAGAAGAACCAGGTTTTCCTGAAGCTCGAACTCGAAGAAGCGATCATCAGCTCCTACTCCGCATCCAGCGGCGGCGATCGTCCAAGCGAGTCCTTCTCGATCAACTTCACCAAGATCAGCTACCAGTACGACGCATTCAGCGGCGACACGATCACCACGGGTACACCGAAGAAGTGGGACCTCAAGGCGAACGCTACGTACTGATCGGGTTGTAGTAAGCGTAGGTCTACTGCGCATAAGTACCGTACAGCCGGTTCCTTTCCCCGTGAAGGGGGTAAGGGAACCGGGTTACGATGATTTGTGCATGGGTGCTTCGATCTGTTTTGCGTCACTTCGAGCCTTGATCGCACTGCGCATATTTCTCGAGCACGTAAATCGATCAGCACACACCCGCAACGTCTCACAGTACATCCGCGGTCAGCGCCGGAACCGCCGGCATGAAATCCGCGTAAAGGGGAAATCGCATGTCCGCAGTCGAAGCACTTCGCCAAGGCCGCCTGAAAGAGGCGCTCCAGTTGCTGCAGCAGGAAGTCCGACAGAATCCGGCTGATGCAAAACACCGGGTGTTCCTGTTCCAGTTGCTTGCAGTGCAAGGCAAATGGGATAAGGCACTGACGCAATTGAACGTCGCCGGCGATCTCGACAGTGAAACCATGCCGATGGTCCAGGCATATCGCGAAGCCCTCCAGTGTGAGGCTCTGCGCCAACAAATTTTTGCGGGAAAACGCTCACCGGTGATTTTCGGCGAACCCGAAGCATGGATCGCCCAACTGGTCGACTCGCTTCGGCTAGGTGCGCAAGGAGACCATGCCGGTGCGCATCGAATGCGCGAAGAAGCATTCGAAGCCGCCCCGACGACATCCGGAAGCATCAACGACGAACCGTTCGAGTGGATCGCCGACGCCGATTCGCGTCTCGGTCCGGTACTGGAATTGCTCGTCAACGGCCGTTACTACTGGGCGCCGATGCACCGTATCCGATCGATCCGGGCCGAAGCGCCGGCCGATCTGCGTGACAATGTATGGATGCCGGTCAGCCTGACATGGGCGAATGGCGGCGAGGCGGTGGGTTTTATTCCGACCCGTTATCCCGATACGATCGAGATTGACGATGATGCGCTGCTTCTGGCTCGCAAGACTGAATGGA
>JAESFT010000807.1_pt1 | contig 12573 bp, 12 predicted proteins | sample 9269451 | NCBI WGS metagenome assembly JAESFT01 (sample SAMN14502557, study PRJNA617106) | algae metagenome | isolation source: Scytonema hyalinum WJT4-NPBG1 and co-occurring heterotrophs from well... | place: USA: Mojave Desert, Joshua Tree National Park, California | collected 2006-05-25
ATTCGACCATGACGTCCGACTGGTCCGAATGCCGGACAAAAGTCGAAATCACCTTGTCGGCATTCTGCTCGAATGACTTGAATGCGAGTCCTTGATGAATGCGATCCGCCCCGAGCCGTTCGATTGCCTTTTCCAGCAAGGTCATCTGCAATTCGCCGCGGTGAATGGAGAACTGCGGCGTACTGTACCCGGCTGCCCGACCGCGCGGCTCGTGCCATATCTGCTGGCCGAATTTGTTGAAATATGCCAGGGCCGACGTCTCGATGCCCTTCTCGGCCAGGCATTCTTCCAGGCCGAGCTGGGACAATTGCTGGCTCGCATGCGGCAACAGGTTGATGCCAACGCCCAGCGGCTTCATTTCGCTGACCGCTTCGTAAATATCGACCTGAATGCCGCGTTCGTGCAGCATCAGTCCCAGAGTCAGTCCACCGATACCAGCGCCGGCAATTGCAACTTTCATGTTCGTCTCCAAGGCATAAATGGCATTGTCCGATGTGCCGGTTTCCCGGCAAAGATTGCACGGGTCGGACACCGGGTGCAGCGATGCAACAATGACGGCCGTGGGATGCGCGGGCCAAACCCGCAGGCAAAATCACGCGCGATGGATCAATTGTAATGTCGCTGTATTGTTCTACTCTATAACAGTTACGCACCAAACCACAAGTGAAAAATGGCGCTGGCGCCGGCCTCCCGCATGCGTTGCGAAGGCCAGGAATATCGGCCGTATAACCAAGCGATGGCACTGGCGCAATTACTTTCCTGCGTGAACCGTTCCACCCTCCTCCGCCGCTTCCCGACCAGTTACAATATTCGTCATGGCCGGGCAACTTTGGCCGGACGACTGGGAACAAATCATTCACGTGGCAAGGTAAAAATGTTTAGACCAGAAAACCGTCACAAAACGGGAGAAGGGAAACACTTGAGAAACAGATCTAACGCCACTTCATTCAACGCCAGAATCGAGGGAATCAATTACGATATCCTCGAAGAACTGGTCGGTTACGCGGTTCGGCGCGCACAGCTCTCGATCTATGAAGACTTCGCTGCAACGCTCGGCGCCGACGGATTGACGCCGCAGCGTTTTTCCTCGCTAGTCATCATCGGCAGCAATCCCGGCATTTCGCAAACGAAGCTGGCCGAGGTCATGGGCATCGCCCGTTCCGGCGTTGTATCGATTATTGACGCCTTTGAAGAGGCCGCCCTCGTGGAACGCCAGGACTCCGGAGATCGCCGTTCCTACAACCTGCAGCTGACCAGGGAAGGACAACGGCAGCTGAAGAAATACAAAAATGCCGTCAAAGAGCATGACGACCGCATCTCGCAGCAACTGACGGAGAAGGAGCGCCAGCAACTGCGGGAGCTTCTCGGCAAGATCTGCGGCGTTCCGCCAGCGTAAGGAGCAGTCCCTGCATTGGGCGTGTTTATCCGATCAGGAAAACGTCCAGCATGGCGGCATCAGGTTTCCTGACAGCCTTGCCGATTGCCAGCACTGAATTGAGATGCGCCCATGCCGGCGCTCCTGTCTGGAATGACATCGCCGTCCGAAAATAGTATTCGTCGGGAGAGACCTGCTCCCCCCTTGCCAGACGCGCCATGACTTCCTCGGGGCCGTGGCGATATCCGCGGCTGACCACCTCGATCAGGGCGCCATCAGACGCCCGTATCACATATTGCGCACTGATATCGAGCACACCGTCGCTGCGCTGGATCTGCCAGTCGACGCCGCCGGAGAGCACCTCGCCTGACAGCATGCCGCCCTGCACTTCCCCGCCGATGATGGGCACAAACCGGCGCTCGCCGAATGGCGCCGCTCCCAATGAAACCACGGGCGAGACGCGTGCCGTGATGCGGCACAGAAAGCGCAGCTCAGGCGCCTGCATTGTCTCTTCCGACACCTGGTCGCCTGTTCGTGCATTCATGTTGATGCGTCTCCATTCCGGGCCGGGTTCTCTTGTCGTTCCATCGCTGGTTTCCATTTCACTTGATTCATCGGGAATACCGATCCACCCGGGCGCATCCTGATCCGCGCGCCGCATTGGATCGGGCAGCCAGGCTTGCTTTCAAACAAGCCGGACAATGATCGTGACGGTCTTCACTTGACAGCTTAGAAGACTTTGATTGATAGGTGGAATAGTAACGTGGATGGCATGCCCGTGCTGTCCTCCCTGAAGACGACAAATGTTCTGGCAGGTCGACGATGAATATCTGGACACTCACTGATGCCAAAGCATCACGCGACATTGCGTAGCGCGTGCTTGCAGGCGTACTGCACATCCGCTGCTTTTTCATTTCGTCAGGAATAGCGACCGGATTCTCGCTTCCCAAGACATAAAGCCGTTCAGGATAAAAAGCCCTTTGACGGCTTGCATATACATGCCGACCTAGTTATAGTAAATAACTGTTTTGTTTCATAACAATAACGATTCATAACGTAATGGTCGGTTGACAGCAGGCCCTCGCAGGTAGCCGCGTTGCAAATCAGCGGCGCAGAAATTGTGCCGTTCCAGCTGAACGCACGCCGCCTTGCATGCGCCGGCCCACGGCATGGGGCGGATGCATGCAAGGCGGTGTCATGCAACCACCATTGTTTGATTGTTTATTCATCGAGGAGACAACTATGAAAACCACATTAAAAATCCTGGTGGCGGGCATGCTGGTCGGTACCGCTGCCGCACCTGCCTTTGCGGACATAACAATCGGCGTCAGTTTGCCGCTGACAGGACCGGCATCAGGACTGGGGATACCCACCAGGAACGGCATCTCGCTGTGGCCGGACACGATCGGCGGCGAAAAGTTGAAGCTCATCATTCTTGACGATGCATCGGACTCCACCCAATCCAGCAAGAACGGGCGTCGCCTGATCACCGACGAGGCAGTCGACGTCATCGTCGGCTCCACCGCGACGCCGGCATCCGCCGCGCTTGCCGAAGTTGCGTCGGAACTGAAGACCCCGCAGATTTCCACCTCGCCGGTCGAACTGCCGGAAGCCAAGGGAGAATGGACGTTCAGGGTGGCGCAGTCGACCCAATTGATGGCCAATGCCGTCGCGGAGCACATGAAGCGCACCGGCGTGAAAACCTATGCGTACCTCGGTTACTCCGACGCCTACGGCGAGTCCTGGTTCAAGGCGATGACTGCCGCGGCCAATCAGGCCGGCTTGCAATCGGTCGCCACCGAGCGATTTGCCCGCGCCGATACCACCGTCACCGCCCAGGCGCTGAAGATCATGTCCGCCAAACCGGATGCGGTATTGCTCGGTGCGTCCGGCAGCGGCGCCGCGATGCCGCACAAGGCCATGATCGAGCGCGGATACAAGGGAAAGATCTACCAGACGCATGGCGCCGCGTCGCGTGACCTGATCAGGATCGGTGGAAAGGATGTCGAGGGATCCTTCGTCGTGGCCGGGCTCGCCATCATGCCGGAGGGCCTGCCCAATGACCATCCATCCAAGAAGCTTGCCACCGACTTCGTTGATCGCTACGAGAAGCAGTTCGGCGCGGGCACCCGCAATCAGTTCGCGTCGCACGGCTATGATGCCTATCTCGTGCTGAATCAGGTGGTGCCCCAGGCGCTGAAGAAAGCCAAGCCCGGTACGCCCGAGTTCCGCGCCGCATTGAAGGAAGCGCTCGAGTCCACCAAGGGCGTCCCCATCACGCAGGGCGTGATCCGGTTCACACCCAAGGATCATTTCGGCCTGGAGGACAATGCACGCGTCATGCTTACCGTACAGAACGGCAACTGGAAGCCCGTCTCGCCTTAGATGAAATCCGGCGCTTTGGCCGGCACAGATAAACCCTGAAGCCTGCCGTTGCGCAGGCTTTTTTCATTCATTGCACAAATATTCAGTTGACCGGAGCCGTCAGGCTGTCGCGGGAATCGGTCGCCGGCCGCGTTCACCAACCGCTTGTAATAGTCGGCCGTGTCATTAAACGAAAAGACCAGATCGCCGATGCCGTGGATGAACATGATCTTGCCGCCACGACTGGTGTACGCGGTGAGATCCGTGGCCCGATACGTGTTCAACCGGTCGTGACGCTGATGCCCGGGTTGTTCGCCAAGCCAGGCGGATTGCGGGTTCCGTCGAAAAACGCCGCGAAGGCGTCTGCCGGGATCGGCCGGCTGATATGGAATCCCTGTACTTCATCGCACCCCGACTGGAGCAGGAAGTCCTGCTGTCCGGCAGTCTCCACGCCTTCCGCGACGACGGTCAGATGCAGTGTCTTGCCCATCGCCACGATGGCTTCGACAATGGCCCGGTCTTCCGCCTTGGCTTCGAGCTCCCGTATGAAGGAACGGTCGATCTTCAACACGTGAATCGGGAAATTGCGCAGTTGGCCCAGCGACGAATACCCGGTGCCGAAATCGTCGATGGCCAAACGCACGCCAAGCTTCTTGATTGCCTGCAGGGTGAGCACCGCCTGCTGCGGGTTGTGCGCCACCATGCCTTCGGTGATTTCCAGTTCAAGCAGGCCGGCCGGCATGCCTGTCTCCGTGAGAATGGCGGCAATATCGTCCACCAGGTTCCTGTCGGAGAATTGCCGCGCCGAGAGGTTGACCGCCATGCGGATGGGACGCATCCCTTTGCGTTGCCATGCCATGTTCTGCTCGCAGGCGGTTCGCAGCACCCATTTCCCGATCGGGATGATCAGGCCGGACTCCTCCGCGACATGGATGAAATGCACCGGCGGCACCTGGCCGAGCGAAGGATTGTTCCACCGCAGCAAAGCCTCGGTGCCGGACACATGGCCTGTACGCAGGTCGAGCTTGGCCTGGTAGTGAATCTCGAATTCCTTCCGCTCCAGCGCATGCCGCAAACCCACTTCCACGGACAACCTGTCCATCGCTTCCGCGCCGATCGACGTCGAATAAAACTGGAAGTTGTTCTTGCCCTCTTCTTTCGCTAGATACATCGCGCTGTCGGCGTTCTTGAGGAGGGCCTGCTCATCGGTTCCGTCGTTCGGGTACACGGCGATGCCGACGCTGGCCGAAACACGGTATTCCTGGCCTGCCAGGACCACCGGCGTGACTGCCGCGACCAGCAGCTTGCGGGCCACTGCGGCAGCCTGCTTCTCATCGACAAGCTCGGGAATCAATACGACGAACTCGTCGCCGCCCAGACGTGCGATGAGGTCGCTGGTACGCACAGCCTGTTTGAAACGCAACGAAATTTCCTTCAACAGGAAATCACCGGCTTCATGGCCGAGGGTGTCGTTGATCAGCTTGAAGCGATCGAGGTCGATGAACAGCACCGCGAACCGGCGGCCGAAGCGCTGCGACGACTGTATCTGCATCGTGAGCAACTGGTTGAACATCAAGCGGTTGGGGAGCCCGGTCAGGCCATCATGCGTTGCAAGATGCTGGATGCGCTCCTCGGCCAGCTTTTCATCGGTGACTTCCCTGGCAACGCCGCGATACCCTTTAAAAAGACCCTTGTCCAGGATGGGGCCGCCGCTCAGGCTGACGAAATATTCGCGCCGGTCAGGCAACGCCCGCTTGATGACCACCTCGCGGAAATGCTGGCGGCGCGCGTACATTTCCCGTACTTCGTCCCAGCCACCTTCCAGTTCCACGCCGAATGCGCTTTCCCAGAGCCGCTTGCCCAGAAGAAGATCCTGCGGCAGCACTTTGCTGTCCTTGCCGGACTCAAGCCGCGTAAAGCGCAGCTCGGCGTCCTGCTCCCAATACCAGTCGGAGGACAGCTCAGTCAGCGAACGGAAGCGCAGCTCGCTCTCGGCCAGTTCCAGGTTTTTTGCCGATATGCGTCGGCGCAGGCTCGACATATAACCGGCGATCCATACAAAACGGCGCAGCGCAAGTGCGAAGGACGCGAACAGCAGCAACTGGCCCAGCAGCGTATCGACCGGAAAGGAAATTTTCGCTCCTGCGATCAGAACCGCCAGTAGCACCTCTGTCGTAACGATGAAAAGCAGGATGCGAAACTGCTTCACGTTCAGCGAAAACAAGCCGAATGCGATGGTCTGGAAAATTGAAAACAGAAAGAAAATGCCAACCTCCGGCACCAGCCCCAGACAAAGGGTTTGGTTGGAGAGGGCAAGAATCAGTTGGGGAAAGGTGACCGTCGGATCGACGAAACGTTCCGTCATTCCGCGGCTCATCGCCCAGTAGATCACCGCGACGTAGGTCAATCCGGTGGACACGTACAAAGCCGGCACGAGGAAAGTGAGACCGGCAAGATAAACCAGGACAGCCAGCAATATGCCGTCGGTGATCCAGGTCCTTGCCACGATGCGCAAGGCCGCCAGATTGCCGGCGATCTCCTCCGGCGTACGCGTACCGCCGGACCGCGTCGGTTTCATGCCGTGTCTCCCTCTGCATTCATATTCTTCTTGGAGCCCGCTTGAATTTCATGTGAGCGGATCGAATACGGGCCGGGATGCATAGCCATACGAAAGATACGGCCAGCTTCGCAGCCCTGGAGTCGGGACGCGCGTCATGCTTCAAACAGGCTCATACGGCTGTTGCCGTCCGGCTGGCGGCTTGGACTGCGCTTATCGTGCGCAATGTGGCAGGACTCCGGCGCGCCGCTCTTTCACCTGAGGTGATTACCTTTGCAGGATAGTTACATAATTTCCAACAAGAAACAAGATTGCGGGCATTCGGCCGTGCAGTGTGTCCGTTTTGCACGATCCGGCAGGATCCATGCCGATGATTGGCGCGATGCATGAACGAACGGCGCGTTGCCTGGCCATCGCGTGCTTACGCTGCGCTCCGCAGAAAATTGCGTCCGGTTGTCCATCATGCGCCTGACGCGGCTTCGAACTTCGCCGCCAGAGCCGGCACATCCACGGTAGCCAGGCCTTCACGCTCCCTATCCAACACCGCCCGGCGGTTGTCCGGCCTTTCCATGGTCCCTCTGCTTTCCCACAGGGCCTTCAGATGCCTTGCCTTGACAGCTGCATGGTCCGAGTTTGCAGCATAGTCGACCGCCGTATCACGGCAGCGGAAAAGAGGCTGAACGGCGCCGTAGCTGCAGCGACCGCACTTGCTCAACCGGTGTTTTTCGCAAAGCCCGGCACAACCGCCCTGGCCGCCGGCGTCGGCTCCTCCAACGGGCAGGCTGCCGTCGGGCTCTCGGTTAACCACTTGTCGCGTCAAGGCGGGACCATGTATTCCGCAGGTGTCGGCGTGTCCGGCAATTCCACCTTGCTCCGTGCGGGTGCAAGCTGGATTTTTAATTGATGTCGCCGGCGGCTGATCGATCGCGCTCGTCCTGCATCTGCTTGCCGCCTTGCATCGACTAATGACTTGCAGCCATAAGTAATGAGGTGCCAATGTTTCAGGCAATCTTCATGATTAAATCGCCTGCCACACCGGCGAACTTTTTTCATTCCCCATACCCAAACAAGAGCGGAAACACCTTATGAAAGTCTTACCTGTCAAGGAGATTCAAAATGAGAATTCCCGTTCTAGTGATGTTGATGCAAGCTGCAATGTTGGGTGGCCTGTCTCTGGTATTCATGGTGCTGTAGTGACTGGCTTTACCCTGCTGCTTTCGTTCAACTGCAATGCCGGTTGAACGAAAGCAGCCCGCCAGCAGCCGGTCCTCCGCCGGTTATGCACACATGTAAGTTTATGCAAGACACCCGTTGGACATCATCGTCCGACGCGAAGAACATGTTGCCCCGGTATCTTCATTCATCACAAATGCATACTGTAAAAACGCAGCCATGCAGTCGAACCTTGATTGCCCTCTTCACCGGGACAAACCATATTGCCACTGCTTTCGTTTAACGCGCCTCTCACAATTCCCTTACCATAACGCTGCCTGAATTGACATAGGGGAATGGTATGAAACTGGTACGTTATGGACGCATGGGAAAAGAAAAGCCGGGGCTGATCGATCAAGAACTAAAGCTGCGCGATCTATCCGGCATCATTGACGATATTGGACCTGAACAGCTATCGGCCAAGTCGTTAAGCAGACTGTCGAAGATCAAAGCCGATTCCCTTCCCCTCGTCAGGGGAAAGCCCCGGTTCGGGGTTCCGGTAGCGCAAGTCGGCAAGTTCATCGGCATCGGGTTGAATTATTCCGATCACGCTGCTGAAGCTGGCATGCCGGTGCCGAGCGAACCGATTGTGTTCATGAAAGCCACCAGCAGCTTGTCGGGTCCGGACGATCCGGTGGTATTGCCAAGGGACTCGAAAAAATCGGATTGGGAAGTTGAGCTTGGCGTCGTGATCGGCACGAAGGCACAGTATGTGAGCCAGAAAGACGCCTTACAGTACGTTGCCGGCTATTGCATCGTCAACGATGTATCGGAACGTGAATTCCAGCTTGAGCGCGGCTCGCAGTGGGACAAGGGCAAAGGCTGCGACACCTTCGGCCCCGTCGGACCCTGGCTGGTGACGGCCGATGAAATCATACAGCCGCAAAGGCTTGATCTCTGGCTGGACCTTAACGGTGAACGGGTACAGACAGGCAATACCAGGACCATGATTTTTTCTGTCGCCAAGCTGGTAAGTTACGTCAGCCGGTTCATGACATTGATGCCGGGCGATATCATCACCACCGGCACACCGCCCGGTGTGGGCATGGGAATGAAACCGCAACGATTCCTACGTGCAGGGGATGAAATGACACTCGGCATTGATGGCCTCGGCATGCAGCGGCAAAAAGTGATTACTTGAGTCACATGCGGCAAACGGCTGTTTCACCCTCCAATGCCAACCGTTTGCCTTATTCCGCGTCAGGCTGATTCTGCGGCGCTGCCTTGATAAATGGATCAAGCCCGGTGCAAGCCTGATGGATGCGCATGATGGTCGGCATGTTGGAGAGGTCGCAATTGAAGCGCTGTGCATTCGCGATCTGCGGGACGAGAAAACAGTCGGCCAGGGTTGGCGTTTCACCGTAACAATAAGTGCCGACCCGCGGGTCCTGTGACAAAGTCGCCTCGACAGCAGCCAGACCGCTTTCGCACCAATGCCGGTACCACGCGTTCTTGTCGTCTTCGCTGACTTTCAGCTGCTTCACAAGGTAGCGCAGCACCCGCAAATTGTTGAGCGGGTGTATCTCGCAGGCGATGCTCAACGCAATGCTTCGCACGAAGGCCCGATCGATTGGCTTTGCGGGCATCAGGGACGGTTGTGGATACGCTTCGTCAAGATATTCGATGATTGCCATCGATTGGCTGATTGCCGCCGCGCTGTCCGCCGTCTCGTCGACCAGTACAGGCACGAGGGCATCCGGATTGAGCCTGCGATAATCAGGCGAAAATTGCTGGCCACCATCGTTGAGCAGGTGCACTGGAACAACCTCGTAGGGCAGCCCCTTCAGGTGAAGAGCGATACGCACTCTATATGATGCGGAACTACGGAAATAGGCGTACAGCTTCATGGTTGGCCCTCGTGATGATATGACGACGTCCTGCTTAAACGATCCTGACCCGAAGTTCGCCCAGGCCGGCGATGCTGCCTTCCAGCAGATCGCCTTTTTTCACTGCCGCAACACCTTCCGGCGTACCGGTAAAAATCAGGTCACCCGGCTGCAACGTAAAGTATTTGGATAGATGTTCAATAGTTTCAGCGACATTCCAGATCAGCTTCTGTACATCGCTCTGCTGACGCGGCGTGCCGTTCACGTTCAATCGGATGGCGCCTTGCGCAATCTCGCCCGTTTCGGCGACCGGATGCAACGGACCTATAGGCGCCGAGAAATCGAAGCCTTTGCCGGTGCTCCACGGACGCCCGGCTTTTTTCGCTTCGCCTTGCAGGTCCCGGCGGGTCATGTCCAGGCCGACCGCATAGCCCCAGACATGCTGAAACGCATCTGCTGCAGCGATATTGACACCACCTTTTCCGATTGCAACCACAAGTTCGATCTCATGGTGCAGATCGTTTGTCATCGGCGGATAGGGCATTTCACCGGTCGCGCCCTGCGCCACCGGCAGGATCGCATCGGCAGGTTTCATGAAGAAGAACGGCGCTTCGCGGCCGGTGCCGCCCATTTCTTTTGCATGCTCGACATAATTGCGTCCAACACAATAGATGCGGTGTACCGGAAACAGGGCGTCACTGCCTGCGATGGGGACAGCGGCAGGGGCTTGGGGCGGGAAAGCGTATTGCATATGGTCTCCTGAATTTTGTTAAATTATGCCACCTGAAGATTATTCCGGTGGCGTCAGTACATCAGGCACTTTTCCATGCCGAGATGGTCTTAAACAACTGGTACGCAGGGATACCGATTCGCACCCGATGTTGCTTTTTTCCATTGGACATTTACTTCCGGAGATGCCATGTTTCTACGTCTTAGCCGCCTGTTCCGAGCCGCCGGCCGCGATGCAGTTGTGCTTTGGTTTGCATGCCGCAATCCGCTCACACCGGGCGCGGTGAAGTTGGGCGCCCTGCTCCTTGCTCTTTACATCATCAGCCCGGTCGATCTGCTGTCGGATCTCCTCCCGGTACTCGGCTGGATGGATGATGTTACCTTGCTGGCAATCGGTATTCCGGCAATTCTGAAGCTCATGCCCCAACCCGCTTTGCGCGATGCGTATTCCGATGCTGACCGCCTGATGTCGCGTTGGGCTCTCTGGCGCCGTTAATCGCCCCAAAAAAAACCGCCTTGCGCGATAACCATCGGCAAGGCGGTTCAGGTCACTTGAGCACTGTGCGATGCTGACCGGCGCATGCGCCGATCATCCTTCGCCGAGATACGCTTCCCTCACCTTCGGATCATCAAGCATTTCTCTGGCATTACCGTTCATCGTGATGAGGCCGGAATCCATCACGTAACCCCGATGTGCCGCCTGCAATGCCAGCTTTGCATTTTGCTCGACCAGCAATATTGTCACGCCTTGTGCGGAAACGTTGCGCACCACCTCGAAGATCTTCTCGACCATGATCGGCGACAGCCCCATCGACGGCTCATCCAGCAGCAGCAGTTTTGGATGGCTCATCAGCGCCCGCGCCATCGCCAGCATCTGCTGTTCACCGCCGGACAGGGTGCCGGCAAGCTGCGATGCACGCTCTTTCAGGCGAGGGAAAACGCCGAACCACTTGTCGACATCCGCCTGGATCCCGGCCTTGTCGTTGCGCGTGAAAGCGCCCATGAGCAGGTTTTCGTAGATAGTCATGCGGGTGAATACGCCACGGCCCTCCGGCACCATCGCGAGACTGCGCTTCACCAGTTCAAAGGACTTCGCCCCCATGATCGGATTGCCGGTGTAGTGAATCTGCCCTTCGACACGCGCGCCGGGCAGCGTACCGGTAATCGCCTTGAGGGTGGTTGTCTTGCCGGCGCCGTTGGCGCCGATCAGCGTGACGAGTTCACCTTCGTTGACTTCGAGATCGATGCCCTTGACCGCCTGGATGCCGCCGTATGCAATCTTCAGATTGCTGATTTTCAGAATGTTCTGGCTCATCAGTGAGACCCTCCCAAGTAAGCCTCGATCACGGCCGGATTCTTTTGTACCTCGGAAGGAATGCCTTCAGCAATCGGCTTACCGTAATCCAGCACCGTCAACCGGTCGCACAATCCCATCACCAGCTTGACGTCATGTTCGATCAGCAAAATGGTCTTGCCTTCCGCCTTGATCTTGACGAGCAGTTCGCGCAAGGCCAGCTTCTCGGTTGCGTTCATGCCGGCGGCCGGTTCGTCCAGGGCAAGCAGTTGCGGATCGGTAGCCAGCGCACGTGCAATTTCAAGACGCCGCTGGTCACCGTAGGAAAGAAACTTCGATGTACGGTGGGCGAATTGGGCAATGCCGACGAAGTCCAGCAATTCCATCGCACGTTGACGGATCGCCGCTTCTTCCAGGCGGGCGGCCTTATGATGCAGTACCGCGCCAAGCACGCCTTGGTGCGTACGCACATGGCGTCCGACCATTACGTTTTCCAGCGCCGACATCTCGCCGAAAAGACGGATGTTTTGAAACGTACGCGCGATGCCCGCCTTCGCAACCTCATGCGGTGCGGATGGTGAATACGGCTTGCCGGCAAGTTCGAAAGTGCCGGTGTCGGCCTGGTAGAGGCCGGTGATCACATTAAAGAACGTTGTCTTGCCGGCGCCGTTGGGGCCGATCAGGCCGTAGATCTGGCCGCGCAGGATCTTGACGTTCACGTTCGACAGTGCCTGCAGTCCGCCGAAACGCTTGTTGACACCGGAAATATTAAGAATGATTTGTTCGCTCATGATCTTCCTTATGCAGCCAGCGCAGCAGGTTCTTTTTCGTCGAGACGCTTGACGGCGTTCGCGTCGGGACGATCCTCATGGCGCGGCGACGGCCACAATCCTGCAGGGCGATAGAGCATGATGCCGACCATTGCCAGCCCATACAGCAACTGGCGCAGCACTTCGGCATCGATCAGTACCGCGCCGAACAATTGGCGCTGGATGGGTTCGACCACATGGCGCAGGACTTCCGGCAACGCGGCAAGAATGACGCCGCCCAGGATCACACCTGGAATATGGCCGATACCGCCGAGCACCACCATCGCCAGCACGGCGATCGATTCCGTCAGCGAGAAGGATTCCGGCGATACGAAACCCTGGAACGACGCGAACATCGCGCCGGCCACGCCGCCGAACGACGCACCCATTGCAAATGCCAGGAGCTT
>JAESFT010000808.1_pt1 | contig 12507 bp, 13 predicted proteins | sample 9269451 | NCBI WGS metagenome assembly JAESFT01 (sample SAMN14502557, study PRJNA617106) | algae metagenome | isolation source: Scytonema hyalinum WJT4-NPBG1 and co-occurring heterotrophs from well... | place: USA: Mojave Desert, Joshua Tree National Park, California | collected 2006-05-25
TGCGCTGGAGTCCGGCGATGGCATCTTCCCGGAATACGCAGTCAATCCAGTCGTTCACCATGCCGGTTGCGGTCGGCATGTTATTTCAACCGGTATTCGGCAGAAGCGGCATGCGCCTGCAAGCCTTCGCCGTAGGCCAGTTCCGCCGCGATCCTGCCCAGCGTTTGCGCGCCGGCTTCGCTCACATGGATGATGCTTGACCGTTTCTGGAAATCGTAGACGCCGAGGGGTGACGAGAAGCGCGCGGTGCGCGATGTCGGCAGCACATGGTTGGGTCCGGCGCAATAATCGCCCAGCGACTCGGAAGAAAAGCGGCCGAGGAACATCGCACCGGCGTGCCGTATCCGGTCGGCCCATTGGCGGGGATTGTCCGCGGAAATTTCGAGGTGTTCGGCGGCGATCATGTTCGCGATGTCGCAAGCCTCTTCCATGTCGCGCACCTTGACCAGCGCGCCGCGGTTGGTCAGGGAAGTGCGGATGACCTCTTTGCGCGGCATCGATTCAAGCTGCCTGTCGATGCTGGCCTGCACGCGTTCGATATAGCCGGCATCGGGGCAGATCAGGATCGACTGCGCCAGTTCGTCATGCTCAGCCTGGGAAAACAGGTCCATCGCCACCCAGTCCGGGTCGGTGGTGCCGTCGCACAGCACCAGAATTTCCGATGGACCGGCGATCATATCGATGCCGACGATGCCGAATACCCGCCGCTTTGCCGCCGCGACATACGCGTTGCCGGGTCCGACAATCTTGTCGACTGCCGGAATGGTGTCGGTCCCGAACGCCAGCGCGCCGACCGCCTGCGCACCGCCGATGGTGAACACCCGGTCGACGCCGGCGATGGCCGCCGCCGCCAGGACCAATTCATTTTTCACGCCGGAGGGCGTCGGCACAACCATGATGACTTCCTGGACGCCCGCCACTTTCGCCGGGATGGCGTTCATCAGGACCGAGGACGGATAGGCCGCCTTGCCGCCCGGCACATAGATGCCGACGCGATCCACCGGAGTGACCTTTTGTCCCAGTACGGTGCCGTCGGCCTCGGTATAGGTGAAGCCATCGCTGCCGCATTCCTGCTTCTGGCGTTCATGGTAAGCGCGCACGCGGTCCGCAGCGGTCTGCAATGCCGTGCGTCGTGCTGGCGGCAAGCCTTCCAGGGCGGCATGGAGTTCGGCGCGTGGAATCTCCAGTGCCGCAATCCCGGTCGCGTCGAGGCGATCGAAGCGTTTGGTGTATTCGAGCACCGCACTGTCGCCGCGCGCCTTCACGTCGGCGAGAATGCGCGCCGCCGCCTGGTCGATGGCTTCGTCCTCGGCGGCTTCGAATGCCAGCACGGCCGACAGTTGGCTCCTGAAATCAGGATCGGTGGAATCGAGTTTGCGGATCTGAACGGGCATGATGTCTCTCAATCGGCTTTCGATGCTTTTTCAAAGGCTTCCAGGATCGGCTGCAGGCGCTCGCGCTTAAGCTTCAGCGCAGCCTGGTTGACGACCAGCCGTGACGAGATGTCCATGATGTGCTCCACCTCGACGAGATTATTAGCACGCAGCGTGCTGCCGGTGCTGACCAGGTCGACGATCGCGTCGGACAGACCGACCAGCGGCGCCAGTTCCATCGAACCGTACAGCTTGATCAGGTCGACGTGCACGCCTTTGGCCGCGAAATGCTGGCGGGCCATCTGCACGTACTTGGTCGCCACCCGCAGGCGCGCGCCCTGGCGCACGGCGCTGCCGTAATCGAAGCCGGCCTGCACGGCGACCGACATGCGGCATTTGGCGATGTTCAGGTCGATCGGCTGGTACAAGCCTTCGCCGCCGTGTTCGAGCAGCACGTCCTTGCCGGCCACGCCGAAGTCCGCCGCACCGTATTGCACATAGGTAGGCACGTCGGAAGCGCGCACGATGATGACGCGCACATCCGGATCGTTGGTCGGCAGGATGAGCTTGCGCGACGTCTCTGGATCCTCGCTGACGGCGATGCCGGCGGCCTTCAGCAGCGGCATGGTTTCTTCGAATATGCGCCCCTTTGAAAGCGCGAGCGTCAGTTGCTGGCTCATTGCTTGACCCGCCGGATATCCGCGCCCACGCCGGACAGCTTGACTTCCATGCGGTCATAACCGCGATCGAGGTGATAAATGCGGTCCACCAGTGTTTCACCCTGTGCTGCCAGGCCGGCGATCACCAGCGATGCCGAAGCACGCAGGTCGGTCGCCATGACAGGCGCACCCACCAGTCGGTCGACACCCTGCACGATGGCGGTATGGCCATCGATATCGATTGCGGCGCCGAGACGGTTCAGTTCCTGCACGTGCATGAAACGGTTTTCGAAAATGGTTTCGGTCACACGGCTGCCGCCCTCGGCGATGCAGTTGAGTGCCATGAATTGCGCCTGCATGTCGGTCGGGAAGCCTGGATACTCGGTGGTGCGGAAACTGATAGCCTTGGGCCGTGCCGCCATCTGCACGCGGATCCAGTCGGAACCGGTGGTGATGACCGCGCCGGCTTCGCGCAATTTGTCGAGCGCCACGTCGAGGATGTCGCTGCGGGCGTTCGTCAATGTGACATCGCCGCCGGCGGCCGCGACCGCGCACAGGAAAGTGCCGGTCTCGATACGGTCGGCAATGACCTTGTGCGACGCGCCGTGCAAGGCATCGACGCCCTGGATCACCAGGCGGTCCGTGCCGATGCCGGTGATCTTCGCACCCATTGCCACCAGCAGGTTGGCAAGGTCAGTCACTTCCGGTTCGCGCGCGGCATTTTCCAGCACGGTCTCGCCTTCGGCCAGCGTCGCCGCCATCAGCAGGTTTTCGGTGCCGGTGACCGTGATCATGTCGGTCACGATGCGCGTGCCCTTCAGTTTTTTCGCCTTGGCGTGAATGTAGCCGGCTTCGATATGGACTTCCGCGCCCATTGCCTGCAAGCCCTTGATGTGCTGGTCCACAGGCCGGGAGCCGATCGCGCAGCCGCCGGGCAGCGACACCCTGGCTTCGCCAAATCGCGCGACGAGCGGGCCGAGCACCAGGATCGATGCGCGCATGGTCCGCACCAATTCATAGGGCGCTTCCAGCTTGTCGATCGCGGCACCGTTCATCGCGATGCGGTCACCGTCCTGTTCCACGCGAAGGCCGATCTGGCGCAGTATTTTCAGAATCGTTGTCACGTCCTGCAGCAGCGGGACGTTCGACAGGTGCACGGTATCGGCAGTCAGCAGGCCGGCACACAGGATGGGCAATGCAGCGTTTTTCGCACCGGAGATGCTGATGCTGCCGGACAGGCGCTTGCCGCCGTTGATAAGTAGTTTGTCCATTATTTCTGGAATTCTTCCGGAGTGAGAGTTTTCATCGACAGCGCATGGATCTCTTCGCGCATGCGGTCGCCCAGCGCCGCATAAACCAGCTGATGACGCTGGATCAGTCGCTTCCCTTCAAATGCGCTGGATACGATGACCGCATTGAAATGCTGGCCGTCGCCCTGCACGTCGAGATGAGTGCAATCGAGGCCAGCGGCGATATAGCTTTTAACAAGCTCAGGTGTAGGCAGCATGATGTGATTTCCTTAATGCCTTGCTTCAGTGGCGCAGTTTGTAGCCGTTCTTCAGCATGCGTATGGCGAATGCCGCCAACAGCATGAAGAACAGGGCGACGATGGAAAAGCTGATCCATGGGTTGACATCCGACTGGCCGAAGAAGCCGTAGCGGAAGCCATCGATCATATAAAAAAACGGGTTGAAGTGCGACACTGTTTGCCAGAAAGGTGGCAAAGAATGGATGGAATAAAACACCCCGGACAGAAAAGTGGCCGGCATGATAAGGAAATTCTGGAAAGCCGCAAGCTGATCGAACTTCTCTGCCCAGATACCGGCGATGAGTCCCATCGTGCCGAGCATCGCCGCGCCGAGCAATGCAAAAATCACGATCCACCATGGTGCGACGAAGGAGAGATCGGCGAACCATGCGGTGATGACGAACACACCGGCGCCGACGGCGAGTCCGCGCACCACCGACGCCAGCACATAGGCGCCAAACAGTTCCCAGTGCGACAGCGGCGGCAGCAAAACGAACACGAGGTTGCCGGTGATCTTCGACTGGATCAGCGACGAGGAGCTGTTAGCGAACGAATTCTGCAGCACGCTCATCATCACCAGCCCGGGAATGAGAAAGGCGGTGTAGCGAACCTCGGGATAAACCTGCACATGCTCTTCCAGCACATGGCCGAAAATCAGCAGGTACAGCATCGCCGTCAGGATGGGCGCGCTGATGGTTTGCGTGGCGACTTTCCAGAATCGCAGCAATTCCTTGTAGAACAGGGTCTGGAAGCCGATCATTTCTCTCCCTCCATGATCTGGATGAACACATCTTCAAGGTCGGCTTGCTGCAATTGCATGTCGTCGATCACCACGCCGGACTGACGCAGCGTAGAGAGGATCGGCTCCACATCGGAATATTCGTTGACGCGCAGCGTGTATTTGTTGCCGGCAATCAGCTCGTCAGGATGCGAGACCAACGGCTTCAATGCATCCGGCAAGGTGCCGCGCGCAAGCCGCACCACCAGCTGGGAGCCGGAAATGCGCTTGATCAGCGCCGAAGTGGAATCGAGGGCAACGACCTTGCCGCCCTTCAGCATGGCGATGCGGTTGCAGAGCGCCTGTGCTTCTTCGAGGTAGTGCGTCGTCAGGACGATCGTGTGACCTTCACGGTTCAGACGGGTGATGAATTTCCACAAGGTCTGCCGGAGTTCGACATCGACGCCGGCAGTCGGCTCGTCGAGAACGATAACGGGCGGCTTGTGCACCAGCGCCTGTGCCACCAGCACCCGGCGCTTCATGCCGCCGGACAACGAGCGCATGTTGGCGTCGGCTTTGTTGGTGAGGTCGAGGTTGGCCATCACCTCGTCTATCCATGCATCGTTGTTTTTTAAGCCAAAGTAGCCGGATTGCATCCGCAATGTTTCACGTACGGTGAAAAACGGGTCAAACACCAGTTCCTGCGGCACGACGCCCAGGCGTTTGCGGGCTTCGCGATAGTCGCGCACCACGTCATAGCCGTGGATCGACACTTTGCCGGAATCGGCGCGATTGAGCCCGGCGATGATGGAGATCAGCGTGGTTTTTCCTGCCCCGTTGGGGCCGAGCAGACCGAAGAATTCGCCTTCTTCGATGGTGAGCGAAACACCCCCAAGTGCCTGCAGCGACTGGTAGCGTTTTTCGACATTCTGGATTTCAAGAGCAGCCATGGTGGCTTAAGAGCGGTGGAGGGTAAGTCGGTGAGCGCTTGATCAGCTGGCAGGCAGCTTGGTCAACTGAGCGGCGAAACCCTTGATTATATTGGATTTCCAGCTTGAAAGCCGGAACAGGCACGTTGCAGCGGAAGAGACCGGACGGTCAATGGTGATGCAGATCGGCGTGCGCTTGGGCAGCCGTTGAATGATGCAGCAAATCGAGCACGCCATACAGCTCGGCAAGACTGCGCAAGCCATGCGGCAGGTTGGTGAACGTGAGCGTCTTGCCTTCCCGGCGCGCGGCGCGCTGCCAGGCCAGCAGGGTGGCGACAGCGGCCGAGTCGACCGTTGTCACCTCTGCCAGATCGATGCTGGGTTGTCCCGACCGTATGGCGCGGAGACCTTCCTCCAACACGGTTTTCGCGTTGGAGGCAGTCAAGGTCAGGGTCGGACGAAACATGATCAGGACGCTTTGCCGCCCTTGGCAGCGCTAGCGGCGAGACGCTTGTTTCTTTCGGCAAGCGTTTTGATCAGGCCGTCGATGCCGCCCTTGCTGATTTCGGAAGCGAAATTGCCCTTGTAAGTCTCAACCAGCCATGCGCCAAGGACATTGACGTCAAAAATCTTCCATCCATTCGGTGACTTCGCCAGGCGGTAGCTGATTTGGATCGGATCTCCGCCCCGTGGCTGCATGACCTGCGAGCGCACTTCGACTTCGGTATCGGCCGGATCGGCGCGCAGCGGCTTGAATTCCAGTTTCTGATCCCGAACCTGGGCAATCGCGCCGGAATAGGTGTAAACCAGCAGGTCGCGGAATTCATTGGTCAATTGCTTTTGCTGCTCCGGCGTGGCTTCCCGCCAGTAGCGTCCGGCAGCAAGGGACGTCATGCGTTGGAAATCAACGTGTGGCAGGATTTTGCTTTCCACCAGATCGAGAACACGCTTTTGATTGCCGGAGCGAATATCCTGATCGCCCTTGACCGCTTCAACGACTTCCTCGCTGATGCGTTTAACGAGCACGTCCGGCGCTTCCTGCGCCGCAGCCGAACTAGTGAAAGCCAGCGAACTTAATGCAAGCCCGCATACCGCTAAGAATGTTTTAATGATATTCATAATTTCCTGTTTGTAATCGAGGCCGATGCCTCTATCAAGCGTTAACTGCTGAGCACGGAGTTACGATGACATGGCGACTGTCATCCCGATTTTCAATGTACTTAACCCTATTGTTTCTCTACCGAGGCTACGGACGATACAGCGGTGTCGTTCTGCCCCTGTTGGGCAGGCTCACTGGACGGCGTCTGCTGACTGCCTTGACCGGATGTCACGGGTTTCGCAGGCGTACCGGTGCCGGATGTCGCAGTGCTTTCTTCTTCCTCATATACGGACTTCGATAACTCGCCATCGTTCACCTTGCTTTCGCGCCGTTGCATATAAGCATCGCGAACAAACTGGTAGCGATCCAGCGCAGCCTCTTCGATCAGATTGGAGGCATCCAATACCGAAGCACGCAAGTCCAGAATACGCAGTACCGATCCGGTATTGCGGGTATGGACTGGCGACATGTATCGCCATGGATCTGTTTCCCAGTCGACTGGCAATGCTCCTACATCGCGCAAGGTGGATGAACCCAGGATCGGGAGCACGACATAGGGACCGGAACTGATTCCCCAGTAGCCAAGAGTCTGTCCGAAATCTTCCTTGTGCTTGACGAGCCCGGCTTCCGAGCCGATATCAAGAAGACCGCCCAGGCCGAATGTCGTATTGACTGCAACGCGCATGACATCCGACATGCCATCGGCCAGCTTGCCTTGCAAAAGATTATTCAGCGCGGTCGACACATCGCCGAGGTTGCCGAAGAAGTTGTAGATACCGGTCTGTACAAACGAAGGCAGCACGGTGCGATACACCTCGGCCGCTGGCTTCACCGCAGCCTGGTCGACTGCATCGTTGAACTCGAACATGGCCCGATTAAAGTTCTCGAACGGATCCTTGGGATTCGTACTTGCACAACCGGCAACCAGAAGCATCAAAGCCAATGCGATGATGCGCGTAGCGCGACTCATCATTTATTCTTCCTTTCCTTCCGCGGCTTTGCTGAACAGGAATTGACTGATCAGGTTTTCCAGAACAATCGCGGATTGTGTCATGGTGATTCTGTCGCCGGCAGCCAGATTGTTGGTATCACCGCCCGGCTCCAGTCCGATGTATTGCTCGCCCAGCAATCCCGATGTGAGGATTTTGGCCGATGAATCCTTGGGAAACTTGTAACCGCTATCCAGGTCCAGGGTCACAAGCGCTTTGAAGCTTTTATCGTCGAAACGAATATCGGCAACCCGACCCACCACCACACCGGCACTCTTTACCGGCGCGCGCGGTTTCAATCCGCCGATATTGTCGAAGCGTGTCGTTACCGTATACGTGTCGGAAAACGACATTGAGCTCATGTTTCCGGCCTTCATGGCAAGGAAAAACAGCGCCGCCGCACCGAGCAGCACAAACAGGCCGACCCATAAGTCTAAAGATTTTCGTTGCATAACTTCATACCCTGAATATGGGAGATATGGTTTATTAATGTCGGAGCAATGCAAAAAATTGCACAACACACTACTTCATCCTGCCAGGACTCTTCTGCAATCTCAGTTAAACATGAGCGCCGTCAACAGGAAGTCCAGCCACAAGACAGTAAGTGATGCAATTACCACCGTTCGCGTGGTTGCCCTTGCGACACCTTCCGGCGTCGGCTTGGCCTCATAACCTTGATATAAGGCAATAAAAGTAACGGCAAATCCAAACACCACGCTTTTCAATACGCCGTTCAGGATATCGTTCCGGACATCAACGCCGGCCTGCATCTGGGACCAGAAAGCGCCTTCATCGACACCAATCATCCGCACCCCGACTATGTAGCCGCCAAGAATGCCTACCGCACTGAAGATGGCCGCAAGGATTGGCATGGCGATCACGCCAGCCCAGAAACGCGGTGCAATGATGCGTTGCATTGGATCGATGGCCATCATCTCCATGGCGGATAACTGCTCCCCTGCTTTCATCAGGCCGATTTCCGCGGTCAGCGACGTGCCGGCCCGCCCCGCGAACAACAAGGCGGTCACCACTGGCCCCAGCTCTCGCGTCAGCGACAATGCGACCAGTAAGCCTAACGCCTGTTCGGAACCGTACTTATTCAGGGTGTAATAGCCCTGAAGCCCGAGCACGAAGCCGACAAAGAGGCCCGATACGGCAATGATGACGAGCGAATAGTTGCCGATGAAATGGATCTGGTCCGTCACCAACCGCAAGCGCCGCAGCAATCCGCCTGATGATCCGACCAGCGCAACAAAGGTGCGGGTCGCAAAACCGATTCCGGATATGGATTCGCGCACCCAGCGGCCGAGGTTGGAAATGGCATTGATGATCATCGGCCACCCAATCCAAGATCTTCCGCCAGCGACTTGCCAGGCTGATGAAAAGGAACCGGTCCGTCCGGCTCTGCATTCACGAATTGCTTTACGTAAGGATCACTGGAATTGCGCATTTCCGTCGGCGTGCCGTGGGCGACAATCTTGCCCTGCGACAGGAAATACACATAGTCGGCAATGGAAAACGATTCATGGACGTCATGCGACACCAGAATCGATGTGGAACCGAGCACATCGTTCAGGCGCCGGATGATATTGGCCGTCACACCCATTGAAATCGGGTCCAGGCCCGCAAACGGCTCGTCATACATGATCAACTGCGGATCGAGTGCAATTGCGCGTGCCAGCGCAACCCGCCTGGCCATGCCGCCGGAAACTTCCGACGGTTTAAGCTGAGCGGCATTGCGGAGACCGACTGCGTGCAGCTTCATCAATACCATGTCTCGGAGCAATTCTTCCGGCAGATTAGTGTGCTCGCGCAGCGGAAAGGCAACATTTTCGAATACGGTCAGATCGGTGAACAAAGCGCCATGCTGAAAGAGCATGCCCATCTTGCGCCGCAGCACATACAACTCCTTGTTGCCCAGGTTTTGCACCATCTGGCCGTCGACATTGACCGTACCGGACTGTTGGCGCAGCTGTCCGCCGATCAGCCGGAGAATGGTCGTTTTGCCAGAACCCGACCCGCCCATGACGGCAACGACCTTGCCGCGCGGGAAGTCCATCTGCAGGCCCGAAAGGATCGGACGTGCACCATAGGAGAAATGGAGGTTGCGGATTTCGACGAGATTGGGCACAGCGGATATATCTGACTCAAAAGTCAGATTATAGTGCAGAACCGGCAATCATATTTTGGCCCTATGCGAGCCGGGGCAGGTTTTGAATCCTGCCCCGGCTCGCATAGGATATTTTTGACAAGGCCTTTTCAACAATCAGGCCATTGCATCAACGAGGGAGGACGCTGCTTCCCATGAGGAACTCATCCACTGCCCGCGCACACTGCCGGCCTTCGCGAATTGCCCATACGACCAGCGACTGGCCGCGGCGCATATCGCCGGCAGCGAACACTTTCGCCACGGAGGTCTTGTAGCAGCCGTCGCCGTCCGTGGTTGCCTTGGCATTGCCGCGAGCGTCCTTGTCGATACCAAATGCTTCCAGCACGGATTGCACCGGCGACACGAAACCCATTGCAAGCAGTACCAGGTCAGCCTTCATTTCGAATTCCGAATTCGGCACTTCCTGCATCTTGCCATCCTTCCACTCGACACGCGCACCGATCAGCTTCTCCACCTTGCCGTTCTTTCCTTCAAGGCGCTTGGTGGCTACCGCCCAATCGCGTTCGCACCCTTCTTCATGAGACGACGAAGTACGAAGCTTGGTCGGCCAGTAAGGCCATACCAGCGGCTTGTTTTCGGTTTCCGGAGGCTGCGGCAACAGTTCGAACTGCGCCACTGAAACAGCGCCATGGCGATTCGACGTGCCGACGCAGTCGGAACCGGTGTCGCCGCCGCCGATCACGACCACATGCTTGCCAGTGGCCATGATCTGGTCTTTCACCTTGTCGCCGGCATTGACCTTGTTTTGCTGGGGCAGGAATTCCATCGCAAAGTGCACGCCCTTGAGCTCGCGGCCGGGCACCGGCAGATCGCGCGGCACTTCCGCACCGCCGGCAATGACGACGGCATCGAAGTCCTTGTTGATCTGCTCGACCGACATGGTTTCCTTCGACCAGTTGGTGATATTGGCAGGGAAATCCTTGCCAACCAGTACACCGGTACGGAAAGTCACGCCTTCGGCTTTCATTTGTTCGACGCGGCGATCGATATGCGACTTTTCCATCTTGAAGTCGGGAATACCGTAGCGCAGCAATCCGCCGATCCGGTCATTCTTTTCGAACACGGTGACATCGTGGCCGACACGCGCCAATTGCTGCGCTGCTGCCAGGCCTGCGGGGCCGGAACCGACGACGGCGACCTTTTTGCCGGTTTTCGCAGCTGGCGGCTGCGGCACGATCCAGCCGTTTTCCCAGCCCTTGGCCGCGATGAAGTGCTCGATCGACTTGATGCCGACCGCCTTGTCGTTGAAAGCCAAGGTACAGGCAGCTTCGCACGGCGCCGGGCAGACCTTGCCGGTGAATTCCGGGAAATTATTGGTGGAGTGCGCGTTGTCCAGCGCTTCCTTGTAATTGCCGTTGTAGACCAGATCGTTCCAGTCCGGAATGATGTTGTTGACCGGGCAGCCGCTATTGCAAAAAGGGATGCCACAGTCCATGCAGCGTGCGCCCTGAATTTTTGCTTCGGCATCGCTCAGGTGGACTACGAACTCCTTGTAATGCTTCTTGCGCAGTTCGGGCGCCTCGCTCGCTTCCTGCAGGCGCTGATATTCCAGAAAACCGGTTACTTTTCCCATGATGTTCCTTCAGTATTTTTTTGTGCAGGATGGGCCCTCGCCCACCCTGCCATGTCGTTCAATCCGACTTTCGATCAGGCCGCGACTTTTTCGCTTGCCTTCGCCGCCGCGTTCAGTTCACCGAGCGCCCGCTTGTATTCGGTCGGGAAGACCTTGACGAACTTGCCGCGCGCATTGCTCCAGTCGTCGAGCAGGTTGCGGGCACGGGTGCTGCCGGTGTACTTGAAGTGGCGTTCGATCAAGCCCTTGAGGATCGCTTCGTCGGTCTGCGCCTCGCCGTTGCGCTTGGCGCTATGCCAGATCGCGCGGACCATTTTGGCTTCCTGGTCGGCACTTGCCAATACCGGGTCGAGCGCCACCATCGCCATATTGCATTTGTTGGCAAAATCCCCGTCCGGGTCGTACACATAGGCGATACCGCCCGACATGCCGGCCGCGAAGTTGCGTCCTGTCGCGCCAAGAACGACGACTGTGCCGCCGGTCATGTATTCGCAACCATGGTCGCCGGTGCCTTCGACAACGGCGGTAGCACCGGAATTGCGCACCGCGAAACGTTCGCCGGCAACGCCGTTGAAGAACGCTTCACCGGCAATCGCGCCGTACAGAACAGTATTGCCAACGATGATGTTGTCCACCGCCCAGCCGCGGAACTCGGTGTTGGGACGCACGATGATGCGGCCGCCCGACAATCCCTTGCCGACATAGTCGTTGCCCTCGCCGACCAGATCGATCGTGATGCCGTGTGCAAGGAAGGCGCCGGCCGATTGGCCTGCGGTGCCATGCATCTGGATATGGATGGTGTCGTCGGGCAGTCCCTCGTGACCATACTTCTTCGCCACTTCGCCGGAGAGCATCGTCCCGACGGTACGGTTGACGTTTTTCACCGGGGAGATGAACGACACCTTCTCGCCTTTGTCCAGCGCAGCCTTGGCCTGAGCGATCAGCTTGTGGTCGAGCGCCTTCTCGAGACCGTGGTCCTGGCCCTCCACCTGGTAACGCGGCTCGGACGCCGGCATATCAGGCTGATGGAAAATGCGGGTGAAGTCCAGGCCCTTTGCCTTCCAGTGCGAAATGGCTTTCGACTTGTCGAGCAGATCGACACGGCCGATCAGTTCGTCAAAGGTACGGATGCCAAGCTGCGCCATGATCTGGCGGGCTTCTTCGGCAACGAAGAAGAAGTAGTTCACCACATGTTCCGGCTTGCCCTGGAATTTCGCACGCAGCACCGGGTCCTGGGTCGCAACGCCGACCGGGCAGGTATTGAGGTGGCACTTGCGCATCATGATGCAGCCTTCGACAACCAGCGGCGCGGTGGCGAAACCGACTTCATCGGCGCCGAGCAATGCGGCGATCACGACATCGCGACCGGTCTTGATCTGGCCGTCGGCCTGCACGCGGATGCGGCTGCGCAGGCGGTTGAGCACCAGCGTCTGCTGCGTTTCAGCAAGCCCGAGTTCCCACGGCGTGCC
>JAESFT010000809.1_pt1 | contig 12503 bp, 9 predicted proteins | sample 9269451 | NCBI WGS metagenome assembly JAESFT01 (sample SAMN14502557, study PRJNA617106) | algae metagenome | isolation source: Scytonema hyalinum WJT4-NPBG1 and co-occurring heterotrophs from well... | place: USA: Mojave Desert, Joshua Tree National Park, California | collected 2006-05-25
CATAAAGCGGCAGCCTCACATTCGGTTACAAAAACCGGCGGCCCGGATGCGTATCAGCGGTTCCCGATGTGATCGACATCAAGTGGTGCATGGCGTTAATTCCTACAATCAGGACATTGAGAATGAGGTAAGTCTGTCAGCAAGGCATGCTCATCCGCAAACGCGCTGACGGAACTTAGTCATGTCGACAACGTCATTTATAAAAAGCCAATTTGGCCGGCATGCCCTTGGCAACAGGCAACACGGTACCTTCCCGTCGAGTAAACGTTGCTGTCATCATTCAGGCCGGCCTTGCAGATTGCGCAAGTTGACGGAACACTTTCAAAGGCAGGCAAGTTTGACTAACCCAACCACCCCGCCGCAACGTCCCGGATCTGATCCCCGATACCAGGACAGGGAAAAAGGGATATCGGGAGCAGGACGGCCGTTTGCGGAACAGCATGCCGCACCGGGGGCGTCTACCCACAGGGAACCCGGTTTCAAGGAGCCGGGCGGGCAGCCGCACGCCCGGGAGGCCGACATGTCGATGTTTTCCCATCCTGCCTATACCTACAACCGGAACGATGTGCATCGGTATGCCGGTTTCGATTATCAAAATGTCCAGCAGCCCAAACATCGATGGTCGCGCGTCATGCTGATGCCGGCGATCTTCGTGGTTGGCGCCTTTGTCGGCCTGAGCACCAACTGGTGGATGAAAAAACCTGCCGGCGAACCGGCGAGCGTCAAGCCACCTGCGGTGATCAGTGCCCCGATGGAAAGGGAAGAAGCAAACCTGCCATCTACTGCGGGCACCCGCAAGGGAATTAGCGCCAGTGAACTACCCTATGACGGTAACCCGCCGCCGATGGGCGGCGATGGCGCGATTGCCGCGGCTTCGCCGTCGGTGACCACCTCGCCGTCGGAGACCGTCACCATGTCGAGCGGTGCATCGTCCGCCACGACGGGCGAAAGTGCCGCAGGGGGCGGAGCCGATGACAGCACGACGAAGCCAGGAACTGCGGAAGCAGAGGAGCGCGCTCCATCCGCGCCGATTGCCGGCGTAACGCCAAAACAAGCCGCCGCGCAGGTTCGGGAAGCGGATCAGAAAGCAGCGGCAATCGAAGCTGACATGCCGCAGAAAGCAGCCGCACCGAAAAGCGCCGCAAGGGAACCCGAGGTGGCACTGGCTCGCGAGGCTGACCGTAAGCTGCCGGCTATCGACGACGATACGCCGCAAAAAGCAGCCGCGACCAAGCGTGCCGCCAAGGATCCCGAAATCGAGCGCATCCGCCGCCAGGCAGCGCTGGACCGGGCTGACGCAATACAGGCTGAAAAGAACCGGGAAATCGAACGGATCCGACAACAGGCTGCCGAAGAGCTAAAAAAAAAGAATGAAAATCAGCGGGCGGCAGATGAGGCGCGCGCCAGAGCACCGAGTCGGCCAAGTACGACATCAGCTTCGGAGAAGCGCCAGCCTCCTGTTGCCGGTGCAAGCAAGCGGGCACTTCTCGCACAATGCGAGCGCCGCTCGAACTTCATCCTGAGAGAACACTGCAAATGGGAAATATGTGACGGCAGCTGGGGCAAAAACGGCTGTCCGTCATATGAAAAACAGGCGAGTGTTTTCTGATATCGCGGAGCGGCAGCCAGCCGTCACGACCAAGTCTTGGTTAAAAGAAATTTTTCCATAAATCCGCGCTCAAACCGTTCGATTCCATGGACGATGTAATAAAACCACATCCGGGTGCGACTTAAGCAAGCCTTCCAGCGGTAATTCCTTTCGGCAAGCTTTTTGCTTTTCTTATTCGCTACAATCTCGACACTGCCGCACTGTCCAGGCGCAGTTTTCGAGACGCTGTTGTAAAAAAATAAAGTCTTAAGACTGTTTCCGATTTTATTGCAGCCGGGTTACATTATCCGTCTCCTTTCCGCCAGACAATCACTGCTGCGGTTTGGGATACAGGTAGTGCGCATTGTTGAGTTCTTTATTCGCAGCCTTCTGGAATATGCCGATGATCAATATCACCGTTGTCTCGTATAACAATGAAGCCGTGGCTCACCCAACATCCCTGACTTTCGGTCCTGAAGGGAAAACGATGGGACGAGGCAAGGATAACCATCTGGTGCTGGAAGATCCGAAAAACCTGGTGTCCAGGGTTCATGCGCGCGTCAAAAGTGACGGATTCCGTCACAGCATCGTCAACATGAGTCAGCACAATCCAATACTTGTCAATAATTGTGAAATCGAGCCGGACCGCGAATACGATTTACATGCCGGTGACGAGATCCGTATCGGTCTCTACGTGCTCCGCGCGGAGGCGCAGCGGCACGCAGGGCCTTCGCTGGCGGTTTCCAACGGCATGCCGGTGAACGACATCGACGAGCCAGCCCTTGCGATGGAGGCTTCCCCGGTCATTGGTCACGAAGCCAAAGCCGCACTGGAAGCGATCCGCAATGCCAGCATTGCCGGCAGCGTCCCCGTGAGCCATGCGCGCAGCGCGGTTCCGGACGCACCTGAGGCGGCGCCTGTCAGCGAAAGCAACCAGGCCCTGCTCGATGCCTTCCTTAAGGGAGCCGGCATTCCTTCCGTAACGATCGCACAGGGCTTGACGCCCGAATTGATGGAAACGCTGGGCAAGCTGCTGGCAATTTCCATCAAGGGCACGATGGACCTGAATGCGCAGCGCGCGTTCGTCAAGCGCGAAGTCAATGCCGACGTCACGATGGTCGTGGTGAGGAACAATAATCCTCTCAAGTTCCTGTCCGACAGCGAGACTGTCCTTACCCAGATGTTCCGGAAGAAGATGCCCGGTTTCATGAGCCCGGCTGAAGCCCTGCAGGACATCTATGACGACCTGCGCGCCCACCAGGCGGGGATCATGGCCGGCATGCGCGCCGCCATCAACAATGCCTTGAAGCGTTACGATCCGGAAGCGCTCGAGCAGGCCGTCGCGAACAGATCGGTGATCGATGCGCTGATGCCGACACGGCGCAAGGCAAAGCTGTGGGACACCTTCATCAAGTCATTCAAAAAACTGCATGTGAAAACCCAGGAGGATTTTCATGCGATCTTCGGCAAGCCTTTCCTGAAGGCGTACGAGGAGGAAGTGGAGCGCCACGACAACCAGGGAAAACATGTCTGAGGCGATCGTGGCGACATCCGGAGCATCTGTTAGGCAGCTACGGAGTGTCATGGTGTTAACTGTGCAGGACGCGGCAGTTCTCCAATTGGTCCATCATGCTGAACGCTAAAGCCGACACCGATACCCTGGAAGCAAAAGGGAGGACTGGAACCTGTCTTCCCGTCGGCTCGCGGGTCGCCGATTTTGAAATAGCCGGGGTGATAGGCGAGGGCGGCTTCGGTGTCGTATATCTCGCCTTCGACCATTCGCTGCAACGTACGGTGGCCATCAAGGAATACATGCCGGCCGCGTTTGCCTTGCGCGGTGCGGATTATGGTGTCGTGCCTCGATCGGCGCGCGACGGCGAGACATTCACGACGGGCCTGAAAAGCTTCATCAATGAAGCGCGTCTTCTCGCCCAGTTCGATCATCCGGCGCTCATCAAGGTGTACCGGTTCTGGGAACAGAACGGTACCGCCTACATGGCGATGCGTTATTACGAAGGACAGACCCTGAAGAATGTGGTCCTGGAAAATCCCGCCCGGGTGACGCAGGACTGGCTGAAAAGTCTGCTCAAGCCGATGCTCGAGGCGTTGGATGCACTGTATCGGGTCAATATCCTGCATCGTGACATCTCGCCGGACAACATCATGATCCAGGCGAGTGGCGAAGCGGTATTGCTGGACTTCGGCGCGGCCCGCCAGATCATCGGAGACATGTCGCGTTCGCTCACCGTCATCCTGAAGCCCGGCTACGCACCGATCGAGCAATACGCTGACGATATGAGCATGAGCCAGGGGCCGTGGACAGATATCTATTCACTGTCGGCTGTGGTGTATCTGGCCATCGTTAAAAAGCCGCCGCCGACGTCGGTCGCACGCATGATCAAGGATCCGATCGAACGTCTCCAGGACGGAGACTATCCCGGATTCGACAAATCCTTTCTGGCGGCGATCGACAAGGGGCTTGCAGTCAGGCCGGAAGACCGGCCGCAGTCAATCGAGGCGTTCCGCCGAATGCTGGACCTGGAGCTCGTGCTTCCGATGCCGGTCGAGCCGCTAAGAAGCGCCAGTCCAGCAAAGAATGCGCAATCGCTAAAAGCCGAACGTTCTGCAACAAGCCGGACGGCCCGAAAGGCTTTCAAGCCCGTCCATGCAGCGCTAGCCGCAGGTGTGATCGGCCTTGTTGGAATCGGTGCTTATTTCGGGTTACGCGCCGCTCCCGGGTCGCCGGACGTCTCCGCCAGTGCAAACCACGCCCCGGCACCGATGCCGGTTGCTACGCCTGAAGTGAGCGCCCCGATACAGCCGCCGGAACAAATCATGGATGAGGAAACGGTGGCATGGGAGCTTCTGCAAAACAGTAACGACGCAAAAGCCGGCGATGTCACGGGCTTTATAGAAAAATATCCATCAGGAAAATTCGCTGCGCAGGCACGCGCCCGTCTTGCAGCGTTGACCAGGCAGGAAGAGGATGCAAAGGCTGCCAAAGCGTCGGAATCGGTCGCGGCAGCCGAGCCAAAGCCCGAAAAGCCGACAGGCACAGTCCGGATCAACATCAAGCCATGGGGTAACGTCTTTGTGAACGGCGCGGCCAAAGGCGCAAGTCCTCCGTTGAAGACCTTGACCCTCCCGGAGGGACAGCATCAGATCAAGGTGGTCAATCCTTACTATCCGCCCTGGATTATCAACGTTGATGTACGGAAGAAATCCACGTCGAACGTCGAGCATGATTTCTACCGCGTTGAATGAATCGGATAGATTCCATTCGCTGCATGCACGAGCCTGTGAATCGTTTATTCCGTAAAACATGATCTGCCAAGCGGATGATTGCGGATGCGGTTACCAGTATGCCGGAAAGGGCGTTTTCCCATGAAGGTTTTGAGGCGCAATTGACACGGTTCCGGATGGCCACGCCTGCTACAGCAGGAGTTCAGTCACCGCACAAAAAATCCCCCTGCGTTTTCTGACCGGATGTTTAGCCACGCCCTTATGTTGTACTTCGGGACCGTTTCATTCCGATCACCAAAGTTTTGTCGATATTGATAATTGGAAGATTTGATGGGTAGCATGGGAGAGCTTCCGCCAGCGCCACCTCCATGGCCAGTGGCGGCATGAATACCATGCCGCATAACGGGACAGTGATCACGCTGTGGGCATGCGTGGCCTCACACCGGCAATCTCATCGAGACATTTTCATGGTATCCATGCTAATGGCATAGTGGGGTATTTGTCGAAAACGCTGCTAACTATCTCTTCGAAATTTATTGGGGTGGCGATGTATGTCCCGCAAAATCGGTATGGCCATGTGTCATGGACGACTTGGCGTGAGATTCGCTGGCATAGGACGGCAGGAACGAGACATCGCTGCCTTACGGTTTGCTGATATCGCGGAAATACATCGCTGAAAAAGCCGTTGCCACTTATTCAGATCATGTCGGTATAAACGATGCTGCGTTTGTAAGCTGGGTGGCAAAGTTGGGCCTGCCGCTATTGCAGCGGGACACTGCCACCTACAGTTCCCCGCCCTAGAAGCTGCGTAAAATCGTCCGCCGATACCGGCGCACTAAAAAGATAACCCTGCCCTTCGCTGCAGTGATTTGCATGGAGAAATGCGAGCTGCGCTTGTGTTTCAACGCCTTCTGCAACAACTCTTTGCCCTAAGTTGGTTCCCATACTGATTACGGCATTTACGATGACGCTGTTACCGTCATTCGATGAGATGCTTTGCACAAATGACTGATCAATTTTCAACACGTCAATCGGAAACTGGCTTAGGTAGCTCAAACTGGAATAGCCGGTGCCAAAATCATCAATGGCAAGCTGCACACCGACTTGTTTCAGCTCATGAAGGACGGCGCTGCTTGATTCCACGTTGCGCATGAGTACGCTCTCAGTCAACTCAAGCTGAAGAAATCGCGCATCCAAGCCTGTTTCGGCCAATACATTGCGCAGATTTTCTACAAACCCACGACTTCGAAACTCCAATGCCGAGACGTTGACGGAGATGATCAGAGATTGCATTCCCTGATCACGCCAAGCCTTGGCCTGCCGGCAGGCCTGGAGAAGGACGGTCTTTCCGATAGCGACGATCAGGCCCGAGTCTTCGGCGATGGGGATAAAAGACTCGGGTAACACCATGCCCTTATCAGGGTGGATCCAGCGAACGAGCGCTTCCGCACCAGTAACCATCCCTGACACCAGGTTGACCTTCGGCTGGTAATACACCAAAAGTTCGTTCTTCGCAATTGCGCGACGCAGTTCCACCTCAATGGCCTGGCGCTCCACTGCTAAGGCATTCATTGGGCTGTTAAAGAACTGGTAATTATTTTTACCCTTTTTCTTCGCGTGATACATCGCCGCATCTGCGTTCTTAATTAACGTATCAGCGTCATCGCCGTCAGCCGGAAACGTACTGATTCCGATACTCGTCGTGATGTGCAGCTCAGTAGCAGCAAGGTAGTGAGGTGCAGCAAGTGCATGAAGGATTTTTTCAGCGGTGATGGTTGAGTGTTCTGCCAGTACATCTTCCAGTACAAGGATGACGAACTCGTCGCCACCCAATCGGCTCACCGTGTCGGAATGCCGCACCTGGGATACCAGCCGGCGTGCGACGGATTCAAGCAACTTGTCGCCCATTGCGTGTCCGAGCGAGTCATTAATGTGCTTGAAATTGTCGAGGTCCAGGAACAGAACCGCAAGCTGGGTGGCATGCCGCTTTGCGTAGGAAATCGCCTGCGTCAGGCGGTCATTCAAAAGTAGTCGGTTCGGTAGGTTGGTAAGGTAATCATGTTGCGCCAGGTGCGCCATTTTCTGCACCATTGCCTTGGCTTCGGACACGTCGTGGAAGGTAACGACTGAGCCGGTAATGTCGCCGTTGCGGTCGAAGATCGGTGCCACGGAGTCTTCAATTGGCGATTCATATCCATCCCGGCGCACCAATACCGAATTGGCGTGGAGAGCAAGTGTTTTCCCATGAAGGATGACCATTTCCACCGGATTCCTTGCCAGCTGTCGCGATTCGCCGTCAATAAGATGAAAGACTTGGGCAACTGGACGACCCTGCGCCTCGCCGCGTGACCAGCCTGTCATGCGTTCCGCTTCGGCATTCATGTAAGTAACGTTACCCGCGACATCAGTGCTCAGTACGCCGTCCCCAATCGACTCAAGAGTGACGCGCGACCGTTCCCGCTCCACGAAGAGTGCTTCTTCTACTTTCTTACGGTGAATGATGCTGCGAAGCGCCTGTGGCACCAGCGAGCTTTGAAAATGGCCTTTACTGAGGAAGCCTTGGGCACCGCGCTGCACCGCTTCGATAGCGAGGTGTTCATTTGCCTCACTGCAGAGTGTCATGATGGGAATAGTAGGCACAAGCTTGAAGAGGACATCAAAGGTTTCCAGGCCCTGGCTATCTGGCAGAAAGAAATCGATAAGAATAATGTCAATTCTCGGGTGGTCGAGGCGACTTACCAAGCCGGATAAATCACGTACCCACTCAGCAATAAAAGGACCATCTCTTGCAGATGCGAGTGTCTCTTTGAGCAACTTTGCGTCTGCAAAGTCATCGGTAACGATAAGAACCGTATTGGCGGTCATGATGTCCTTTCTAAAATAGAACATTTCGCCATGGGTATCCGGTCCGCCAGAAAAGCTCGGGCGCCAGGGCCAAGATACCGATAATAGCGGACCTGGACGGCAAGCATATTTCATTTGCAGAGACTCTCGATAAGAGTATGGTGTGATCGACACGCGAATGCGCCTATGATTGTTCTGATGCTTAACGAAGCACCATAACGGAAGCGCGATAAGTTGAACAACTGAAAAAATCTTTCCGCGCCTGCTCCTAAGGGATGTTAAAGACTGCTTGCGATCATAGCGGTCAGCCGGGAAGGGCGGCAGTCGGTACGGCAGAAAAATGAGAGGCGTTGCGTAAAGAAGTATTCTCCCGGAGGTGCATCGCCTTCACTGAAAGCGTGTCATTCCGCCGATGCCGTCGTTCTATGGACGACCGCCAACATGCAACTGCTCCCAACTAGTTAGTCGACCGCATTGATCGCCAGCCAGCGGACTGCCAGCTCGATATGGAAGGAGTCGGCATCGTCCTGCTTTGCGAACGTGCAATGTGTTCATCCATCTAACGTCTGCAGCACGCTTCGATTTCCTTCCACTCAACAAGGAGAATTCCATGAAAACAATTTTTGAGGCGCTGGCAGCGATATTGTTGGCGTTGACCGCTGCTGCGGCATCTGCACAGTCCGCTGCGCCAAATGATGCGCAGATCGTTGCTATTCTCCTTGCCGTCAACAACGTTGACATCGGCGCAGGAGAACTTGCCAAATCAAAATCCACAAACGTCGATGTGAAAGAGTTTGCGCAATTGATGATTACGGATCATAGCGCAGTCAATAAGCAGGCGACGGCATTAGCCAAGAAAGTGAAAATCAAGCCGGAGGAAAGCAAGGCCAGCAAGAGTTTCAAGGAAAACGGCGCGACGACACTTTCAAAGCTGAAAGGATTGAAGGGAAAAGAATTCGACATTGCCTACATCGATAACGAACTGAACTACCATCAGACGGTGTTGGATACGTTGGACAAAATCTTGATCCCGAACGTGAAGAATGCCGAGCTACAACATGCGCTTATGACGGCTCGTCCGGCATTTGAAACACATCTCCGGCATGCGAAGAATATGCAGGCGTCGCTGAAGTGAGAAAGGCGGCAGTGCCCTGTGCCAGGTCGAATATCGTTTCTAGTTTCTTTCTCGCCCGGTGCACTGTGCACAGCTGGCTTGTGTACCATGCACGGCACGTTGTCGGCGCGCATCGGCTTTGATGACGCTGGCATCGGTGGCGAAGCTTTCGCCACCTACGAATTCTTCGCCGATACATCGGCGCAGCATCGACTCGAACAACTCTCGGAAACATCGCCGTCGCGCAGGCGGCCATGCCCAGTCCTGGAGAAGGTGGAATGGTCTGGCACTCGGTCATGAATGCCAAGGTGGCAGAACCAGCGGTACGCCAGGTTCAGATGCACTTCCTCACACAATCGGCGTTCGGAGCGGATGCCGTAACAGTAGCCAATGATGAGCATACGAATGATGAGCTCCGGATCCACCGACGGGCGGCCAATATGGCTGTAGAACGGCTTGAGGTGCTCACGAAATTCGGCCAGATCCAGATAGCAATCGATCGCCCTCAGAAGATGGTCGTGCGGGACGCACTCTTCCAGGTTGATGACCTCGGTACGTTCCCTCGGAACAAGTTTCCGCCCCATCATGATCGCCTCCACCAAGGCATGCCGTTCAGTCAAATTACGGTACATCCAGCAAAGGTCAATGGGACTATTTCAACAGAATCGGTCGGGTCCTGCGCTCCGAATCCATGAGATCTATGTCTGGAATATGGCGTAGAGCCGCCGGTGCCATCAACTGCGTATAAGGCGCAAGGCGGCCAATAGCGGCGCTTTAGGCCGCCTTGAACCTGAAGCCGAGGCGGCTGCGCGTTCCGCACACCAGTCGGACTTGAACAGGCATGCAATTCCGGCGGCATCAGAAAACTTTCCGTCCCATAATGATTCAAACGGGCAAGGAGTACATGCAGAACCAATCGATTCAGGCGAGTGTCAATAAGGCACTGGTCGGACGCACCGACCCATTTATTGGAACAGCATGAACAATAATCTCGAACCCCTCCTGCAATCGATCGACCAGGCCGCCGTGGCGGATGCGCTTGCGTCCGCCTTGACGGCTGTCGTTTCCGACGCTTCCGCACCCGATTCGGCCCTTGCGGGTCTGCGCAAGGCAAGAGATGAATCGGTCCCGCTTGAGAAAAGAGCTGCCGTCGCTGCACTGCAGGCGTATGGTGCAGAATGCGCCGCTGATGTACTGACCGCGGGGCTGGAGCAGGATGCGAGCGACCGTGCCGCGCGGCTGCGTGAAGGGCTAGAGGCGGACTCGGGAAGTGATGCTCTTTCACTGCTGCGAACGAGCGCCGATGCGGGTTCCGCGTTCAAGTCCAGACTGTCCCTGCGGATTGCGTCGAGATGCGCAGAGATGGTCGCTGCCGAAATCGAGCGCGACAAGCAAGGTCAATTCACCATCCTCGATGAGCAAGACGCAGAAGTATTCAAGTCGCGGCGCGAAGCGCATCGCAAAATGCGCACCGAGGCGGCGCGCGACTTTCTCGCGTCACTGCCGAGCCGATATCCTTCTTTTGGCGCAGTCCTCTTTGTCGACATTAGGCGGCATGTGGAGCAAGAGGTTGCGGAGCAACACAAGCGGCCAGATATCCATCAGGCCGTGGCTTCATTGTTCGATGCCGCAAAGAACTCCATGCCGGAGGCGATGCGCGACGCAGTGGAGCGCGCGGGGCAATCCAAGCAATCGGGGCAGTAAGCGCTGGCGCGCCTGTGGGCTACGACCGCCGCATACGCCATCGCATTCATCGGTTGTGATGACTGGACATGACCAGTCATGCCAATTCCGGCAGCTGTATAACCTCTATCTACGGCAAGCATCACTCCGTTGATATGCGCAGCATTTGCAGAGAAGAGAAATACGATCGCATGCGCGACTTCGTTTGGTCGGTCGCTAGGTGTCGGCAGCGATGGGCAGCTATCGGCCGATTCTGTTGAAATAGTCGGCGAGCAACGTAGTTAGGTATCTAATCGTTGATCCGATGAGAAGGCGGGATTGCAGCTTGAAGGTGCTAGGTTGGTTCCTAGGTGCTTTCAACCAGCCGGTTTGGTTGGCTGGAGCGCACCTAAACAAAGCAGTTTCGCCAAGCGCCTCAAATTCTGAGCAGTGGCTGCCAATAAGAATTCATCATGCGCGCCAGTTGGACCTCGCAATCGTAATCGGTCCAGCTTGATGATGCGCTTCAGATGGGCAAACAGCATCTCTACTTTCTTGCGTTCGCAGCGTGACTGCTGATATTGCGGGGTGCCCATCAGGCGGCGGACCAAGTCCCGTGCATCCTCATGGATGCTGCGCGCTATCTTGCGAAATGGCGTGTTAGGACAGCATTGGACCTTGAGGCTGCATGTCTGGCAGTCAGCTTGGCTGGCACGGTAGATGATGGTGTCGGCCTTAGTGACTGCAGAAGTCAAATTGGCAAAGACACGACGGCGACCATGCAATAACCGTTTGCCGGGACAGTGATACACATTAGCTTCCTGATCCCAGAAAAAATCGCTTCTACCGAAGGTGTCATCCGTGCGCTCGCTCTTGTCCCAGACCGGTACATGCGGCTCAATTCCTTTATCCTTGACTAGCCAACCCAGCATCGTGGCCGATCCATATGCCATGTCACCAATGAGCCGCTGCGGCGTCATCTGGAATTGGCGACCCACTCTGTCGATCATGGTGCGGGTAGCCTGCACTTCGCAGGTACGGTTTGAAGAGGAAGGTTCGACATCAACGATGACTCCAGCCTTCACATCAACCAGATAATTGGTGGAATAAGCAAAGAATGCCGGGCCAGCGGTTGCCGTCCATGAGGCGCAGGGATCGGTAAGTGATATCGATTTGGGCAGGCCGGTATCGGTATTGGTGGCATCGAGTGCGGCGAGATATTCCCTGACTGGTCGGGTCCATTGTTCTGGGTTGCCCCAATCAGGGGACTGGGTGCCACGTACTGCGCGCTGGCGTCGTGCATCGGCTTTGATGACGCTTGCATCCGTGGCAAAGCCTTCTCCACCTACCATGCCTTCGAGAATACACCGGCGCAGTACCGACTCGAACAAGTCCCTGAACGCATCACTGTCCCGGAAACGTCCATGTCGCGTCTTGGAGAAGGTAGAGTGGTCGGGCACACGGTCATGGATGCCAAGATGACAGAACCAGCGGTAAGCCAGGTTCAGGTGCACCTCCTCGCATAGTCTGCGCTCAGAACGGATGCCGTAGCAGTAGCCAATGATGAGCATGCGGATGATGAGCTCTGGGTCTACTGACGGGCGGCCGATATGGCTGTAGAACGGCTTGAGGTGCTCGCGAAACTCGGCCAGATCAAGATAGCGATCGATCCCCCTCAGAAGATGGTCCTGCGGGACGAACTCTTCCAGGTTGATGATCTCGGTACGTTCCCTAGGAACAAGTTTCCGCCCCATCATGATCGCCTCCGCTAAGGCATGCCGTTTAGTCACCTTACGGCACGTCTAGCAAAGGTCAAGGCGACTATTTCAACAGAATCGGCCAGGAGCAGGCACTCACAACGATTCGCAGGTTGCAACGTCGCATTCAATCGTCGCCATGTCCACCGCTCCGGATTCCATTCTGACCAGTGACAGGCATGCTCAGGCACTCATGCCCGCCGCGCCGTTCGCCCTCGCGTCGCTAGCCATAACTGACTTTCATGCTTGGATGCAGCATCAGTACATGCTGTACGAGCGCTGGACTGATGCCACG
>JAESFT010000810.1_pt1 | contig 12456 bp, 5 predicted proteins | sample 9269451 | NCBI WGS metagenome assembly JAESFT01 (sample SAMN14502557, study PRJNA617106) | algae metagenome | isolation source: Scytonema hyalinum WJT4-NPBG1 and co-occurring heterotrophs from well... | place: USA: Mojave Desert, Joshua Tree National Park, California | collected 2006-05-25
GGGGATTCGATGTGGACTCGTACAAGATACTGGTCAAGCCGATGCTGAGCGGCGAGCTGCGGCTGAAGCCGATAAAGTCCTGATCCGTTCCGATTCCGTCCGTAGGCCCTCCGCTCGGCGCGGAATGAAGTTGACCTGCCGGTTCCGGGTATTCATTCAACGGCGGCATCCGCCCTATATACGCTGACGCCATTGCGGCCGTTTTTCTTGGCCTCGTACATGGCCGTATCGGCATTCTTCATCAGGGTCTTTTCATCGGTACCGTGGTCGGGGTAGAAGGCCACGCCAATGCTGGCCGAGATATGGAAGGTATGGCCGGCAATCTCGAAGGGCTGTGTCAGCGCCTGAAGTATCTTGTGCGCGACCACCAGGGCACCTTCATCGTTGTCGACCCGCGGCAGCAGCACGACGAATTCATCGCCGCCGAGGCGAGCGGCGGTATCGGATTCCCGCTTGCAGTGCTTCAACCGGTTGGCGACTTCGCGCAGCAACAGGTCGCCTACCGCATGGCCGAAGTCATCGTTCACCGGCTTGAATCGATCAAGGTCAAGGAACATGAGGCCCACCCTTGTCTTGCCACGCCGTGCGTCGATCAATGAACGGCCGAGGCGTTCACTTACCAGCTTGCGGTTGGGCAGCCCGGTCATCGTATCGTAGAGGGCCAGTCGCATTGCCTGTTCCGCTGATTGCAGGGAGCGGGCGCGGTCGTCCAGCAGCAGCCAGGTCAGCAAGGTCAGCAAAAGCGCAATGCTGAGCCCGCCGCGAATGATCAGCGGCGAGCGGTCATGGTCGAAGCGCTGGACGAAGCCCGGCGTGGAAGCCATTGCGACCGTCCACATGTGCTGTCCGATATCGAGAATGCCGATGCTGTGCAGGTTGCCGTTCGTTGCGGCGGCATCGACGTCATGGATGGCATCGTACATGCGCTGCTCGTTGGCGATCGCCGAGCCGTCATAGATTTCGAGGTCAAGGTCGCGTGCCTGTTCGTCCTGCAGTCCGAACATCAGGTCTTCCATCCGGAATGGGGCATACACCCAGCCAAGCAGACTTTCACGCCGCTCCCTGATCGTTTCGACGCTGACGCCATTACGATAGACGGGCAAGTACATCAGGAAGCCGGACCGGTCCGTGGCACCGCCTTCCTGTACCAGCGTCACCTTGCCGGACACCACCGCCTTGCCGGTATCGCGGGCAAGGTCCATCGCGGCGCGGCGCAGCGGTTCGGAATACATGTCATACCCGAATGCCCGAAGGTTGTCGCCGAAAAACGGCTCGATGTAGATGATCGGCGCATGCGTATCGCGCCCTTCCACATGCGGCGTGATGTCGTAGTCGGGGAAGCCTTCCTTGCGTATCGCATCCACATGAGCCTGCTTGCGCGCGGCCGGTACCACTGCCGCGAATCCGATGCCCTGGATGCCGGGATAACTCTGATCAATCTGCAGCCTGCCGACATAACTGCTGAATTCGTCCCTGTCGACCTCTTCGGACGACCCGTACAGTGCGACCACCCCCCGCAACACCTGTTCGTACGCCTGCATGCGCTGTTCGATGCGCCGCATCGTTTCGCGCGTCTGGAACTGAAAGTTGCTCTGCAGGGCCAGTTCAGCGTTATTGCGTGCGTCGCGCCAAAGCTCGTAGGTCAGCAACGAGGAAAGCACAAACACCAGCGCGGGAAGCAGGATGCCCACCCACCTGGTCATCCAATCCAGCGGCTGCTGTGCATCGGCAGCCTCGTCGTCCCCCGATTGCCGACTCTGCGTTGATTGGAGATCCTTGGCCATTCGATACCGGGTTAGGGGTAATAGTGAGGTTGAAGGCGGACGATGGATTGAAAAGAAAATGCCTTGATGCAAGAAACCGCAGACCGGCATCGGTACAACTTTCCATTTTGCAACGACGGAGCACTAAATCCCGGGAATTATCTTGCGCATGGCATCGACGACATTGCAGGTTGATTCTGCCAGTGCTCGGATTTCGTTGGCATGAGTAGAGATACCGTCATTCATGCAGCAAGTGTAGTGTCAGCGACGTTTCCGATATTGATCTTCGACTAACAGTCCATCACTATTTTCTCCCAATGTCCGGGACACTTCAGGGGGGCGCGCCCAGGGCCTGTTGGTGATGCACGGCATCGGCGCGCGCGGGTTCGGAAAGCGCGTAGCGCACGCTGGTCGCCAGGTCGCCGAGCTGGAATGGTTTCCGGAGGATGAAACTGCTGCCTATTACCTTGTCCAGGGCCTGCATGTCGAAATAACCGGTGGCCACGATCACCGGCAGATCGGGACGCAACGCATGCGCCTTGGCGACAAGTTCGGCGCCGTTCATGCCCGGCATCAGGAAATCGGCGATCAGCAAGTCGGGGTTGTCCATTTCCAGGCGCTTCAATCCGGCGAAGCCATCTTCGGCCTGCGTGACGCGGTAACCCAGTATTTCCAGTGAATCGACCATGAACTGGCGTACCGCCGCATCGTCTTCCACGACGAGGATGCGCGCCTGCTCGCCTCTGCGGATGCCGGCGGGCGAGGCCGGCGCGGTGTTCGTCGCGGCCAGTTCCGGTTCCAGGGGCAGCCATACTTCCACCGTCGTTCCGCGCCCGAGTTCGCTGTCGATGCGCGCAATGCCGCCCGACTGTCTTGCGATGCCATATACCTGGCTCAATCCGAGGCCGGTTCCTTTTCCGACCGCCTTGGTGGTGAAGAACGGGTCGAATACCTTGCTCAGGATGTCCGGACTAATGCCGGTTCCGGTGTCGCTGACGGACACCACGGCATATTGTCCCGGTGGCAGCAGTCCGCCTTCGGCGGTGCGTACATCGGCGCGTATCGCCAGGGTGCCGCCATTCGGCATGGCATCCTTGGCATTGATGGCGAGATTCAGGACAGCCAGTTCGAGCTGGTTGAAGTCAGCCAGCGCCCGCGGCATCTGGGCCGGACAATCGAAGTCGATCTTGATCCCCGCACCAAGCGATGCCGAAAGCATGTCCTTGACACCTTCCAGCACGGTCGGCAGTTCGACCGGCTTCAGGTCGAGGTTCTGGTTGCGGGAAAATGCCAGCAACTGGCTTGTCAGCTTGGCGCCGCGCTGGGTCGCCTTGCGGATGGTGCCGGCCATTTTCTTCACGCGTTCATCAGTTGCAAGGCGATCGATCAGATCGACATTGCCGAGGATGACGTTGAGCAGGTTGTTGAAATCATGCGCAATGCCGCCGGTGAGCTGGCCGACCGCTTCCATTTTCTGGGCCTGCAGCAAGGCCATCTGCGTGCGTTCGCGCTCGCCGATCTCCTTCATGAGGCGGTCGTTGACCTGCGCAAGCTCGGCGGTTCGTTCCTGTATCCGGCTTTCCAGCGTTTCGTTGAGCTGCCCGAGTGCCCGCTGGCTTTCCTTCAACTTGGCGTTGTCCTCGATGCGGGTGGTGATATCGAGTGTCAGCCCGGACATGAATGCCGGTGCGCCGTCCGGTCCGGGGATGGCTCTGCCGCGCATCTGCAGCCAGCGCACGGAACCGTCCGGCCACATGACGCGGCACTCCATGTCGAAGTCCGTGCCCTGCGCAAGCGCCGCTTCGACGATGTTGGCATGGAGATGACGGTCGTCCGGATGGACCGCGCCGACGATATCGGCGTAGCTGAACGGCACCGAGGGCGACACGCCGAAATGCGCCTTGCAGATGTCCGAAGCGACCAGCTTCTGCGTCTGCATGTCGAATTCCCACGAACCGAGGCGTCCCGCTTCGAGTGCCATGCGAAGGCGCTCTTCGGCACGGGTCCGCTGCTCAAGTTCGCTGCGCGCGTGGTACTGGCGCTTGCGTGCGCGCAGTGCGGACGAGGCTGCCTTGCAGAGCGTCTCGGCATTGACCGGACGTTCCAGCAGGATCACGTTGCTGAGCTGTTCCATCAATCTGAATGCCGCGCCACGGCGCGGACCTTGCTGTTTCGATACCAGCAGCACGAACGGAAAATCGGACCAGAGCTCCTGAGCTTGCAGCCAGGCCGCAAGCGGGGCAAGGTCGACGCCGATCAACGCCTCTTCCGACACCAGCGCCGCGCCGGCGCCTGCGTTTAGTTCTGCGGTGAATATTTCATGGCTTGCACAGATATGGCAGCGGAAGCCGTCGAGCCCGAGCACTCGTTCGATCACCTGCGCGTCACGTCCCTTTGGCGCCAGGACGAGAACGCGTTCCTGGATATGCGAGATGTCCGGTGTCATGCGTTCAGCCGTCCGATCCAAGCATTCCGGTCGCGCCATGATAGGTCGGCAGGCCGGTCAGAATGCCCTCGAAATTCTGCAGCGGTTCGCCGATCTCCAGTCCGTTGGCAGTCAGGCGGAATTCGCGGATCGTTCGTTCATGGTTGCTTGTCCGGCTCTTGATCGTGGAGATGGCAGTGAGAATTTTTCCCTTGGCTTCGAAGAAGCGGAAGGCGAGAATCGAATCGCTCAGGTAACTGAGATCGACGTCGGACCGTATTTCTCCTACCAGTCCATGCTGGCCCAGTACAAGCAGCGTGGTGACACCTTGCTGGTTCAGATACGTCAGCAACTCGTGCATCTGGAGCAGAAGAAAACGTTCGCCGGGCATTGCCTGCAGATAGGCGTTCAAGCTGTCGATCGCAACGATATTGACGCGATCCTGGCCGACGGCTTCATGAATCAGGCTGGCGAATTCGCCTGGCGACCGTTCCGCCGGATCGATCTGGTGCACCTTCAACAGACCATTTTCGATATAGGGCCGAAGATCCATGCCGAGTGCGATGCCGCGGGTAAGGAAAGTAGCCATGCCTTCGTCGAAGAGGAAATAGACGGCGCGCTCTCCGCGTTCCAGCGCAGCCAGCAAGCACCGCATCGCGGTGGTCGTCTTGCCGACGCCTGACGGACCCATCAGAAGTGTATTGGTTCCCGGCACCAGGCCGCCGCCGAGAATCCGGTCTAGTCCCGGGACGCCGGTCGAACGGGCGACGGCCGAGAATTCGCGATGCTGGCCGGCCGCAACGAGGCGCGGAAATACGCGTATTCCGCCTGTTGCAAGCACAAAGTCATGGAAGCCGCCGATGAACTTTATGCCGCGCATCTTGACGACGCGAAGCTTGCGGCGCTCCGCGCCGAACTCCTCCGCTTTCTGGTCCAGGCTGATGACGCCATGGGCGATGCTGTGCAACTGCTGGTCGCCCGGCTCGGAGGTTTTATCGTCCAGCATCAGCACGGTGCAGCGCCGTGTCGAGAAAAAATGCTTCAGCGCGAGGATTTGCCGCCGGTATCGCAGTGGGTCCTGTGCGAGCAGGCGCATTTCCGACAGGCTGTCGAATACGATGCGGGACGGTGCCAGCGTGTCGATTTGCCGGATGACCGCCTTGGTGGTTTCGCCGAGTTCGATTTCGGAAGGATGAAGAATGGATTGCTCGGAATCCGGATCGAGGCCGGCGTCATTAACCAGCTCGAACAGTTCGATTTTATCGAGCGACCATCCATGTGTAGCCGCAACGGAGCGCAACTCGGTCGGTGTTTCGGAAAGGGTTACGTACAGGCCTTTTTCACCCTGGCGTGCGCCTTCGAGCAGGAACTGCAGCGCCAGCGTGGTCTTGCCGGTGCCGGGTGTTCCTTCGACCAGATATAGCCTGTGTGTCGTTAGGCCGCCGCCGAGAATGTCGTCCAGTCCCGGCACACCGGTCGAGGAGCGGTCCTGTGTCGAGGGGCCGGCGGGTGGTTGAAGCGGGTCGTTCATTGCGCAAGTTCCTTTTGTGGCTTACCTGGCGCACCACGCAGAGCAGCACGGTGCAATCGATGTGGAAGCTCTATTGTGTCAGCTTGGGATCATAACACCGGTGCTTCCATGCATCCGGCACGTTTCGTTATGGCGTCATATACCGGATCGTATGTTGATATATGGAAATCTTTGCGGTACATTGATTCGATCATGCCAACCCTTCGAACCGGTCTTGCCAATTCCACGTTGCAGCGAGTGTTGGTCGTCCCGTTCGTCATTCTTGTCCTGTGTCTTGCGGGTGTGATCTACTGGGCATCCCACCGTTCCGGCGAAAGCGCAGGAAGAGAGTTTTCCAGAGAGGTATTGCTCAGCATGGTTGAGCGGGTCAACCAGGCGACAGAGCGTTACCTGCAGGGCGCACGGGTGGCCCTGCACGCTGTTGCGCCGGACCCGGTCTATTCACCATCCGAACACAGTTTCACTGCGCTCGAGTTCGACGACGACCTGTCCAGGCTGGAACAGCGCATGTGGGTTGCGACCGGCTTCTTCCCTACCACGAACGATTACGTCTATTTTGCCGGTGCCGATGGCCGGTTCGTCGGCGTCAACCGCCGGCCCGACCGCATCGAACTGCGGATTCAGGAACGCGGCGGCATGCCGAGAAATGTCTACAGCGTATCTGCACCGGGTCGGCGGCTTGGCATTGTGCGCTCAGACAATTATGACGCCCGGTCGCGCCCATGGTTCAAGAATGCGGTTGCCAACGGCAAGGAAAGCTGGTCAGCGGTGTATACGGACTTTACAACGCTGGAACCCACCTTCACGCTCACCAAGCCGGTGTATGCCAGCATCGGGGCTAACGGTGAAAAAACGCTGATCGGTGTGGCGGCTACCGACCTGTCGCTCAAGCAACTGACCGACTTCTTTCGATCGCTCACGATCAGCCGCAATGGCATTGCGTTCATCGTGGAGCGATCCGGCGCCGTCATCGCCACGTCAACCAATGAAAAGCTTTATCGCCTGCAGGACAAGGCACTGGTACGCCTGACGGCGGAGCAGAGCGAGTCGCCCCTGTTGCGCCAGACCTATGCCAATGTCATCCGCTGGCAGCAAAGCGGCGTATCGTTCGAGCGCCCGCTGTCGCGCGCATTCGACGGCGAGGAGGGCAAGATCCAGGTCGGTGCCACGCTCCTGCGTGATCCCGCCGGCCTGGAATGGATCACCATCGTCGCCGTGCCGCGCTCGGACTTCATCGGCAACGTGGCGGGCGTGCTGTTCGAAAGCCTGGCGATCGGCATGGTTGCCGTTTTCATGGTGCTCATTCTTGGCTTCTCGCTGCTTCAATGGGTGCTGCGCGATATCCGCAAGCTGACCCGTGCGGCGCAAAGCATCGGGCAGGGCGAGCCGCTGGAGCCTTTGAACATCCAGCGCGGCGATGAAATCGGACAGCTTGCCAAAAGCTTCCAGGAAATGGAGCGGAATCTGCGCACCGACAAGCTGACCGGTGTACTGAACCGCGAGTCGCTGATTGCGCAGATCGACTTCCGGCAGCGAAATGCCGCCGACCGGAATTCGCTCAAGTTCACCTTGCTGTTCGTCGATCTCGACCGTTTCAAGCAGGTCAATGATGAGCATGGCCATGATGCCGGCGACAAGGTCCTGATTGAAATCACTCGCCGCCTGAAGGGCACATTGCGCGCGTACGACGACGTCGCACGCTTCGGCGGTGATGAATTCGTGGTGTACCTGCACGGTATCGACAACCAGAGAGCTATCGATGCGGTGTGCGAAAAACTGAGGCAGGTTGTAGAGATGCCGGTCGATACCGGGGGCGGATTGTCCGTTCAGGTCGGCGCGTCCATCGGTGTCGCGGGATTTCCCGCCGACGGCTCGGATATCGATGCCCTGATGAAAGTTGCCGACATGCGTATGCTCGACGCCAAGAAAGCCGGGAAGGCAGGCCTTCAGCGGGCAGAGGCCTGATCGCGCCCGGTTTATGCGCCGATACGCTTGCCGGCGGCATCGATCACCGGTTCGCCATCTTCCTTGTTGAATGCGCCGCGTTGCGGCAGCGGCAATATCTCCAATACCAGCTCAGAAGGCCGGCACAGGCGCACTCCGTGGGGCGTAATGACGAACGGCCGGTTGATCAGGATCGGGTGCGCAAGCATTGCGTCCAGCAGCGCATCGTCGGACAGATCCTGATTGTCGAGCCCGAGTTCGGCATAAGGCGCCGCTTTTTCACGAATCGCCTGCCGTACCGTCAGTCCGGCTTTGGCGATCATTTCCTTGAGCTGTTCGCGGGTAGGCGGATTGCCGAGGTAATCGACAATCCGCGGCTCGACGCCGGTGTTGCGGATCAGTGCGAGGGTGTTGCGCGAGGTGCCGCAGTTCGGGTTGTGGTAAATGGTGATGTCCATGGTCTTATCGCTGAGTGCCTCAAAACGGGGAGGCGAAATTGTCGCATACAAAAACGGCCCGCTTGAATGCGGGCCGTTTCGCCTACCGGGAATGGTTGCTTACTTTTGGACCCATACCCGCATCAGCGACAGCAGCTGCGCCACATCGACCGGCTTGGTGATGTAATCCGATGCGCCGGCGGCGATGCACTTGTCGCGGTCGCCCTTCATCGCCTTGGCGGTGAGGGTGATGATGGGCAGCGACTTGAAGCGCGGGATACGGCGGATGGCGCGCATCGTGTCGTAACCATCCATCTCCGGCATCATGATGTCCATCAGCACGATTTCGATCTCCGGATCCGACTGCAGCACCTCGATGCCATCGCGGCCGTTTTCCGCGTACAGCACCTTCATTTCATGCCGCTCCAGAACCGAACTGAGCGCGAAGATGTTGCGCAGGTCATCGTCCACCACGAGCACCTTGCGTCCCGCGAGGCCGGCATCCGATGCGTTAACTTCATCCAGCATGCGGCGCTGAACCTCGGACAGGCTGGCGTGCGAGCGATGCAGGAAGAGGGCGGTTTCAGCGACCAGACGTTCCGGTGAACGCGCATCCTTCATCACCACCGTCTTGGCAATCCGCTGCAGCCGCATGACCTGTTCCTTGTCCAGTTCCGCGGCAGTGTTGACCACGATCGGCAGATCTCGAAGGCTGTCGTCGGCGCCGATGCGGTCGAGCAGATCGAAGCCGTCGATATCAGGCAGCGTCAAGTCCAGGATCATGCAGTCGAATCGCATTTTCTTCAGCAGGTCGAGCGCTTCCTTGCCTGTTCCCGCCGCCTTGATGCGCACGTCTTCATGGCCTACCAGTGCGATGACTGCCTCGCGCTGCACCGGATCGTCCTCGACGATAAGCAGGTTGCGCTTGCCGCCGTTCACGAAATCCTGGATACGGTTGAACTCCTCCTGCATGCGGGCTGCGCTGACCGGCTTGTCGAGAAAGGAAATCGCGCCCTGGCGCAATGCTCGCTCACGCTCTTTCTGCTCCGACATGACATGCACAGGGATATGGCGTGTCGCGGGATCGCGCTTGAGCCGGTCCAGCACTGCCAGGCCATCCATGTCAGGCTGGTCGATGTCCAGCAGAATCGCCGTCGGCAAATAATCCCGTGTCAGCGTAAGCGCCGAATCCGCCTGCATGGTCACGATGCCTTTGAAGTTCTGTTCGCGGGCATGATCGAGCAGCGACTTGGCGAAGCGCTGATCATCTTCGACGATCAGCACGGCCGGATCGCCCGGCGCAACCAGCGCGCGGTCATCGAAGGCCAGTTCCGACACTTCCTCGTCAAGGTTTTCCTCCTCGGGTTGCTCGGCGGCACGGGTGGCTTCCTCCTCCGCGACATACGGCAAGGCCTTGCGCTCGCTCGCGTACACGACATTGGCCTTGATGACAGGCGTCTGCGGATTGAGCTGGCAGGGGAAGTCGGTATTGACGAATCCTTCGCTGCTATACGGCAGGTACAGGGTAAAGGTACTGCCGACACCGAGTTCGCTTTCGACCCGAATCTCGCCGGACAGGAGGCGGGCAAGTTCGCGGCTGATCGACAGACCGAGGCCGGTGCCGCCGTACTTGCGCGCCGTGCTGCCGTCGGCCTGCTGGAATGCTTCAAAGATCAGTTGCAGCTTGTCCGACGCGATACCCACGCCGGTGTCCGTCACCGAGAACGCAAGCACCGCATCGGCGTGCGCCAGGTTCGGATGGTCGATGGTCCAGCCGCTGTCGGCCAGGCCGATGCGCAGGTCCACCTTGCCGTTGGGGGTGAACTTGAAGGCATTCGACAGCAGGTTCTTCAGGATCTGCTGCAGACGCGTGGTGTCGGTCATCATCGATGGCGGAAGGTTTTCCGCCAGTTCCACCGAGAAGGTGATGGACTTCGCCTCCGCCATGTGGCGGAACGTGCGTTCGACATAGCCGCGCAGCGTCTGGAACTTGTACTCGCTGACCTCCAGCGTGACGGTTCCGGACTCGATCTTCGACAAGTCGAGAATGTCGTTGATGAGTGTCAGCAGGTCGCTGCCGGAGCCGTAGATCGTCTTGGCGAATTCCACCTGCGTGGAGGAAAGGTTCTGCTCGGGGTTGTCGGAGAGCTGCTGCGCCAGGATCAGCAGGCTGTTCAGCGGCGTGCGCAGCTCATGCGACATGTTGGCAAGGAACTCGGACTTGTACTTCGACGACAGGGTGAGCTGGGTCGCCTTTTCCTCCAGCGCCAGCTTCGCCTGCTCCACCTCGCGGTTCTTGCGTTCCACTTCGATGTTCTGGTCGGACAGCAGGCGCGCCTTTTCCGCCAGTTCCAGGTTGGTCTGCTGCAGCTCCTGCGCCAGCGACTGCGACTGGGTCAGCAGCGATTCGGTACGGCTGTTCGCTTCGATCGTGTGGAGAACCACGCCGATCGATTCCATCAGCTGATCGAGGAAGGACAGGTGGGTTTCGGTGAAGCGGTCGAGCGACGCGATCTCGATCACCGCCTTGACCTGTTGCTCGAACAGGATAGGCAGCACTACGATGTTGGTCGGCGGCGCGGCGCCCAGCCCGGACGATACGACGATGTAGTCGCGCGGCACATCGGTGAGCCAGATGCGCTGCTTCTCGCGTGCGCATTGGCCGACCAGACCTTCGCCCGGACGGAAGGAGCGTGCAAGGTTATTGCTCGACCGGTAGCCGTAGCTGGCAATCAGTTGCAGGCGCGCATCGGCCTCGGTGGAGTCCATCATGTAGAACACGCCGTGGTGGGCGGATACCAGCGGAGCCAGCTCCGACAGGATCAGCGCCGTCACCGCTTCGAGGTCGCGCTGGCCCTGCAGCAGGCGGGTAAAGCGCGCCAGGTTGGTTTTCAGCCAGTCCTGCTGCGCATTCTTCTGCGTGGTTTCCTTCAGGTTGCGGATCATCTCGTTGATGTTGTCCTTCAGGTAGGACACCTCCCCGCGGGCCTCCACCTGGATCGACCGCGACAGGTCGCCGCGCGTCACCGCCGTCGCCACCTCCGCAATCGCCCGCACCTGGTTGGTGAGGTTCGCCGCCAGCTGGTTGACGTTTTCGGTCAGGTCTTTCCAGGTGCCCGACGCACCCGGCACCGATGCCTGTCCGCCGAGCTTTCCTTCCACGCCCACCTCGCGGGCCACGGTCGTCGCCTGGTCGGCGAACACCGCCAGCGTGTCGATCATCTCGTTGATGGTATTGGCCAGCGTCGCGATTTCGCCGCGCGCCGCCACGGTGAGCCGCTTCTTCAGGTCGCCTTTCGCCACCGCCGTCACCACGCCGGCGATACCGCGCACCTGCGCGGTCAGGTTCGCCGCCATGAAGTTCACGTTGTCGGTCAGGTCCTTCCATGTACCCGCCGCACCTTCCACCTGCGCCTGGCCGCCGAGCTTGCCTTCCGTACCCACTTCACGAGCCACCCGTGTCACCTCTGAAGCAAAGGAGGAGAGCTGGTCCACCATGACGTTGATCGTGTCCTTCAACTCCAGGATCTCGCCCTTCACGTCCACGGTAATTTTCTTGGACAAGTCGCCACGTGCAACCGCCGTCGTCACCGCGGCAATGTTACGCACCTGACCGGTCAGATTGGACGCCATGAAGTTCACGTTGTCGGTGAGGTCCTTCCATGTACCGGATGCACCGGGCACGTTTGCCTGACCGCCGAGCCGGCCTTCGGTACCGACCTCACGCGCAACCCGCGTCACCTCCGACGCGAAGGAGCGCAACTGGTCCACCATGACGTTGATGGTGTTTTTCAGTTCAAGGATCTCGCCTTTGACGTCCACCGTGATCTTCTTCGACAGGTCGCCGTTCGCCACCGCGGTCGTCACGTCCGCAATGTTTCGCACCTGGCCGGTCAGGTTGCCTGCCATCGAGTTGACCGAGTCGGTCAAGTCCTTCCAGGTACCCGCGACGCCCAGCACGTTTGCCTGGCCGCCCAGCTTGCCTTCCGTGCCGACCTCCCGCGCTACACGGGTCACTTCCGACGCAAAGGAAGAGAGCTGGTCCACCATGACGTTGATGGTGTTCTTCAGTTCAAGGATCTCACCCTTGACGTCCACGGTAATCTTCTTGGACAGGTCCCCACGCGCCACCGCCGTGGTCACCTCCGCGATGTTACGCACCTGCCCCGTGAGGTTGGAGGCCATGAAGTTCACGTTGTCGGTCAAGTCCTTCCAGGTACCGCCCACGCCCTTCACCTGCGCCTGTCCGCCCAATTTTCCTTCGGTACCGACTTCACGGGCAACGCGCGTCACCTCGGAAGCGAAGGAGTTCAACTGGTCCACCATCACGTTGATGGTGTTCTTCAATTCAAAAAT
>JAESFT010000811.1_pt1 | contig 12416 bp, 15 predicted proteins | sample 9269451 | NCBI WGS metagenome assembly JAESFT01 (sample SAMN14502557, study PRJNA617106) | algae metagenome | isolation source: Scytonema hyalinum WJT4-NPBG1 and co-occurring heterotrophs from well... | place: USA: Mojave Desert, Joshua Tree National Park, California | collected 2006-05-25
GGACGGAACGACCGTGTTGTAGGCGCGCCCGAGGCGGGTGATCGAATCCAGCAGGATGACGACGTCGCGACCGTGCTCGACAAGGCGCTTCGCCTTCTCGATCACCATCTCGGCCACCTGCACGTGGCGGGTCGCCGGCTCGTCGAAGGTGGAGGCCACGACCTCGCCCTTCACGGAGCGCTGCATGTCGGTGACCTCCTCCGGGCGCTCGTCGATGAGCAGCACGATGAGGTAGCACTCGGGATGGTTGGTGGTGATCGACTGCGCCACGTTCTGCATCAGCACGGTCTTACCCGTGCGCGGCGGCGCCACGATGAGGGCGCGCTGGCCCTTGCCGATGGGCGATACGATGTCGATGATGCGCGGCGAGAAATCCTTGCGGGTCGGATCGGCGATCTCGAGGTTGAAGCGCTCGTGCGGGAAGAGCGGCGTCAGGTTGTCGAAATGGACCTTGTGCCGGATCTTCTCCGGATCCTCGAAATTGATGGTGTTGACCTTGAGCAGGGCGAAATAGCGCTCGCCCTCCTTGGGACCGCGGATCGGGCCGTCCACCGTATCACCGGTGCGCAGGCCGAATTTCCGGATCTGGGAAGGCGAGACGTAGATGTCGTCGGGGCCGGGCAGGTAGTTGGAATCGGCCGAGCGCAGGAAGCCGAAGCCGTCCTGCAGCACCTCGACGACGCCCGCGCCGATGATCTCCACCTCGCGCGCCGCCAGCTGCTTGAGGATGGCGAACATGAGCTCCTGCTTGCGCATGGTGCTCGCGTTCTCGACCTCGAGCTCTTCGGCGAAGGTGATGAGTTCAGTGGCGGACTTGGATTTCAGGTCTTGAAGTTTGATTTCCCTCATCGGGGAACACTCTCGGGGTAAAATCGCGGGCAGATGGGGCTGTACGCGGGGAGATCGGGGAAACGTTCGACAGGGCCGCTCAGTTCACGAGGGTGACTTGAGAGAGCCCTGGGGGCCCCGTGCAGCGCACCTGTCTTTAAGGAAGAGAATTCTTATGTAGCCTCTTTCGGTCCAAGTCTCAAGAGGCTTTGGAACACAACCTCGCGAACTTCGTCCGGGAGGGGTTATGCGCTCATCCACGTCATCACCGGCCTCGTGCCGGGAAATGCCCGGCGCGCGCCCTTCCCCGCTCCGCTCGTGGGAACGATCTCGCCGTCAGAACATCAGAACGGCTTCACGATCACCAGGATCACGATGCCGATCATGAGCACCGTCGGGACCTCGTTGATCATGCGGTAGAACTTCGCCGGGCGGGTGTTCCGGTCGGCGGCGAAATCCTTCACGGTGCGGGACAGGAAGCCGTGCACGCCGGAGAGGATCAGCACCAGGAGAACCTTCGCGTGCAGCCAGCCGGAGGTGTACCAGCCGCCCTGCCAGACCAGGATCAGGCCGAGGATCCAGGCGATGCTCATGGCCGGGTTGATGATCGCCTTGAGGAGGCGCCGCTCCATGATCTTGAAGGTCTCGGACTGGATCGAGCCCTTCGGCGCGTCGCAGTGATAGACGAAGAGGCGCGGCAGATAGAGCATGCCGGCCATCCACGCGATGATGGCGATCACGTGGGCCGCCTTGATCCAGAGATACACCATGTCAGGCCCCCCGCACGCGAGCGATCATCTGCTCCACGTGGTCGATCGGCGTCTCCGGCAGGATGCCGTGCCCGAGATTGAAGATGTGCGGCCGGCCGCGCACCGCGTTCAGGATATGGTCGACGCCCCGGGTCAGGGCCTCGCCTCCGGCGATGAGGGCGAGCGGATCGAGATTGCCCTGGGTCGCCACCGCGTCCGGCAGGGTCGGCAGAACGATTGCGGGATCGAGCGTCCAGTCGAGGGCGAGCGCATCGCCGATCCCGGCTGCGGCGAACCGGTGGAGATTGGCACCGCCGCCGCGCACGAAAACGATCGCCTTGGCGTGCGGACGCGCGCTCTTCAGACCTTCCACCATCCGACGGATCGGCTCGAGGGACAGCCGGTCGAACAGACCGGGTGGCAGGGCCGAGCCGAAACTCTCGAAGATCTGGACCGCTTCGGCACCGGCGTCGATCTGGCGGATGAGATAGGCCGTGGAAGCCCGCACCAGTCGGTCGATGAGCGCATCCATGAAAGCCGGATCGCGATAGGCGGTGAGCCGGGCCGGGGCCTGATCGGGCGTGCCCTTGCCGGCGATCATGTAGCTCGCCACCGTCCAAGGCGCGCCGCAGAAGCCGAGAAGGGTGGTCTCCTTCGGCAGGCTCTTGCTCAGGCGGTCCAGGGTCTCGAAGACCGGATCGAGCCGCTCCAGCGGCAGCTCGTCAGCCAACCGTGAGAAGTCCTTGTCGGATGTCACCGGATCGAGCTTGGGGCCCTCGTTCTCGACGAAGCGCACGTCCTGGCCCAGGGCATGGGGGATCACCAGGATGTCGGAGAACAGGATCGAGGCATCGAAGCCGAAGCGGCGGATCGGCTGGAGAGTCACCTCCTCGGCGAGCTTCGGATTGTAGCAGAGATCGAGGAAGGAGCCGGCCTGTTTCCGGGTCTCGCGGTATTCCGGCAGATAGCGGCCGGCCTGACGCATGATCCAGACCGGCATCGGCCAGACCGGCTCGCCGTTCAGCACGCGCAAAATCGCTTTGGTGGGACGCTCGCTCACAGGCCCTCTCTAATAAAGATAATCTTTGAATCTAAGAATCTGATGTTTCTCTTGGGCCGTGAATCGCAAAGCCGCAACCCCGTCCACAGGCTCTCCACATGGGCCGTCCCGTTAACGGGTCATTAACGGATGGGGCGGGCCTGCCACAATCCTTTCCGAATTGTTAAACCTTAACAGCGCGTTAACGAAGCTTAACCAAAACTGAATCGAAGATTTGCGGGTGATTCGTGCCGGATTCTCCCAAATCGCCAGCGGGAGACTCGCACAACCGGGAGCCCTGTTGATCGTTTGAGACGAATCCCACAGGCCCCTGCGCTGGACCTCCGCGCAGCGGCGTTTTATCCACATTGATCGACTCCTCTTCCTGGAGAGCAATCGCCGTGGGACGCAGCTATTTCCATCTCCATCTCGTCTCCGATTCGACCGGCGAAACGCTCATCACGGTCGCCCGCGCGGTGGTCGCCCAGTATGAGGGCGTGGCCGCCATCGAGCATGTCTATCCGCTCGTGCGCTCCAACACGCAGCTCGAGCGCGTGATCAGCGAGATCGAGACCGCGCCGGGCATCGTCCTCTACACCCTGGTGGAGCAGGATCTGGCGCACCGGCTCGAGGAGGTCTGCCGAGCCACGGGTTCGCCGCACCTCTCCGTCCTGGAGCCGGTGCACGCCCTGCTCTCCTCCTATCTCGGCACGCACTCGACGGCGCGTCCGGGCGCGCAGCACATGCTGAACGCCGAATATTTCAAGCGCATCGACGCGATGAACTTCACGCTGCTCCACGACGACGGGCATCTGCCGCACGATCTCGACGACGCCGACGTGATCCTGGTGGGCGTGAGCCGCACCTCGAAGACGCCGACCGCCGTCTACCTCGCCAACCGCGGTCTGAAAACGGCGAACATTCCCCTCGTGCCCGGGGTGCCGCCGCCGGCGGTTCTGGAGACGGCGCGGAAAGCCCTGATCGTCGGCCTTGTGGCCACGCCGGAGCGCATCGTGCAGATCCGGCAGAACCGTCTGCTCAGCCTCAATGCCGATGACGACACCTCTTACGTGGACCGCGACGCGGTGGCCGAGGAGCTCGCCGCCTCCCGGCGGCTCTTCGCCCGCAACGGTTGGCCGGTGATCGACGTGACCCGCCGCTCCATCGAGGAGACGGCGGCGGCGATCATCGATCTCTACCGCGACCACCGCCTGCGCTTCATTGCGGAGTAAACCCATGCCGGCGCTCTGGACCCATTCCGACAAGCTTCTCCTCGCCTCGAAGAGCGCGACCCGGCTCGCCTTGCTCGTGGGTGCGGGCCTTCCCGTCGAGACCCAGGATTCCGGGATCGACGAGCGGGCCGTCGAGGCGGCTGCCGCCCAGGAGAGGCTCGATCCGCCGGCGCTCGCCGGACGTCTCGCGGCCGAAAAGGCGCTCGCCGTCAGCCGCCGCCATCCGGACCGGGTCGTGCTCGGGGCCGATCAGGTGCTCGCGCTGGAGGGGGCGGTGCTTCACAAGCCTGCGGACCGCGATGCCGCGAAGGCGCATCTGATGAGCCTGTCCGGGCGGCGCCACGCCCTGCATTCGGCCGGCGCCCTCGCGATCGGCGGACAGGTGGTGGAGCGCTTCCTGGGCAGTGCCGATCTCGCCATGCGGACTTTGACGGACGAGGCGGTCGATCTCTATCTCGATCTCGCCGGGCCCGATGTGCTCAGGAGCGTCGGCGTTTACCAGGTCGAAGGGATCGGGGTGCATCTCTTCGAGTCGGTCGAGGGGGACCATTCGACGATCCTGGGCCTCCCGCTCCTTCCGCTCCTTGCCGCCCTGCGCCGTCTCGGCTGCCTCAGCCTCTAAGGATCTTGACGTCATGACGAAGGCCTTCGTCGTCGGCCATCCGATCAAGCATTCCCGCTCGCCCCTGATCCACGGCCATTGGCTGAAGCGGTACGGCCTCGACGGTTCCTACGAGCGCATCGACATCGCACCTGTGAACTTCGGGGATTTCCTGAAGGGCTTCCGGTCGCAGGGCTATGCCGGCGGCAACGTCACCATCCCGCACAAGGAGATGGCCTTCTTCAACGTCGAACGCCGCACGGCCCAGGCTGAACGCGTGGGCGCGGTGAACACCGTCTGGATCGAGGACGGGGTGCTCTGGGGCGACAACACGGACGTCGCCGGCTTCATGGCGCATCTCGATGCGAGCCTGGGGACCGGCTGGGAACAGGATGTGGACACGGTTCTGGTGCTTGGGGCCGGCGGCGCCGCCCGGGCCGTGGTGGCGGGTCTTCAGGACAGGCCGATCAAGCGCATCTTCGTGGCGAACCGCACCCCGTCGAAGGCCGAGGACCTGGTCCGCGATCTGAGATCCGGCAGTCCGGTGGGGCTGGAGACCTCGGCCTGGGAGGCGCTTCCGCGGGTGATCCCCCATGCCCGGCTCATCGTCAACACCACGTCCCTCGGCATGGCGGGCCAGCCACCGCTCGCCCTCGACCTGTCCCGGGCGCCGCGCCAGGCAGCCGTCGCGGACATCGTCTATGTTCCGATCGAGACGCCCCTCCTGGCGGCCGCGTCGGCGGAGGGCCTGAGGACCGTCGACGGGCTCGGCATGCTGCTCCACCAGGCGGTGCCGGGCTTCCGACGCTGGTTCGGCGTAACGCCCGAGGTGACGCCGGAGCTGCGGGCGCTGATCCTCGCCGACATCGAGGGCGCACGATGACCTTCGTGCTCGGCCTCACCGGTTCGATCGGCATGGGAAAATCGGCCACCGCCGATCTCTTCCGCCGGCTCGGCGTGCCGGTTCACGATGCCGACGCCACCGTGCACGGGCTCTATCGCGGCCGCGCCGCGCCCCTGATCGAAAAGGCCTTTCCCGGCACCGTGACGGAAGGAGCCGTCGACCGGGCGCGCCTAGGCGCCGCCGTTCTCGGCAACCCGGCGGGCATGAAGCAGCTTGAGGCCATCGTGCATCCGCTGGTGCGGGAGGAGGAGGAAACCTTCCTCAGGCGGGTCTCGGCGCTCGCGCCGATCGCCGTGCTCGACATTCCCCTGCTGTTCGAGACCGGCGGCGAGGCGCGCTGCGATGCGGTTCTCGTGGTCACCGCGCCTGCGGCCGTACAGCGCGCCCGCGTCATGGCCCGGCCCGGCATGACGGAAGAAAAATTTCGTGCCATCCTGGCCAAGCAGATGAGGGACGAGGACAAGCGTGCCCGCGCCCATTTCCTGGTCGAGACCGGCCGCGGCTTTTCTTCCGCCGAGGCCCAGGTCCGGTCGATCCTCGCCTGTCTCGCCGGCCGGCCCGGCCGGCGAAGCCATCTTTGATGAAGAGTGTTCGTGATGTTGCGTGAAATCGTCCTGGATACCGAAACCACCGGCACCGATCATGCCAAGGGCGACCGGGTGATCGAGATCGGCTGCGTCGAGCTCTTCAACCACATTCCCACGGGCAAGAGCTATCACGTCTACATCAACCCGGAATGTCCGGTCTCGCCCGGCGCCTTCGCGGTCCATGGGCTCTCCGACGAGTTTCTCAAGGACAAGCCGGTCTTCGCCGCCATCGCGGACGAGTTCGCCGCGTTCGTGGGCGACGCCCGCCTCGTGATCCACAACGCCGCCTTCGACATCGGCTTCCTCAACGCGGAATTCGCCCGCACCGGCCACAAGCAGTTCAACCTGTCCGACGTGGTGGACACGCTGTCGATGGCCCGCCGCAAGCATCCGGGTGCGGCCAACAACCTCGATGCCCTCTGCGCACGCTACGGGATCGACAATTCCAAGCGCACCAAGCACGGGGCGCTGCTCGACGCCGAGATCCTGGCCGAGGTCTATATCGAGCTGATCGGCGGCAAGCAGGTGGGCTTCGACCTCGCGGTGAGGCCCGCCGCTCGGACCGGCGCGGCCCGCCATGCCACAACCGCGGCCCAGGATGCTCGCCCACGCACCCTGATCTCGCGGCTGACCGAGGCCGAGCGCGCGGCGCACGAGGCCTTCATCCAGTCCCTGGGCCCCAGCGCCCTCTGGCGCGAGTATCTCGGCGAGACCGAGGCGTCGTCCTGACCGGAACGCTTTCCCAATGCAAAACAGGCGAGACGGAAGCCGCCTCGCCTGTTCGGAAAACTGAGATTCCGCCGACCGATTAGGACAGCGTCTGACCGGCGCCGTTCTGCTGGGACTGTACCTCGGCCGCGCGCTGGCGGTAGAGGGCCACGAAATCGATCGGGTCGATGTAGAGGGGCGGGAAGCCGCCGTTGCGCACCGCATCGGCCACCATCTGGCGGGCGAAGGGGAACAGCAGGCGCGGGCACTCGATCATCACCACCGGGTGCAGCTGCTCCTGCGGGATGTTCTGGATCCGGAACACGCCCGAATAGGTCAGCTCGAAGGCGAACAGCACGTCCTTGCCGCCGATTTTGGCATCGCCTTCGAGGGTGAGATCGACCTCGAAATCGGCCTCGGCGAGCTGCTTGGCGTTCACGTTGACCTGCAGGTTGATCTGCGGGCCTTCCGATTGCTGCTGCAGGGAGCGGGGCGCGTTGGGGTTCTCGAAGGAAAAGTCCTTGCAGTACTGCGCAAGGGCGTTGAGCGCGGGCGCTCCGTTGTTTGCCGGGTTCTCGGCCATGGGTTCATGCTCCCTTAAGGGGTGTCTTGTCGGGCCCGGACGGAACGCGTCGTCAGGCAAAGCGCCGGCTCGCTTCGGGCCATGGATCTTCGCGCTATCAGCTTCTCCTACACGAAGCAAGATTTCAGCCGACTCATTCGCTTGTCGGGGGCAGAGGTGGATGTTACGACCTCAAGACCCCATATGCGAAGAATGACACCTTCGCCTCCCCGATACAACGCCCGGCGACAACCAGGCGCGGGAAGGCTCACAACGGATCGACGATGCAGGATTCCTTCGACATCACGACCCTCATTTTTATCGTACTCGCCGTTTTCGTGATCTGGCGTCTGCGCTCCGTTCTGGGGCAGAAGACCGGCAACGAGCAGCCCCCTTTCGATCCGATGTCGCGCCGGGATGCGCCCCTTCGTCCCGGCAATCCGCCGGCCGAGCCGGATCACAATGTGGTGCGCCTGCCCGGCGCCAACGGCGCCCGCCCCGCCGCCGAGGTTCCCTCGGCCGAGCGCTGGAAGGGCATTGCCGAACCCGGTTCGCCCATGGCCCAGGCCCTCGACGGCATTGCCCGGGCCGAGCCGACCTTCAACCCGGCCGAGTTCCTGGAAGGCGCCAAGTCCGCCTATGAGATGATCGTCACCGCCTTCGCGCAGGGCGACCGCAGGACCCTCAAGGACCTTCTTGCGCGGGAAGTCTATGAGGGCTTCGAGCGGGCGATCACCGAGCGCGAGCGCCGGGGCGAGACGGTGGAGACCACCTTCGTGTCCATTGACAAGGCCGAGATGGCCGGAGCCGAGATCCAGGGCAAGACGGCCCAGATCGTGGTCCGCTTCCTCTCCAAGCTCATCACCGCGACCCGCGATGCCTCCGGCACCGTGGTCGACGGCAGCCCCGAGACCGTGGCCGACGTCACCGATGTCTGGACCTTCGCCCGCACGCTCGGCAGCCGCGATCCCAACTGGCAGCTCGTGGCGACCGAAGCGGGGCAATGAGGCATGCCGGGCGGGCCCTCCTCGCTTGCTCTCTCGCATGGGGCTTAAGCATGCCCGCTGGCGCAGCCTCGGCGCTGCGGGATCAGGCGCGGCTCGAGCCCCTGCCCTTTACGCAGCTTGCGGGCTGGGAGACGGACGATCACGCGGCCGCGTTCCAGGCCTTCCTCCGCTCCTGCCGGGCCTTTGATGCGGGTGACGCGACGCTGCGCCCGGCGCAGGCGCCGCAACCGGACCTCCTGTCGGTCTGCCGCGAGGCCCTCAGGAATCCCGATGCCTCGCGGTCCGAGGCGCGGCGTTTCTTCGAAACCCATTTCGAGCCCGTTGCCGTCACGCCCTTGTCCGGCAACGGCTTTCTCACCGGCTATTACGAGCCGGAATTTCAGGGCTCGCGCACGCCTGACGCCACCTACCGGGTGCCCCTGCTCGACCGGCCCGAGGATCTCGTCACCATCCCCCAGGGCGAAACCCTGCCCGGCCTCGAGAAGGGCCTGCAGGCCGCCCGGCGCACGAAGAAGGGCTACGAGCCCTATCCGGACCGGGCCGCCATCGAGGAGGGCAGCTTAGGAACCCTCGCCAAGCCCATCGTGTACCTGCGCGAGCCGGGCGAGGCCTTCATCATCCATGTGCAGGGCTCGGCCCGCATCCGCCTGACCGACGGCTCGGTCATGCGTGTGGCCTATGCCGGGCGCAACGGACGGCCCTACACGTCCATCGGCCGCCTGCTGGTGCAGCAGGGCGAGATGGACCTGGAGACCATGACGCTCGACAAGCTGATGGACTGGCTGAAGGACCACCCGGAACCGGCCAAAGCCCTGATGCGGCAGAACCAATCCTACATCTTCTTCCGCGAAGCGAGCGAGCTTGCCCCCGAGGACGGGCCGATCGGCGGCGCCGGCACGCCGCTCGTGCCCGGCCGCAGCCTTGCGGTCGACCGGTCCCTCTGGGCCTACGGCCTGCCCGTCTGGCTCGACGGGCAATTGCCGCTGACGCTCGACAGGACGGAGCCCCTGCGGCGGCTCATGATCGCCCAGGACACGGGCTCTGCCATCGTCGGCCCGGCGCGGGGCGATTTCTTCTTCGGCAGCGGCGAGGAGGCGGGGCGCCGCGCCGGCCTCCTGCGCCATGCGGTGCGCTTCGTGGTTCTGCAGCCCAAACCCCGCTCATGACCAAGAGAAGCCGCGCCCGCCAGCTCAGCCCCGAGGAGAAGCGGCTCTGGTCCCACGTGGCCAGGCACGTGAAACCCATGGCGGGCAAGCGCCTGCCGCCCGAGCCGGAGCCCGAGAGCAAGCCCGCCACGGCCCCTGCCCCGCAGATGGCGGCGCTCACCCCCGCCCTGCCCCCGCTCCCGCCGCAGCCGAAACCGGCCCTGCCGCCGCTCGCCCCCGTGGAGCGCAAGACGCTCCAGGCCCTCCGGCGCGGCCGCAAGGACGTGGACAGCGTCATCGACCTGCACGGGATGCGCCAGGAAGAGGCTCATTTCGCCCTCCTGCGCTTCCTCCATCAGGCGCAGAGCTCCGGTTACGGACTCGTCCTCGTGATCACCGGCAAGGGCGGCGCGGCCGCCGGCCACGGCCTGTTCGAGGAGCGCGGCGTGCTGCGGCGCATGGTGCCGCATTGGCTCCGCCTGCCCGATCTGCGGCCCCTGGTGATCGGTTTCGAGGAAGCCTCTCCCCAGCACGGAGGATCCGGTGCACTCTATGTCAGGCTCCGCCGCCGGCGGGGTGCGGGATAGGGACATGACCCCTTTCGGCGAACGGGTGCGGCAGCTGCGCCAGCAGCGCGGGCGGATGTTGAAGGACATGGCCGCGCATCTGGGCGTGTCGAGCGCCTATCTCTCGGCCCTGGAGCGCGGGGAGCGCGGCAAGCCCACCTGGGCTCTGATCCAGGGGGTCCTGCAGTATTTTCACATCATCTGGGACGAGGCGGACGAACTCGCCCGCCTTGCGGATCTGTCCGATCCGAAGGTGAAGATCGATACGGCGAACACCGATCCCAAGGCGACGCTGCTCGCCAACCGCTTGGCCCGGGAGATCCGCAGCTTGGCGCCGGACGAACTCGATCAGATGATCGCCGTCCTCGACCAGGCGCAGGAGCGGGAGCGAAAGGCTGCCTGCGGCATTCCGGGCGACGCCCAGGCCCCTGTCTCGCCCCGCTGAAACATCCGCCCTTCAGGGTGTCTTAAGAGCTTGACCTCCCCTGCCCCGGATGCGAAAGCGCCCCGTCCTGTCCCAATCCCGGTGGCTCATGTCCCAGACCCGCATCGACGTCCTCACCCTCGGCAATGCCATCGTTGACGTGCTCGCCCATACGGACGAGGCCTTCCTCATCCGGAAGAAGGTCCACAAGGGCGCCATGCAGCTCATCGACGAGGCCCGCGCCGAGGAGCTCTACGGCGACATGGGTCCGGCGATCATCGTGTCGGGAGGCTCGGGGGCGAATACGGCGGCGGGCGTGGCCTCCTTCGGCGTGAAGGCGGGCTTCATCGGCAAGGTGAAGAACGACGAGACGGGAAAACTCTTTGCCCACGACCTCCGGGCCATCGACGTGCATTACGACGTGGCCCTGGCCGAGGACGGCCCGGCGACGGCGCGCAGCTTCATCCTGGTGACGCCGGACGGCGAGCGCACGATGAACACCTATCTGGGGGCCTGCCAGAACCTCACCCCCGACGACGTGAACCCGGACACGGTGCGCGCCTCCTCCATCGTCTATCTCGAAGGCTATCTCTGGGACCCGCCGGCCGCCAAGGAAGCCTTCCGCAAGGCCGTCAAGATCGCCCACGAGGCCGGCAACAAGGTGGCGCTCACCCTGTCCGACGCGTTCTGCGTCGATCGCTACCGGGACGAGTTCCTCGGCCTCATGCGCGACGGCAGCCTCGACATCCTCTTCGCCAACATCCACGAGCTGCAGAGCCTCTACGGCACATCCGATCCCGACACCGCCCTTGCCGCCCTGCGTGAGGAGAACGTGCTCGGCGCGATCACCCGCTCGGCGGAGGGCGCGCTGATCGTGAGCCGCGGCGAGACCCGCGCCGTGCCGGCCTTCCCCGTCGAGCGCGTGGTCGACACCACCGGCGCGGGCGACCTCTTCGCCTCGGGCTTCCTCGCCGGCCTCGTGAAGAACCTGGATCTGACCGACTGCGCCCGCCTCGGCGGCCTCGCGGCCGCCGAGATCATCAGCCATCTCGGCGCCCGCCCGCAGGCGAGCCTCAAGGAGCTGGCGCAGCAGCAGGGTCTGCTCTCGTAAGGATCGCCCACCCCGTCATGGCCGGCCTTGTGCCGGCCATCCCGATCGGAAAAGCACGGCGCTTCAATATATCGGGACCACCGGCACAGAGCCGGTGATGACGACCTGATGCTCAATCCCCACCCGTCTGCCCGAACCACAGGCCGAACAGGGCCGCGAGCGATACGAGCGCCAGGAAGCCGTTGAACGCCACGAGCAGGTACGGCGGAATGCGCTGCACGTCCGGGTGCGGCGGCTGCGAGCCCGTAAAGATCTGGCGCCAGACCGCGGAGGCGAAGCAGAAGGCGCTGAACAGGATCAGGACCGAGCCGGTGGAGAGGATCATCCACTCCGGCACGACGCCCTCCAGGAGCTTCTTCGCGCCGATGCCGGAGGCGAGCGACGCGAGACCGGTGCGCACCCAGGCGGCATAGGTGCGCTCGGCGGCGAAGACCGTGCGGTTGGCCGCGAGCTCCGTGCGCCGGTCGGCGCTGTCCTTCATCTGCACGCTGGCGCTCGCGGTCGTCGTGGCGGCGGCCTGCGTGTGTTCGGCCGCCTCCTGCGTCTGCTCGGCGGCTTCCTGGCTTTGCTCGGCCGCCTCCTTGGCGTGCTCGGCGCTGCGCTTGAGCTTCTCGTCGACCGGCTGGGATGTCATGTTTGCTCCGTAGATCTGGAGGCACAACGCTCAAGGTTATGAAAAGGTTGGCGCTTCCTAAAGCCTCGCGGCTGAACCGCACTTCACTTTCGGGGCCATACGTTCGGCCTCACCGTGCCAGCGTTCGGGCCTTGAGGCTCTGTTTACCTTTCCGGCCGTCTTTCCGCCCCTGCGGCAGATGGCGTCTGCCGCAGGGGTTGAGTTCCGCTGCGTGCCATAGAAGGATGCCGGCGGGGGCGCTGGAAGAGGATCGGCCAATGCGGGTGGTCGCCTTCGTCGCTTGCCTTGCCACCCTGATGGCCGCTTCGGGCCCCGCGCC
>JAESFT010000812.1_pt1 | contig 12319 bp, 9 predicted proteins | sample 9269451 | NCBI WGS metagenome assembly JAESFT01 (sample SAMN14502557, study PRJNA617106) | algae metagenome | isolation source: Scytonema hyalinum WJT4-NPBG1 and co-occurring heterotrophs from well... | place: USA: Mojave Desert, Joshua Tree National Park, California | collected 2006-05-25
TGCCGCCATCCCCGAAGACATAGTCGTTGCCGCCCATGCCTCGAACGGTGTCGTTGCCCGAGCGGCCGCTCAGGTCTTCGTCCTGCCCCGTGCCCTTGAACGAGTTGGATTTCGCTGACCCGATCCAGGCCTGCCGCAGAGTGAAGATTGCGCCTGAATCCATGCCGGTGATCACATTGCCGAAAAGCCGGATGCCGGTATCGCCAGCGAGGGTGTTCGTGCTCTCCTCGCGGATTCCGTAACGGGCATCGATCGCACCGTCGGAGTAGATCGTGTTGTTCAGGATCTGCGTGTTCGTAGAGTAATAGGTCAGGCCGGTGGTTGCATCGAGACGCATGCGGATGCTGATCTCGTCGAGCTGATTGTCCCCGGCCTGGGCGTTGTTGAAGATGCGGTTGTTCTGGACGACCGTCCCGGTGGAGCCTTCGATCCGAACGCCGTTGCCCTGGTTGCCGAAAATCGTGGCGCCGTCCACGAGGACATTGGCGGCCATGTTGAGCAAGACCCCTTCCTTCATGTTGCCGTAGTACTGGCCGCCTACGATCTGGACATTGCTGGGCCAGGGAATGTTCTCGGAGCCGCGCTGCACGACCACGCCGGCCGACCCGTTGCCGTAGGCGATGTTGTTCTCCAGGAGGAGTCCCGTCGTCGTGGTGGTGACGTTGAAGCCGTGCCGGTCGTTGCCGTAGGCGATGTTGTTCCTGTAGATGCCGTTGACGATGTAATCGGCCACGAAGCCGTCGAGCCCGTTGCCATGAGCCACGCTGCTCTCGATGGTCAGCCGAAGGGTCTGCTCATGCGGATCGAAGCCATAGCCCGAGCAGTCCATCACCTCGACGCGCGCCACGTGAATGTCGCTGTCCTGCAGCGGGCTTCCGGGTTTGACGCCTGTATAGAAGCCGTCGATCTTGCCCGTCGTTGCGTCGCGGTTTCCGTCGATGGTCAGATCGAAGACACCCACATTGCTCGTCACCGCGTCGAATGGGGTACGGACCACGCCGGTGATGTTGCCCGACCATCCGTCGGCGACTTTGAGGATCGTCTGGCCCATGCCGGCGCCCTGCAGGGCCGTGCCGCTGAGCATTTCCACCGCACCGTCGCTCTTGTCGCCGTTGCCTTTGACGAGCAGGGTGCCGGTCGGCAGAAGGACTGTCACGCGTCCTGCGGAGGGGTTTTTGAGATAGGCGTCGTGCGCTGCTTTGACGGCGGCATTGAGGGCAGCCGTATCGTCTAATGCGTCATTGGCTTTGGCGCCGAAATCCGAAGCACTGATAAACAAGGTCATGCAAACAATCCTTTGTTCGAAAAGGAGGCCAGCCTGCATAACCAGCTTTGACAGAGGTTTGGTCGGCTATTCTTGAGGATTGACCGACATAGGAGGTAGTCATCATGAAGGGAGGACAGGTCACTCGCCGGCTAGAAAATTACCCGAAAGTTTATCGTGCGGACAATTCGGAGACCGATTATTCGCCGGCGATTGACTAACTCTCGGCTGCAAGCATGAAATTTTCGCGCGTTGCTTTAAAAGTGAACTTCGAAGGAAGTTGTCGGCATAAAGCGAACCCTGCTGAGATCCAGCGATCATCTCTCGCACCTCGCCCGTCCGGCCGATGTCATTGAGTGGCGTCCGAAGGCTGACGATCCTGTGACCAGCAAAAGAGTGCCGTCTCGGCGAACGGTTTCATGAGAGCACGCATGAAGCCTGTGTTGGGTTACCACGGCCATGGTTGAAGGCGTTGAACGCATCCATGCCGCATCGTGATCAAGCCGCTCCATGGGCGTGGATGAACCGCACTTCGTCGCTTCAGCGTCCTCGATGTGAGACTGTCCGTCTCGTCGAAAGCGGTTCGGCTCTTCGTATCGGACCGCCGGCCGATCATATATGATGATATCGAGTAAGCCCTGAGATGACCGCCTTTTTCCAGCATGAGTCTCAAGCAAAGTACTAGGGTTTTAGTAAACAGTTATTTCTGATATCTAACTCGGGCATTACTCTGCGTTAAGCTCTCTTCAAGCAGGTTATGCAATGGTTCCTATGGGTGGCACACGATGTCTGGGGGCGGGCGTGACAGACGAAGAGATTGAAGCGGTTGCAGAGGAGCTGGCGAAGGCCGGCGGGACCTCGTGGTATCCCGGACGCACGCGCGGCGCTCTCCTGCGCTCCGTGAGCGAACGATACCGGGACCGGGCGAGACTGGCGATCGCAGCCCTCGACCGGGTCCGAGCTGCCAACGGCGGCTCGGCCGAGCCGCAATCGTCGGAAGCCATCCCGACACCTGTGCCTTCGAATTCAGGCAGCCCGGATCAGATTCATGTTGGGGCGGTTGTGGTCTATCGTCCTCCTGGAGATCAGAGGGCGATCACGTGCAGGATCGAGCGGATCGAGGCTGGTCAAGCTTACCTCGTGCCTGTTTCACGGCCCGATGTCGGTTGGGTTGCGCTGGACAGTTTTGACCCCGTGGGCGAGGCTTCGACCAAAGGCGAATGATCGCCAAGGGCGTAAGAACTCTTCACTTTGCTGGCAAAAACCGCTAGCAGATTTCAACCTGATTGCGGGGGTGACAGTCCAACCATGCGCTGCTTCTTTCACCTCGTGAACGACTATGAAGAGATCGTCGACAATTCAGGGATCGAAGTCCATGACTTGGAAAACGCCAAGGTTCAGGCGCTTCTAGCCATCACCGAACTGCGCCACGAGATCGGCGCCGAGATCGAGGATTGGTCCGGATGGCGCCTCGATATCGTTTGTCCGCAGGGGACGCTCCTGTATTCCATGCTCTTGAACAACACGGTGCATTGAAGGCAATGCTCGGCTTGAGGGCCGACGCCGTCATCGAAATTCCGATACTTACAGTAAAGCTTCTTCTGACTTTACAATGCAAGTATAATTCTAAGATGATATAGCATATCGCGTCATTTTCAGAATACGTTGTATCGTGCAACAAGGAGAACATAAGTATTCGCACTGATAAATATTCAAATCTGTGGAACTAACTTCCTCAAACCAGAGTCTTTTCACGCGAAGGCCCCCATTGGGCTACCTCCTAGGGAGTAGAGAGATGCATTCGCGTGGACGGTTGTTTGGCCTCGGTCACAGAGCTTCGGTCTGTGGAGCGGCAGTTCTTCTGGTTTCCTCCTTGGTATGGCAGCCGGCTGAGGCCCGCGACCGCGGCGGACGGTCTGACGGCATCGGTGCAGGGCTCGGCGTGAGCGTCGGCGGAGATCGTGGGATCTCCGCAGGCCTCGGCGCGAATGTCGGCGGCAGCGGCGGGATTGCGGCCGGTCTTGGGGCCAGCATCGGCGGATCGGGCGGCGTGAATGCGGGTGCCGGGGCCAATGTGGGCGGTTCGAACGGCGTGACGGCCGGCGGCGGCGCCAGTGTCGGTGGGTCGAGCGGGGTCTCCGCCGGAGCCGGCGCGAATGTCGGAGGCTCGGGCGGGGTCAGTGCAGGCTTGGGAGCCAATGTCGGCGGATCTTCAGGCGTGAGTGCTGGCGCCGACGCTGGCATCGGCGGGTCCGATGGAGTCACGGCGGGTCTCGGTGCGAATGTCGGGGGCTCCAGCGGGGTCAATGCCGGCGTGGGCGCGAGCATCGGCGGATCAGGCGGCATCAACGCCGGCGGCGGCGCCAACGTTGGCGGTTCCAACGGCATCGATGTGGGGGTCGGTGTCGGAATCGGCGGGGGCAGGAGCACCGGCGGAGGCACGGGTACCGGAGGCACCGGTGGAACGGTCGGTAGCGGCGGCCTTGGCGGAACGGGTGGTTTCGCCAACCCGGGTTCCACGGGAACGGGCGGCGTGCGCAACCCGTCCTCCACGGGAAGCGTCGACCCCAACCGGCCGGGCAGACCCGGTCAGACGGAACGCCTCAGGGCGGAGCTCCGCACCATGAGCGAGGAGGAGCGCGTGAAGCTGCGTCGCAGCTGCGCCATGGTCTCGGCCTCGCCGGACGGGTACGATTCCGACATGCAGGCGCTCTGCCGTCTGATGAGCCGGATGTCCGCCCGCTGAAAACGAGCCATGACGATCAGGAGGCGCGACCCATGGACGTCGCGCCTTTTGGATTTGATAGGCGTGCGCCGGGCGCTAGCGCCAGGCCGTCACCACGAGCGCGCTCATGCGGTTTTCGACCGAGGATGGTCCGAAGCGTGCCGTAAGGGCCTCGCCCGCCTTGGACGTGATCTCTTCCAGGCGATCCGGAGCGCGGGTTTCGATTTCGGCCCTCAGGGGCGTGCCCTGACAAAGCCCCATCGCGAGCTCCCGGGACGAGGGGGCGCTTGTGGTCTTCTCGACCACTTCGATTTCCGCGTTCTCGAACCCCGCCTGCTGCACCTCTCCGCGAATCCGGTCCGGATCGAAATAGCCGAAGGGCACACGCTCGATGAAGCGGGGCGGGTCATCGGGAAAGGCTCTGCCCGCGGTGTCCGAGATGATGCGGCTGGCCTCGTTGCGGTCGAGGGAGTTCCAGACATTGAACACGAAGCGACCGCCGGGCTTGAGCACGCGCAGGGCCTCGCGATAGGCAGCCGTCTTGTCGGGAAAGAACATGACCCCGAACTGGCACACGATCGCGTCGAAGGACGTATCCTCGAACGGCAGCTTCTGCGCATCGGCCTGCTGCCACGTCACGTTGCCGGCCTGCAGTCGCTCGGCGGCAAGATCGAGCATCGCCTGATTGAGGTCGGTTGCGATGATCTCGACATCGGGTGGCAGCGTTTTGACCAAGGCGCGGGTGACGATGCCCGTTCCGGCGGCCGTCTCCAGAAGGCGCCCCTGGGTAACGTCACGCAGCCGCGCCGCCATGTCCTCGGCAAAGGGCTGGAACAGCAGGGGGCCGAGATATTGCTCGTAGATTGCCGGAATGGAGCCCGCAAAGGCAGCATCGGTGGCGCCCATCATTTCCTCCACCGTGAAAAGCAGGGATGATGGCCCCGATGGGCAGGGCGGGCAAGTGGCTCAAAAGGCTAGGACTGACGATCATGCCCGATCGAACCCGTCCGGACGCCTGAGCCGGATACGCCGGAAAAGCCATGGCCCAGGCGGGCATTGCATGCTCTCTTGTGCGCCGTCGGAACGTTGCCCGATAAAGGAGGCACGCAGGTTCCAGGAGACCGCATGACGGCCATTCTGCAGCTTCCCGCCTGGTTGGGCGCAGTCCTTGCGATGCTGCTCGCAGTCGCAGCCTCGGCGCTGCCCTTCGTTCTTCTGCGCCGGTGGCTGAGCGACGATCTGCCAACGAAAACCCGTGACGTGGCCGAAACGGTCGCGGTCCGCATCGGCACGGTCCACAGCCTCATCCTGGCCCTCGTCTTCGCAGATGCGCAGTCCACCCACACGAACCTGCAGCAGGAGGTTTCCAAAGAGATCACCACCATCGAGCATATCGTGCTGGAACTGGATCAATGGAGCGGGCCGGAGAATGGTGCTCTTCGCAGCGAGCTCGCCGCCTACGTGACTGCCGTGCTGCAGAACGAATGGCATGCATCAGCCAATCTCAGAGGCAGCCGAGAGGCGAGGAGAGCCTACCATGTGCTTGATATGGCCGTTCTCGACCTGAGGGCTGAGACGCCCCAGCAGCAATCTCTCCGCGCCCGGATGATCGCCAACATGGACGATCTTCAGGACCACCGGAAGGCGCGCCTTTCCCTGGCTCATCGCGGACTTCCCGGCCTGTTCTGGTGGATGGCTCTGACCGGGTTCGTCATCATCGTCGGGTTCTTCCTCGTGTTCCCGGCCAATCCCGTGCACATCGCGATCCTGTCCGTGTACGGAGCCTATACGGGCCTCGCGCTCTACTTCATCCTGGCGCTCAGCCACCCCTATGCCGGTCCCGCCGCCATCGACACGTCGCCCTACAGGATGGTGCTGGAGGACGAGTTGAAAGGCTCTTAGGCGGGCTCAGGTTTTGGCAACCCGTACCCTCATGGAAACGGGAGGCAGAGGCGGCTACTCCGCCGCCTGCCGCGTCACCTTCTTGTCCTTCTTCGCCGGCGCCTTCTTGGTGGCGTCCTTCGGAGCAGCCTCCTTCTTCAAGGGCCTGCGCTCCAGCACTTCCTTGAGGAAGCGGCCGGTGTGGCTGGCCTTTGACTCGGCGATATCCTCGGGGGTGCCCTGCGCCACGATCTGGCCGCCGCCGCTGCCGCCTTCGGGGCCCATGTCGATCACCCAGTCGGCGGTCTTGATGACCTCGAGATTGTGCTCGATCACCACGACCGTGTTGCCCTGGTCGACGAGCTCGTGCAGCACCTCGAGCAGCTTCGCGACGTCATGGAAGTGCAAGCCCGTCGTGGGCTCGTCCAGGATGTAGAGCGTGCGGCCGGTGGCGCGCTTGGAGAGTTCCTTCGAGAGCTTGACGCGCTGCGCCTCGCCGCCGGAGAGCGTGGTGGCCTGCTGGCCCACATGCACGTAGTCGAGGCCGACGCGAGCGAGCGTCTGCATCTTCTCGCGGATCGACGGCACGGCCTTGAACAGCTCGCGGGCCTCCTCCACGGTCATGTCGAGCACGTCGGCGATGGACTTCTCGCGGTACTTCACTTCCAGGGTCTCGCGGTCGTAGCGCTTGCCCTTGCACACGTCGCAGGTGACGTAGACATCGGGCAGGAAGTGCATCTCGATCTTGATCACGCCGTCGCCCGAGCAGGCCTCGCAACGCCCGCCCTTCACGTTGAAGGAGAAGCGCCCGGCCTGGTAGCCGCGTGCCTTCGCCTCGGGGAGGCCGGCGAACCACTCGCGGATCGGCGTGAAGGCGCCGACGTAAGTGGCCGGGTTCGAGCGCGGCGTGCGGCCGATGGGCGACTGGTCGATGTCGATGACCTTGTCGAGATGCTCCAGACCCTCGATGCGATCGAATGGCGCCGGGTGCTCCAGGGCGCCGTTGAGCTTGCGCGCCACCGCCTTGTAGAGCGTGTCGATGACGAGCGTCGACTTGCCGCCGCCGGACACGCCGGTGATGCAGGTGAAGGTGCCGAGCGGGATCTCCGCAGTCACGTCCTTGAGGTTGTTGCCCTTCGCGCCGACGACCTTCAGCATCCGCTTCGGATCTCGCTTGCGGCGCTTGGCCGGCACCTTCACGGACATCTCGCCCGTGAGATACTTGCCGGTCAGCGATTTCGGGTTCGCCATGATCTCGTCCGGCGTGCCCTCGGCCACGATCTGGCCGCCATGGATGCCGGCGCCCGGGCCGATGTCGAACACGTAATCGGCGTGGAGGATGGCATCCTCGTCGTGCTCGACCACGATCACAGTGTTGCCGAGATCGCGCAGGCGCTTGAGGGTGACGAGCAGGCGCTCGTTGTCACGCTGATGCAGGCCGATGGACGGCTCGTCGAGCACGTAGAGCACGCCCGTGAGGCCGGAGCCGATCTGGCTGGCGAGACGTATGCGCTGGCTCTCGCCGCCCGAGAGCGTGCCGGACGAGCGCGCAAGCGTCAGGTATTCCAGGCCCACATCGACCAGGAAGGTGAGGCGCTCGCGGATCTCCTTGAGGATGCGGCCGGCGATCTCGTTCTGCTTCTTGGTCAGCTTCTTGGACAGGTCGCCGAACCAGAGATGCGCGTCCTTGACGGACAGAGCGGTAGCGTCGCCGATGTCGGAGCCCGCGATCTTCACCGCGAGCGCTTCCGGCTTCAGGCGCTTGCCGCCGCAGGCCTCGCAGGGCGTCTCGCTCATGAAGCGGCCGATCTCTTCCCGGGCCCAGTCGCTCTCCGTTTCCTTGTACCGGCGTTCCAGATTGGGGATCACGCCTTCGAAGGGCTTTCGGACTTCATAGGCGCGCATCCCGTCGTCATAGGCCATGCGGATGGATTCACCGTCCGATCCGTAAAGGATGACGTCGCGCACCTTCTCGGGCAGCTCTTCCCAGGGCTTCGTCATGGAAGCCTTGTAGTGCTTGGTGATCGCCTCGAGCGTCTGGCCGTAGTAGGGCGAGGTCGATTTCGCCCAGGGCAGGATGGCGCCGCGCTTGAGCGAGAGGCTCTCGTCCACCACGAGGGCCTCGTCGATGCGCATCTCGTGGCCGATGCCGCCGCATGTCGGGCAGGCGCCGAAGGGGTTGTTGAACGAGAACAGGCGCGGCTCGATCTCGGGGATCGTGAAGCCGGAAACCGGGCAGGCGAACTTGGACGAGAAGACGATGCGCTTCGCCTGGCCCTTCTCGTCCTTCTCGTCGGCATATTCGATGACGGCGATGCCGTCGGTGAGCTCGAGGGCTGTCTCGAAGGATTCTGATAAGCGCGCGGCGATGTCGGCGCGGACCACGATGCGGTCCACCACCACGTCGATGTCGTGCTTGAACTTCTTGTCGAGGGCAGGAGCCTCGTCGATGGCGTAGTACTCGCCGTCGATCTTCAGGCGCTGGAAGCCCTTCTTCTGGAACTCGGCGATCTCCTTGCGGTACTCGCCCTTGCGGCCGCGCACCACGGGGGCCAGCAGGTAGAGACGGGTCTTCTCCGGCAGCTCCAGCACCCGGTCGACCATCTGGGACACGGTCTGGCTCTCGATGGGCAGGCCGGTGGCGGGTGAATAGGGGATGCCGACGCGCGCCCAGAGCAGGCGCATGTAGTCGTAGATCTCGGTGACGGTGCCCACCGTCGAGCGCGGGTTCTTGGAGGTGGTCTTCTGCTCGATGGAGATGGCGGGCGAGAGGCCGTCGATCTGGTCCACGTCCGGCTTCTGCATCATCTCCAGGAACTGGCGGGCATAGGCCGAGAGGGACTCCACGTAGCGGCGCTGCCCCTCGGCATAGATCGTATCGAAAGCAAGCGACGACTTGCCGGAGCCGGACAGCCCCGTGAACACCACGAACTTGTCCCGCGGGACCATGAGGTCGACGTTCTTGAGGTTGTGCTCCCGCGCGCCCCGGACGGAGATGACGCGCGCATCCGGGTCTCCCGCCTTCGCGCGGTTGAACAATTCGTCGAGTTTCGCCATTGCCCGCTAGCCTTTTGAGGGAATCCAGCCTCGTCAGGCCGGTCCCCGCATATGTGATGCCTCACCCGCCGGTGCAATGCGGCGGATGATTCCAGGTGTTTGATCCTAGAACAAAGAGGGTACGGGGAGCAAGCGGAGCCTTGGGCGTTTCTGTGAAGGAAAAGGCCCGCCGGGGGCGGGCCTTCGAGTGGCGGAGGGCCTTCCTCAGAGGACCAAAATGAAGTCCGAAGGGTCAACGGCCGCCTTGTTGGTCAGGGTTGCCACGAGACTCAGATTGAACTTCGTCCCGGTCCCGTCGATATCGCAGTAAAGCTTGCCGTCGTCCGTGTCGTAGAGGAACTGCCCCAGGGTCGAGGTGGCCTTTGGATCGGTTCCGACAACAAGCGGGTTCACCGTATCGAAGGTCGGAATGACGTCCTTATCTGAAACCGGATCGTAATACTCGAAGGTGCTGGTCCGGACGAGGAAGTAGTCCTTGCCCGAGAAGTCCGCGATGGTGCTTTGCACGTAGTCCGTCAGGATGAATTGGTCGTCGCCTGCGCCGCCGACGAGGGTGACATTGCTGCCGCCATAGAGCTTGTCGTCGCCCTCGCCGCCCCAAAGGTTGTCCCGGCCAGCATCGCCATAAAGGCTGTCGTTGCCCTCGTCGCCGGAAAGATAGTCTTTTCCTTCGCCGCCATAGAGCCTGTCGTTGCCGAGACCGCCGAGGAGTTCGTCATTGCCGAGGCCGCCGAAGCTCTTGTCCGACCCGGTGCCCGACTGAATCTCGTCGTTCCCCACACCGCCGGTCAGGCTGTCATTGCCGTCGGCTCCGAAGATGGAGTCGTCGCCGTCTCGGCCGTCGAAACTGTCCTTGAACTTCGACCCGAAGAAGGAATCGTCGAATTTGGTCCCCTTCAGGGCTTTCTTCTTCGTGGTGATGCGATAGGTGGTCATGTGCTCCTCCGGTTATCGGCGGCGCTCATGACATGTTATTTCATACCGAGCAATTGCTGTTTGCAGCATTCAATGGCTTTTTCGCGCCCTGAGGGGGATTTCGGTGCCTGAAGCTCGGCCGCGCCCGCTGGAGTGAGGTGCGGGTGAGATTCAGGGCTTAGGCAAAACCGGCACAGAACTCCAAGTAGGCGCACGTCTTCCAGTAGCCTTTACGTTGAGGAATGAGGCTGATCGATGTGCGATTTGGCACATTGTTGCGCCTTTCCGCCCTCGCGCCTCTTGCCGAACGGCCGAGCTTACCTAGCTCATGCGAAACAAGATAACAATTCGGTCGCAGCGGGGGCCCAGGGAAAAGGGCTATACGATGATTTCGGCTTTCGCATGGGGACCAGCGCTCCCCGTCAATTCCACTACAAAATCGGATCAGTACGATCCCAAGATATGCGCTTTCAAGGATGGATCCTTTCTGGCGATCTGGGCGGATTACAGCAAAACCGGAGCGGATACGGATGGAGGTGCCATCCGTGGTCAGCTTTTCCATGCCGACGGCAGCAAGAAAGGCGCCGAGTTCCTGATCAACACCACCACGCCGCAATCGCAGGAGTACCCTGAGGTGGTGGTGCTGAACGACGGTCGCTTCGTTGTGGCGTGGCAAAGCTATACTGAGATTCGGGCCCGTGCCTTTAACGCGGACGGATCCGCCATCGGGAACGATTTCGAGGTTATGTCGAGCGGTACAGACAAGTTTGGCCTCACGGCCCTGTCGAACGGCGGATTTGCCGTTGCCAATTATGACGCGGACTTCACCTTCCTTCAGAGTTTCGACGCCAATCTGCGGAAGAGCGGCATTAAACAAGAGCTTTTTGTGCGCTCGGCAACAGCGAAGCTCGTTGCGTTGCAGGATCAGTATATAGCCCTGTATGACAAAAGCGGGGACATCTATGGAGAAATCCGGAACGACGACGGCAGCGCGCCAGCCGGTTCGGAAGTGTTCACCATTGCGGCAACGAGCAATATCAGCCGCGATCCTGTCGCAGCGAAGCTCGCCGACGGCCGTATCATCGTGGCTTGGACGGAGAGTGTAAGCCGGACCGGCCCCGATCTCTACCAGATCAAAGGCCAGATCCTGAACCCGAACGGTACCAAAAGCGGCGGCGAGCTGCTGCTGAGTGATCCCGGATTGTCCGGTTCCAAGGCCAGCTCCGTTACGGCCTTGGCCGATGGCGGATTCGCGTTGGCCTACATGGATCAGATCGATGGTAGGAACTTCGCCGATGTTCACGTATCAGCCTTCACGGGCAACGGCACCCGCGTCGGTGCCGACACGATCATCGGTCGTGCGTATTGGATTGACGATGAGTTGATTGTCACGACCTTGGCCGATGGCCGCGTAGCGGTGACTTGGAGCAGCGGTATTGGCGACTGGGACGATTTCGGCTTCAGCGTCCACGGCCAGATCGTGGATCTGCGCCAAGCCGGCGTGACCCTCACGGGCACTGCGGCCGACGACCGCTATTACGGCTCGCGCTTCAACGATTCCATGAAAGGCGAGGCCGGCAACGACAGGCTCTTCGGCCACGAAGGCAACGATGTCATCTCAGGCGATGCGGGCGACGACATGCTGTCAGGCCAAGCCGGCAACGATGCCATCGCGGGCGGCCTCGGCAACGACGTGCTGTCCGGTCACGAGGGCAGCGACGTCATCGCGGGCGATCTCGGCGACGACATGCTGTTCGGCCAGGGGGAACGCGATACCCTGACGGGCGGGGACGGCTCCGATGCCTTCGTATTCGACGCTGCCCCGATGGTCGGCCGGGCCAAGCACGTCGACCGGATCACTGATTTCAACGGCCGCGCCGACAAGATCTACCTGGATGACGCCATCTTCAAAGGTCTGAGCAAGAAGGTGGGCTCGCTCGACGCGGCCGTGAAGATCGACCGGAAGGCGTTCTGGAAGGGTAATGCGGCTCATGACAAGGACGACCGGATCGTCGTGAAATCCTCGGGAGACGTGCTCTACGATGCGGACGGCTCGGGTAAGGGCAAGGCGGTCGTGATCGCCAAGCTGAACAAGAAGGCTCTCAAGTTCGTGGATGCCGGCGATTTCTTCGAAATCTGAGCGATGCACCGCGATCCGAGGAGGCTGCGGGCAGAACCTGCAGCCTTTTCGTTTGGGAAATCCTGACGGCCGTCCGTTCACGGAAGACGGATGTCCTCGATGCACCTTGCCCAGGCACGGGGGCGACATCGAATCTGGGGACAGGCCTGTGCAGAACGTCCCCGCTCACTTGCCGCCTGCCGCCCTTGGCCCCAGAACAGCCTCATGTGAACGAGGAGTGGCTCCGATGGCGGGCAGTGTGAACAAGGTGATCCTGGTGGGCAATCTGGGGCGGGATCCGGAGGTGCGGCGTCTGTCGAACGGGGAGCCGGTGGTGAACCTGCGGATTGCCACGTCG
>JAESFT010000813.1_pt1 | contig 12293 bp, 8 predicted proteins | sample 9269451 | NCBI WGS metagenome assembly JAESFT01 (sample SAMN14502557, study PRJNA617106) | algae metagenome | isolation source: Scytonema hyalinum WJT4-NPBG1 and co-occurring heterotrophs from well... | place: USA: Mojave Desert, Joshua Tree National Park, California | collected 2006-05-25
GGGGTAGCGCCCGCAAAAGCTGCCGAGGATACGCGGCACAAAGTACTTCGCCGTACTCGCCACCGTGACCCGCAGCTTTCCCTTCGTATGCCCCTTCATCGCGGCGATGCCTTGTTCGAACCGTTCCCACTCCTCCGTCATCGCACGCGCGGTTTCCACCAGCGCCTTGCCCGCAGCGGTGAGATAGAGCCGCTTGCCGATCTGCTCGTAAAGCGGAAGGCCGATGGCATCGGAGAGTTCTCTCATCTGCATCGACACCGTCGGCTGGGTGATGTGACAGGCCTGCGCAGCGGCCGTGATGCTGCCATGCTCCGCAACGGCGAGGAAAACAGTCAATTGGCGGAAAGTTGGATTCATAGATGAATGTCGATGATTTATATCAAGATTATTGATTTTACTTTATGCATGGCCACCGCTACGATGGCGACCGTTCATGAAAGGTGCCAACGATATGTCCAGCTTCTCCAGTTTTCTTGATCCCGCCATCCTGTTTTTCTTCCTCGGCGCCCTGGCCGGCATGTTGAAATCGAATCTCGAAATTCCACCGCAGATTTCCCGCTTCCTGTCCTTGTATCTGCTGATGTCGCTCGGATTGAAAGGCGGCTTCGCGCTGGCGGACTCCGGTCTTGGCGGCGACGTGGCAACCAGTCTGGCGTGCGCCGTCGCACTCGCCATTATCCTGCCTCTTCTCGGCTACCAACTGCTCAAGCGTTTCGCGGGCCCCTTTGACGCGGCAGCCCTCGCCGCTGCTTACGGTTCGGTGAGCGCAGTGACATTCATCGCCGCCACACAATTCCTGGAAACCCGCGGAATCCCGTTCGGCGGCCATATGGCTGCCGCAATGGCTCTGATGGAATCACCGGCGATCATCATGGCGGTCGTGACGGCGAGTTCGCTGCGCCATGCACAAAGCGGAATGGTCAACGGGAACGGCACTGCGGCCCTGACGATCGGCGCACCGTCTCATACCGGGTTTGGCAAAATCCTGCATGAGTCGCTTACCGACGGCGCCCAGATGCTTCTGCTAGGTGCGCTGGCAATCGGCTACCTCACGGGTGACACGGGCAAGGCCGCCATGCAGCCGTTCTCCGGGGACTTGTTCAAGGGCATTCTTGCCTTCTTCCTGCTGGATATGGGATTGGTGGCGGCGCGAAGCATGTCCGGCCTCAAGCAGGCATCGAAATGGCTTCTGTCCTATGCGCTGCTTGCACCCGTGGTTCATGCCGGCGCAGCACTCCTTCTTTGCATGGCATGCGGGATAGGACCCGGTGATGGCGCCCTGCTGATGGCGCTGGCCGCGAGCGCCTCGTATATCGCCGTTCCGGCAGCACTGCGATATGCCATTCCGGAAGCGAACCTCTCGCTGCTGATCGGCATGTCTCTCGGATTGACGTTTCCGTTCAATATCCTGGTCGGCATTCCGGCCTACACCCATATTGCGTCGCTCGTTCTGGGGTGACGAACATGAAATGATGACATCCGGTTTTGCGGCACGGAAAAGGGGAAACGGAATACCAGCAAATATAATCATCAGTTTTTACAGGACTCTCTTTCCAGTTTTATCAGGTTATTCAGGATGGATTTTGGGGCAACAATGCACCTGCTGTTTAACCACGAAAGGAGAATCACATGGAATTGCAATTGGTTGCCCAGGAGTTTTCCCTCAGCCCGTCACTCCGTGAACATCTCGAACGGCGCGTGCGCTTTGCATTTGCCCGGGCCCGCAGCAAGGCAGTCCGTATCGTCGTGCGCCTGCGTGATCTGAACGGCCCGCGAGGCGGACGCGACAAGGTCTGCCAGGTAAGCGTGACCATGCCCGGCCGGCCGGAAGTCGTGATCCGCGAAGTACAGGAGGACATGTACAACGCAATTGACGGCGCGGTAAAGCGCGCTGCCTACCGGGCGATGCGCATGGTCATGCGAAAGCGCCCATCTTCCCGCCCTCAATTCCCGGATAGTCACACCGCTGACTCCGATAGTCTGAAGGATGACGGCCATGGTTGAGAGCATCGGTGCATGGTGGATGTGGGCCGGCTTTTTTGCACTGGTGCTGGCCATGATCGCAGTCGACCTATTGCTTCTGGGCGGAAAAACCGCGCATAAGGTGACCCTCCGTGAAGCGGCGGGATGGTCGGTGGTGTGGGTGGTGATGGCGCTGCTCTTCAATGCCGCCCTCTGGTGGCATCTTGACGGCACCGCCGGCCGGGAGATCGCCAACGAGAAATCGCTGGAATTCCTGACCGGCTACGTGATCGAAAAGTCCCTGGCAGTCGACAACATCTTCGTCTGGCTGGTGATCTTCAGCTACTTCGCGGTGCCCGCCGAATTCCAGCGCCGTGTGCTGCTGTACGGTGTGCTGGGCGCCATCGTGATGCGTACCGTGATGGTGTTCGCGGGTGCATGGCTGATCAGCGAGTTTCACTGGATCCTGTACTTCTTCGGACTGCTGTTGCTGGCTACAGGCGTCAAGATGCTGATCTTCGCGGACAAGCAACCCGACCTCGAAGCCAATCCGGCACTGCGCTGGATGCGCAAACACATGAAAGTGACCGACAACTTTCATGGCGAGCGCTTCTTCATCATCAGCAAGGGAGTGCGCTATGCGACACCGTTGTTCCTGGTGCTGGTGCTGGTGGAAATCACTGACCTGATTTTCGCTGTCGACAGCATTCCGGCGATCTTCGCGATCACCAGCGATCCGTTCATCGTGCTGACATCGAATGTATTTGCAATCCTCGGCCTGCGCGCCATGTACTTCCTGCTGAAGGATGTGGCGGACCGTTTCCATCTGCTGAAGTATGGCCTTGCGTTCGTATTGATGTTCGTCGGCACCAAGATGCTGATCGTCGACTTCTACAAGATCCCGGTGCTGCTGTCGCTCGCGGTGGTGGGCACGATCATCGGGTTGTCCGTCGTCGCCAGCCTGATATGGACAAAGCCCCGGTCGACGCCGTCGCTTCAGTTATCTGCGAACAAGGAGTAAATATGCCGCTATGTCGTTGTAGTTTTGCCATCTGATCTGCCCCACCTGTTGTAAATCAGTCTTGAGCCGGCCGGATTTTTCCCGACCGGCCAAGCTGCCCCACCGCTCGGTTCGCCGCCGATTCGCTTTTCGGGACGCACAAGCCGCTTACATCCTGTTACGGTTTTCGCCTCTCTGAAACATTCCTTCGAAAAATTTCCTTTCATCATCGGTGAGCGCCGAGGCAAGCCATGCTTGCCGTTCCAACAACAAGGAGAATCGCATGCGGCAATCGATATTACGTTCGGGGCTGGCCAGCGCCCTATTTGTGCTGCTCACCGCTTGTGGAGGTGGTGGCAGCGGCGAGAGCGACGCGGCGGGAGGCGGCAGCCCCGGTGGCGGAAATACCAATGGCGGCAGTGGCTCGCAGCCGACCGTCAACGATATTCCGACCCGTACCCAGGCAGCACGCATGCTGGTCCAGGCATCCTTCGGCCCTACGAGCGCCGAGATCGAGCATTTGGCGTCCAGCGGCTACGGCGCGTGGCTGGATGAACAATTCGCCAAGCCCCAGGTTCTGCACCGCGACTATATGAACAACATCGCGGCCAGCACCGGACAGAGCTTCAACCAGAACAACTTCTTCGAATCCTTCTGGCAGCAGGCAGCCACCGGCGAGGACCAGCTGCGCCAGCGGGTCGCTTATGCGTTGTCGCAGATTTTCGTCGTCTCCTTCCAGGACAGTACGGTGGCCAATTACCCGCGCGGCGTGGCGTCGTACTACGACACGTTGGCAACGCATGCTTTCGGCAATTACCGAAGCCTCCTGGAAGCGGTATCGCTGCATCCGATGATGGGCATTTACCTGACCTCGATGCGCAACCAGAAGGAAGCCGGCGCCCGGGTGCCGGATGAAAACTATGCGCGCGAAGTCATGCAGCTGCTCACCATCGGCCTGCATGAGCTCAACCAGGACGGTTCATTGAAAATGTCGGATAACCGGCCAATGGAAACCTATACCAATGCCGATATCACCGGCTTGGCCAAGGTATTTACCGGCTGGAGCTGGGCCGGTCCGGACAAAAGCGACTCGCGCTTTTTCGGCGGCAATGCCGACCCGAACCGCGACTGGCTGCCGATGCAGGCCTATCCGAAGTTTCATTCGGTCTCCGAAAAGCGCTTCCTCGGCGCAGTCGTGCCATCCGGCGCGACGCCGGAAGTCAGTTTGAAGATTGCGCTCGATACCTTGTTCAATCATCCGAACGTCGGTCCGTTCATCGGTCGCCAACTCATCCAGCGGCTGGTGACGAGCAATCCGAGCCCGCAATACGTGGCGCGGGTCGCCGCCGCCTTTGCCAATAACGGCGCCGGTGTGCGCGGCGACATGAAGGCGGTGATACGGGCCATCCTGCTCGACCCGGAGGCGCGCTCGGACAATGTCGCGGCCGGTCCGGGCAGCGGCAAGCTGCGTGAGCCGGTGGTCAGGTTGGCAAACTGGATGCGCGCGTTCAATGCCAAGTCGGCCTCGGGACGTTTCCTGCTCGGCAACCTTGACGACCCGCTCAATTCACTGGGACAGACGCCGATGCGCTCTCCTTCCGTGTTCAACTTTTATCGGCCGGGCTACGTGCCGCCGAACACCGGGATCGCCGGCGCCGGGCTGGTCTCGCCGGAAATGCAGATTACCGGCGAGACATCAGTGGTCGGCTACCTGAATTTCATGCGCAACGTGATCCCCAACGGCACCGGCAACTCGCGCGATATCAAGTCCGACTATACCGAGGAGCTGGCCCTGGCGGATACGCCGGACAAGCTGATCGACCGCGTCAATCTGCTGCTGACGGCGAACCAGATGTCGCCCACCCTGCGCAGTCAGATCCTGGCCGCGGTCAATTCAGTCACGATACCGACGAATAACGCCGCCAACGCCGCCACCGCCCGCAGGAACCGCGTCATGCTCGCCATCTTCCTGACCATGGCATCGCCCGAATACATCGCGCAGAAATAGGAGCCCAAGATGACCCGCACAATCAATGCATCACGCCGCCGGTTCCTGCGCGCCGCATCCGCCATGTCGGTGGTCGGCACCGCCGGCGCACCGTTCGCGCTCAACCTGCTGACGATGGGCGCGGCGGCGGCGCAGACGGCCGACGACTACAAGGCCATCGTCTGCCTGTTTCTTTCCGGCGGCAATGACCACGCGAATACCGTGTTGGCCACCGACCCGACGTCCTGGAACGACTATCTCAGCGTGCGCACCACCACGGAAGCTGGATCGATCGCCTTGCCGGCAGTGGGCACCCCCGGCGGCGTACTGCCGATCAGTCCTGCGGCAGGCCACGCGGGCCGAAGCTTCGCCCTGCATCCCAGCCTCGGTCCGCTGAAAGACCTGTTCGATGCCGGCCGGGCAGCGATCGTTGCCAACGTCGGCCCGCTGATCGCGCCTACCACCAAAGACCAGTACAGGGCGAGAAGCGTGCCCCTGCCTCCGAAGCTGTTTTCTCATAACGACCAGCAGTCGCTCTGGCAGGCATACCAGCCGGAAGGCGCAAAGTTCGGCTGGGGCGGGCGCATGGGCGACCTGCTGGCATCGATGAACGCCAACACTACGTTCACCTCGATTTCCGCTTCCGGCAATGCGGTGTTCCTGGCCGGCCAGACGATCAACCAGTACCAGGTTAATCCGTCCGGCGCTGTGCCGATCGGCGGACTGACCGGGTCCCTGTTCGGTTCAAGCGCCGGCGCCAATCCGCTGCAGGCCATCATCAGCGGAGGCGGCAATCATCTGCTGGAGAAGGATCATGCGGCGATCGTCAGGCGCTCGATCAGTGCGCAGGGCGTCCTCAGCGCGGCCATGCTGCCGGCCGGCGCGACAGGTATCCCAAACCCGTCGCAATACACCAATCCCAACACCGGTGCGCTCGCCAATAACCCGTTGGCGACACAGTTGCAGACAGTGGCGCGGGTCATCGGCGGGCGCAGCGGACTCGGCGCGCGGCGGCAGGTGTTCTTCGTCAGCATGGGCGGCTTCGACACCCATGATTTCCAGCGCACGTCGCAGGCCGACCTGATGGCGAAACTCGCGCATGCGCTGTCCTATTTCGACTCGACGCTATCCGCCCTCGGTGGCAGCGACCTGCGCAATCAGGTTACGCTGTTCACCGCATCCGACTTCGGCCGCACCTTCACCAGCAATGGCGACGGTACCGACCATGGATGGGGATCGCACCATTTCGTGGTGGGCGGCGCGGTCAAGGGAAGGAATATCTACGGCGACTTCCCGGTCACCGGACTCGGGCATGCGCTGGACGTGGGATCGGGAAGCTTATTGCCGTCGATCTCGGTGGACCAGTACGGCGGCACGCTGGCGGGATGGTTCGGGTTGAATCCAACGCAGGTTGCCGAGGTGTTTCCGAATATTGCAAACTTTTCGAACCGGAACCTCGGCTTCATGGCCTGATAACGACGATGTGTGCGGCCCGGATGGGGCTGTCAATCGCCGCCGTCGCCGCCACCGTCGCCGCCATTGCCGTCGCCCTCGACGTCTCCGCCCCCGCCGTCATTACGGCGATCCGGGGATCTGCCGGAAAAACCGCCGCAGCCGATATCGGCTGCGCAATACTGGTTCGATCCTGGCGTGCAGTAAAGCGCATAGTTGTACCCGCCGGGAATGGCGAGCATCGCATCGATTGCAAACAGGAGAGGAAGCCGCTGCGGTGAGGACGGGCTGATATTCTCGCGCAGGCAAGACAACTGCCATGCGCGCTTGATGCCGTCCTGGGCAACGGTAGGCGTCAGCATCGCTTCCGCCGGCGTGTGGTGAAGAAATCTGCCGAGGACCTTGCGGCAGAAGTCCTGATAGCCACGGGTAAATACGATGAACTCATGCCAGGCCGCATCCACCGCTTTGCTGGGCATGGAAACCATCCTGCCGTTCGCCATCAGCGCAACGGCAAAGTATTCACGCAGCCCCATCATGACCACACCGACCTGTTCATCGCTGAGATGCGGGTAGATTTCCTTCAGCCTGCGCGATATCCCGGCCGGGAAAACATACTGTTCGAGCCGCCTGCGGCGGCGCCTCCGTGCGCCGCGCCGCCACACATCCAGCGCAATGACCGACGCAACGGCCAATGCGAAGATGCCAAAAATGAGTTCCGACATTCAGACCTCCCTTTTGCTCATCGCGATTCACGGAAAGGGCAGCAATCGGCGCCATTCCCCGGGTCCTGACCGGAAGCGAAACCGGCGCCTCAGGTCTTTGGCAGTGTCACGCCACGCTGCCCCTGATACTTCCCGCCCCTATCCTTATAGGACGTCTCGCAAACCTCATCGCTCTCGAAGAACAGCACCTGCGCGCACCCCTCCCCGGCATAAATTTTGGCCGGCAGCGGCGTGGTATTGGAGAACTCCAGCGTCACATAGCCTTCCCATTCCGGCTCGAAGGGCGTGACGTTGACGATGATGCCGCAGCGGGCGTAGGTGGATTTGCCGAGGCAGATGGTGAGCACGCTGCGGGGAATGCGGAAATACTCGACCGTGCGGGCCAGCGCGAAGGAGTTCGGCGGGATGATGCAGACGTCGCCCTTGAAATCCACGAAGGATTTTTCATCGAAGTTCTTCGGGTCGACGATGGTGCTGTTGATGTTCGTGAAAATCTTGAATTCATCGGCGCAGCGGATGTCGTAGCCGTAGGACGAGGTGCCGTAGCTGACGATCTTGTGGCCGTTGGCGCTGCGCACCTGGCCCGGCTCGAACGGCTCGATCATGCCGGTTTCCTCTGCCATGCGGCGGATCCACTTGTCGGATTTGATGCTCATTGTTGTCGCGCTTCCCGGGGTTGCTGGTCGCAGGATTTTACGCGAAAACAGGCGTGCGGCCACCATCGGCGGCCATCGAAGTGGTTGCCCGATTGTCTACATGTGCCCGGCGCAGGCGGTGTAGGCCTCCCTCAGGAGCGTCGGGTTCTGCAGCAGCCGGTCCTTCCATTCGCCGAGTTCGATGCGGTGCCGGATCAGGTCGCGCAGCACGCTCGCATGTTCGGTCAGGCCGATGGCATTGGAGCCGACCAGCACATCCTTGTTGAATTCCAGCCGCAGGTAGCGAAAATTGCGGTCGTCGCTCATTTCCACCCACTCGCCGCCGGACACGCCGCGCCATTGGCCGAAGGATGCCGAGACCAGACCGAGCGTATCGATCACATCGATCTGGCGCGCCTCGTGCTGGAAAGCGCGTTGGCCGGTCATGTTGAGTGCCGCGCAATAGGCCTGGTCGGCTGCGTTCGGCTGCACGCCGGAGATCATGGTGCGGCCGGAATCGTTGTCGAACGACTCGGCGCAATCGCCGGCGGCATAAATGCCGTGCAAATTCGTCTGCATCGATGCGTCGACCAGGATACCCTGCGAGCATTTGATGCCGCTGCCGCCGAGGAAGCCGACGTTCGGCTTGACGCCGGTGGCGCAGACGATCAGGTCGGCATGCAGCTGGCGACCGTCGGACAGGCGCGCCACCAGCGGCGTGCCGGCCAGCGAGCCGTCCTGACGGCGGACGGTGTCGATCGCCTCCACCCGCGTCGACGTATGCACGCGGATGCCCTTCTTCTCGCACCATTGCTTGATCATGCGGCCGGCGCCCTCGCCCATCATGTTGGGCACCATGCGGTCGCGTTTTTCCACCACTGTCAGTCGCACACTGCGGGCTGCCAGGGCTTCCATTACGATGCAGCCGATGAAGCCCGCGCCGATCAGCACCACGCGGGCGCCTGGCCGGGCAAGCTGGATGATCTTGCGGGCATCGTGCATCGTCCAGCAGGAATGCACCCCGGGCGCGTCGATGCCGGGAATGAGCGGCATGACGGGACTGGCGCCGGTGGCAATCAGCAGCCGGTCGAAATCGAATACAGAGCCATCCTCGGTCGCGACCTTATGCAGCTGCGGGTCAATGCGGCGCACCCTGCCGAATCGCTGCTCGATGCGCATTTCCTTGAAATGCTCGGGATTTTTGCGCAGATGCGTACCCTGCTCCTTGATGTCGCCCATCAGCAGGTAGGGAAGTGCCATCCGGGAATACGGTGGCTCCGGCTCGTTGCCGATAAGGAGAATTTCGTCGTCCGGAGCATTCTTGCGAATGGTTTCGGCGGCGATCACGCCCGCAGGGCCATTGCCGATGATGAGATGCTTCATGCCGGCCTCCCGCATGCCGGATTGACATGTAACGGATACCGGTGATTCGCTGGATGTTTTTGCACGACCTCCTCCTTATGGATCAGGTGTTCCAAAAACAACTATATCGGCGAAATGCTCATGGGAATTGCATTTTGTCAAGAACTGCCGACAAATAGCGCATTGCTTGCGCAATATCAATATTTACGCTGTAGCAATGGCTCAATTTCTCCGCCGCCACCTCGACGAACCAGCCCCTTCCGCCGGCGGGGAGAGGGGACGCCAGAGAGAAAGGCGAGGATGCAGCATTCGTCCCTACCGCTGCATCGATTCCCATACCTTCTGCAACCGCTTCACCGACACCGGCATCGGCGTGCGCAATTCCTGCGCAAACAGCGACACCCGCAGCTCCTCCAGCAGCCACCGGTACTCCGTCATCTTCGGATCGGCGCTTTTCGGCCCCTGCTTTTGGGCGCGCTGCCAGTGTGCGGCCGCCTGCGCCCATTCCGCCATCAGCCGCGTGTCGCGCGCCGGATCGGCACGCAGTTTTTCCAGGCGCACGTTGATCGCCTTGAGATAGCGAGGAAAATGGGCCAACTGCCCATAGTCGTTGTCGGCGATGAACCGCTTGCCGATCAGCGCCTGCAACTGCGCCTGCATGTCGGCCACGTTCTGTGGATACGCCTTGGCGGCTGCCTGCAGTTTCTTTGGCAGCGACGCATACTCGGCGAGGATGCTGGCGGCCAGGCGCGCGATCTCGTTTACCAGCAGGTTGAGTCGTGCCTTGCCCTCCTCCTTGCGCCGATTGAACTCCTCCGCATCGGCCGGCAGCGGCTCCTGCATGCACGCCCGCTCCAGTCCGGCCTGGATGATCTGTTCGCGCAGCTCCTCCTGCGAACCGAGCGACAGGAATTGCATGCCCATCTGCTGCAGGCCGGGGACGTTCTTTTCCAGGTACTTCAGCTGCTCCTTCAACTGCAGCGCAAACAGCCGCCGAAGGCCGAGCCGGTGGACTCTTGCCGCTTCGGCCGGATCGTCGAAGACTTCGATATCGCAATGCGTCGTCCGGTCCACCAGCGCCGGAAAGCCGATCAGCGTCTGCTTGCCCTGCTGGATTTCCAGCAGTTCCGGCAGTACGCCGAAGGACCAGCCGGTCAGGTTCTGGTGTTCGCTGACGGCGCCGGAAGAGCTCTTTTTCTGCTGCGGTTTCTGCTGACCGCCGTCGCCATCGACCGGTACCACCGCCGTGTTCTCGGCCAGCTTCTGGAACCGTTCGCGCGCCTGTCCGCCGAGCTCCGCCTGCAGCGCCGCGAGGTTGCGACCCATGTCCAGCTGGCGGCCATGCTCGTCGATCACCTTGAAATTCATGAAGTGGTGCGCCGGCAGGGTTTCCAGCTTGAAGTCGGCAGTCTTGATGGCGATGCCGGTCTGCTCCCGCACATCGGCGATCAGCGCATCCAGCAGGCTGCCCTTGCCGAAGGTTACGCGCTCGACGAACCCGGCCGCATAGTCGGGAAGCGGCACGCAATGCCTGCGCAGCTTCTGCGGGAGCGACTTCAGCAGCAAGTGCGTCTTTTCCTTCAGCATTCCGGGCACCAGCCATTCGCTGCGCTCGGCGGACACCTGGTTCAGCGCGTAGAGCGGAACGGTCAGCGTCACGCCGTCGCGCGCACTGCCGGGCTCGAAATGATAGGACAGCGTCATCGCGATGCCGGCTACTAACATCGACTTCGGGAACAGGTCCGTGGTCACGCCCGCCGCTTCGTGCCGCATCAGGTCGTCGCGGTTCAGGTAGAGCAGCTTCGGGTTCTTGGCCGTCGCATCCTTGTGCCACTTCTCGAAGGCCGCGCCGTTCCAGATGTTATGCGGAACGTGCTTGTCATAGAACGCGGCAATCAATTCCTCGTCCACCAGCACATCGAGGCGGCGTGACTTATGTTCCAGGTTTTCGATTTCCCGGATCAGCTTCTGGTTATGTGCGAGGAATGGCGCACGGGTGTCGAACTCACCGGCGACAAGCGCCTCGCGAATGAAGATGTCGCGCGCCTCCTTCGGATGAATCAGACCGTAATTGATGCGCCGCTGGCTGTAGACCACCAGCCCGTAGAGCGTCGCACGTTCGGACGCCACCACCTGCGCCGCCCGTTTCTCCCAACGCGGTTCCCCGTAGGATTTTTTCAGCAGGTGGCCGCCCACCCGCTCCAGCCATTCGGGCTGCAACTGCGCCACGGTGCGCGCATAGAGACGCGTGGTATCGACCAGCTCCGCCGCCATCATCCATCGTCCGGCCTTCTTGCCGAGGTAGGAGCCGGGCCAGATATAGAACTTGATGCCGCGCGCGCCGAGGTAGACCGGCTCATCCTCCGCCTTGAAACCGATATTGCCCAGCAGGCCGGTGAGCAGCGCGGTATGCAGTTGCTCGTAGGTCGCCGGCGATTCGTTCAAGCGCCAGCCCTGTTCGCGCACGATGGTGAGCAACTGCGAATGCACATCCCGCCATTCGCGCAGCCGCAGCTGCGACAGGAAGTTGGCGCGGCAGTTTTCCATCAGTTGCCGGTTCGATTTCTTGTGCTCGATCGCGTCTTCGAACCATTTCCAGATCTTCAGGTAACTCAGGAATTCCGATTTCTCATCGGCGAACTTCTTGTGCGCCTGATCGGCGGCATTCTGCGCCTCCAGCGGCCGGTCGCGCGGGTCTTGCACCGACAGCGCCGCCGCAATGATCAACACTTCGGACAGGCAGGCATTGTCGCGCGCGGCGAGGATCATGCGTCCGACGCGCGGGTCGAGCGGCAGCTTGGCGAGCTGGCGGCCAAGCGGGGTGAGTTGGTTGTTATCGTCGACCGCGCCGAGCTCCTGCAGAAGCTGGTAGCCGTCGGCGATCGCCCTGCCCGGAGGCGGTTCGATGAAGGGAAAGGTTTCCACATCGGTCAGCCGCAGCGATTTCATGCGCAGGATGACGGACGCCAGCGATGACCGCAGAATTTCCGGATCGGTGAACTTCGGCCGCTTCAGGAAATCCTCTTCGTCGTACAACCGGATACAGACACCGGCCGCGACCCGCCCGCAGCGGCCCGCGCGCTGGTTGGCGGCTGATTGCGCCACCGGCTCGATCTGCAGCTGCTCGACCTTGTTCCGGTAGCTGTACCGCTTCACGCGCGCCATGCCGG
>JAESFT010000814.1_pt1 | contig 12286 bp, 19 predicted proteins | sample 9269451 | NCBI WGS metagenome assembly JAESFT01 (sample SAMN14502557, study PRJNA617106) | algae metagenome | isolation source: Scytonema hyalinum WJT4-NPBG1 and co-occurring heterotrophs from well... | place: USA: Mojave Desert, Joshua Tree National Park, California | collected 2006-05-25
ACCCAAGGAGCCCTCATGCTGTCGTCACGGCGAGTATTGGGGTTGCAGCGTTTCAACCACAGCCGAACCGGACAGCGAGTGACGTTGTGCGCGCCTCAGACCAGGCTATGTATGTGGCCAAACGAGCTGGGCGCAACCGGGTTGTAAGTGCCGCTAATGATGTAAGACCCGACTGAAGTAAGGAGAACGATGTGGTCGCTGGAGATGCCCGAAGTGGCTGACCCGTGTCATGGACGTGCTTCTGCTAAAAGGAACATAGCCAGAAGCGTCAAGTACATCGAGGAGCACTACGGGCATGTGGACATCAGTGCCATGCGCCGGGAGCTCACGAGTGATCGCCAGAAAGTCGACCGTGCTATCAGCGTCATCATGGAATAGGGCAGGGTGCGGAAGGTGCAATCCGCACCCGCGACGTACCGTTCAAGCGGAGAGAAGGAGCTCGTGATGGCGCCACACTACCTGTGTGGCGTAGGTGCTCGGGCGGGCTCCAGCAAGCCGGTCACGCAAGCGCTGACGGGCTTCCCTGAAGAGGCGCTGCTTCCTCAGGTAGGGCTGGGCCTCGACACCGCTGTCGCTCACGATAGCTGAGGCTGCCGCATAGACATCCGATGCAGCTGCATCGATGCCAGGGTTGCGCTCTACAAGCCGCAGGCAGCTGTTCAACAGCTCTCCGAGCAGCTTCTGCAGATGGCGGAGTTCAGCAGGGCCGCCCCCTTGCTCGATGGCAGTCATGGCACGCTCGAGCAGCCCCAGCATCTCGTCAAGCTTTGCGGCAAAGGTCAGTTGGGTCATCGTCTGTAACCACAATTAAAGGGTCGAGGTTGGTGCGAACGTCACCCGGTAGACTGGAACAGTATAGTTAACCATTCGTATCAACGATCCTCGCTCCAAGATTGGACCCCGGGCAGCAAATAGCGGCTTCAGGAGGCTAACTATCCGCATTCGCTGCAGTCGCGGATGGAAACACTGGATGCTTGGTTTAGCCGTTCATTAAGCATGCCATTCTTGTGGCGCTCGCGGGCTTGCGGCAGCCACTCTCTAGCCATACTCCGCCGAGATCGTCCGGCCACCTTCATAGGAGATGGCATGACGGAGATGGATGTAGTGAGGCGCGTGAAAGCTCATCGCGTGTTGACCCTTACGATGATCCTTGTAGCCCTCACAGGCTGGGGTGCTTTTGCCTATGCATCCTATTCTGCTGATGTCGCGTCGGAGAAACTCGAGGAGGCAACGGCCCGCAGTGAGGCCGCGCGTGGTCAGCTCTTGAAGGAGCATGCCTCAGCGTTGGCAATGCTTCAGGGGCAAATCGGCGATCTTGAGCAACAGCTGAGACTAGCAACTGCAAGGTTCGAGGAGGCTCCTCATGACGTGAGCGCGACAGGTGGAGTAACTGTAGTGCCACCGTCGTCCAGCGCAACGTCTAAGACGAGCCGAGCCAAGTCTCGCCCGTGAGTTGCGCACGCGCAGATGACTTTTGTTCCAGAGGTCGATGGAACAGCTTACGATTAATTAGATCGCCACGCCGTCGGCTCATCTTGTCTCGAGACAAAATGTACAAACCGCGTTTCCAGCACGCCAGTCAGGGCGTATAGGCAAGCCCGGTTGAACAGGTGCTGCTTTCGTGCCTCCGGGGGCTGGCGCAAAGGTTGGCCGGCTATCGCGACCTAACACGATCCAACTCTCGATCGATCCAACTGACCATCTCCTGATACTGAGCAGTCTCGACGGTGCCAAAGCGCGCGATAAACTGCTGCTCGGACAACCCCTCCTGGGCCGCTGAAAGAGCCACAGGGAAGATCTGCTCTTCCGTCACGCCAGCCAACTCTCGCGCAGTCTCGCCGGCTGTCTTTGGATCAACGGCTCGGCGAGCAATGTGTAGCCCGGACCGGTCGGCAGCGAGGTCCATAAACGAGAAACCGGACCCCGACGGGAGGCTGTCCGAGAGTTCCTTCCATACGCCAACCGCAACAGCTGCCTTGTCGCCGAGCACAGCTCCCAGAGCGGCTGACAGCGTCCAATGCATTGCCAGGTCTGCCCTGTTCGACAGCAGTATCCCACCACCTGGCCTGCCACAGGTCCTGAGCAGGGGACGAACGGACGGAGCAAGGACTTCCGCAGGTGCCCCCACCACAAACAGAGCTAATCCTACGAAAGCTGCTCGGTTGTACCCTTCAGTTTCAAACGTCGGAGCTTCGCTAAATGCGTGGCGGACCTGAGATGCCAGCCGAGCATCCGGTGCTTCTTTGGAGCGTGTGGTCAGACGACAGTACACTCTGGCGGCAATCTGGATGTCGACCGCGGCTCCACCTGCTTCGACCACGCTGTCGATAACACCTGTTTTGGCTGGGAGGTGGAGTCCGGCAACCAGATCCTGCTGACCCACGGCTACGCGGGCAATCACCTTATCAAGCGGTGGCAGTTGGGCTCCTCTCGTGTTCAGAGCCCAGCGAGCCGCTTCTGCCGCCCATCGCGCTGCTCGGGGAGGCAGCGAGACTGATCCGGCTCTGAGATGAAGATCGGGGAAGCCCTCATGCTCACCCATGACAGCAACAGATGCGTTGATCCACAACCCAGCTGGGAGGGGAACACTTGCTGCTGCCTTGAAGGTACCCTCAACCACCCCAGCAGTTAACCTTCGCAAGCCACTTGCATCGGCTGCGAGCGTGGCTAGGCCTTGCAGCATCCGGTTGTCGAGCCGCACCTGCTTGCCTGTGACCGCTGCCCCTTGGACTTGCCGGACCTGACGAATGGCATCTTGGGCAGCATAGATCGCTTGAGCATCTGGTCGCTGCTGGAGAGGTACAACGGCTTCGTCGCTGATCAACAACACCCAAAGTGTCAGCAAGGGCAGGAAAACAGCAGACGCAAACGTGACAACGCGAAGCTGGCGATAGAATGTTGTGCGCGATCGAACCCGAGCCATTAGTGCATTGCCATCCCTGCAGACTGCCTTTTTTGCTCCCCTGTTATAGAGGTGAACGTGCAAGGGATCGCTGACCTCCCGGCAACAAACCCGATGCTGGTGAGATGCGGAGGGAGTTGGGTATCAGGTGGCAATTACGCTGTCCCAGCGCAGACGCCGATCGCGTCGTCCTGATCGTCCGCCGGGCTCATTGGCTCGACAAGCGCAGTAGCGATCGCCTGCAGGATCTCCTGAGCGGCCTCGTCACCGTCACCGGCGTCGCTGCTGAAGGTGGCGATGCCGTCCCGGAACGTCACAACCATATAGCCGGTGATCTCGCCCTTCTGCTGCAGGTGATCGAAGACGGCTCTCTGTAGGTCTTTACGCATGGCGAACTCCTACTGAACGGGGTCAGTCGATCACAAAAGGCGAGGCAACGCCATGAGCTGAAGATCACCGTCAACGGCTAAAGAGCCTCAGGGCGTGGTGGGCTCCCAAGCAGAGGTGATCAGGAGCCTAGCAGGGTGAGCGTCACGGCGGCTATGTTCAAGACAAACAGTAGGGGAAGCAGCGCGGCCCAGACAGCAGCGCGCTGGTTCTGAGCAAAGAAGGCTTGTGCTTCTGTGGCGGGCTGACGGGTGAGGCTGCTCATGGTGCTCTCCCAAACCTGTCAGTGTTGGTTCCGGTAAGACTAAGGTTGGGACGGCCTATGCCAAGCTGATGTGCGCTAGGACACACGCAGGTCAGGCAGCGATACTAATCGCCACTATGGTCAAGCTTGCCGGCTCAACGATACGTGTCAGGACCATGTCAAGCCGGGCTCCAGCTCTGAGGAACAACGCTTTCACCAGCTAGCATCGCGACACCCGACATGAGGTAGCTCGGCAGAGAAAGCGCCTTGCTGGCGACGGTGCGGACGAGGTCATCCGGCTTGAGACGGCGGGCATGCTGTAAGGCAAGACGCCGCCGGCCCTATTTTCAAAAGGTGGGTGCCCACACTTTGATATCTCCGATGCCACCACAGCCAGCACCGCCTGCTCCGCCAGTGTGAACCGGCACGCGAGACGCGGCGGCATTCGGCCAGAGGCGGCCCAGGACCGGCGTCTCTCCATAGAGGCGTCCGTACGAGGCCGGGAGCCAGAACGGGCGCCAGCGGGCTTCTGTAGGGCTTTCTCCGGCTTATCCGGCACGGTGGCGAGCAAGTCCAACAAGTCAGCTTGTGACTTGCCGGGGTGCGCCTCTGCTAACAGGCGCAACAAAGCATTCTCGGACACGAGTTCTCCTGCGGGTTTGATCCGCTGGAGGGGTGGCACTCAGGCAAGCCGCTATCGTTCGCCCAAATGACATTGGACGTTGACAGGATGCCGGATTGTCGGGAATGATCTTGTCGCCAAACATTGATCAGTCCCGGTTCGCCGGTATGCATGAGGGCCGCTCTCCGAGCGGCCTTTCGTGTTTCTAGGCTCCGACTCTCCTCATCATTGCCTATGCTCATCCGACTCTTGCGAGGCGGGGTTGTCAATTCGTGCGTGCTTGCCTCTTCCGAACAGGCCACGCGTCCCGTAGCTCACGCCAACCCAGATCATGGCCGCCGCAGCGAGCAGGATCAGGACCTGCCCAAGAACGACGAGGGTCATAAACCGCATTCTGCCAGACCAGAGGAGTTCGAGAAGGTAACAGCCGGTACCCGCGATCACGCCTCCTATGCTGGCTCTCCACCAAATCACGCCCCTCGCCTCTTGTCCGAGAGCGCGAGCCGGAACCAGAACAGGCCCACGGTCATAGCCGCGACCGCAGCAACAAGCACTTCGGTTAGATCAACCGGCATGGCTCAAATCCCCCTGCCCTGTGCCAAGGCGCAGAGCCGATCGAGCTGCGCCTGGAACGCCCGCTCGTCTAACCGGCTGCGGGTGTCGGCAAAGCCCTCCAGGGCCTCAAGGTGCGGAAGGATGCTCCGATGGTCCTTGTGAACGCCCGTGCGGGCCAGCTTGCGGGCGTGCTCTAGGAGCTTGCCGCGTTGCCGGTAGATCACTTGTCTACTCACCTTGGTCATGGCGCTCATGCCCTCCGCTTGAATGGCCACCAGCCACGTGTCTCAGGAGCGATGACATTGACTGGCGCCGGCGTGGGCGGCGCTAGGGCTAGGCGTTCAGCCTGAGAGGCCCATCGGTCGCGCTCGGCTCGCAGCTCATCACTCCGTCGCTTTTCCTCCGCAACGCGCTCCCGCTCCATTGCGAGTCGCTCACGCTCCATTGCGAGTCGCTCACGCTCCATTTCAAGGACGCCGCGCAACGCTTTGATCTGGCTCTCAAGTTCGGCGTTGCGCACCTTCAGGTCGGCATCATAGGCCGGTGCGTCGTGTCCCTCGGTGTCGTCCGCACCACCTTCCTGCACCGGTGCGGCCGGCTTGGGCTCGTACACGCGGAAGAGCTCGCTCGGATCGATGGAATAGCCGCCGTCATCCAGGCGCCCAGCAGAGAGCCGGCCGGACTGGATTGCGCGGAGGATGGTGCTCTTGCTGGTGCCGGTCTGTTGCGCGGCCTCGCGGAGTGAAAGTCCGGGCATTGCGTCGTGTCCCATGCGGCGGCAGTGCACCGCCCAGCGTAATGGTGCGCGTGGTACGGTTAAGAGGCCGTTAAGGGATTAATGCACCACCTGCGGAGCATTGCGGGCTGAAAGCGTGGGACAGCGCGCACCAGCGCATCAGCACGAGAAAAAGGGCGCAACGTTTCCGCGCGCCCCAAAGGTCCCTTCTCAGTGGATGCGCTGACCGACGACCAAGTAAGCCAGCACGAGGATGATGCTCGATTATGGTTAACGAACCGTCAACGACAAAAGCCCCGCTGGGCGGACGCCAGCAGGGCAGTCGGAGGGAGGCGTTCGGGCCTTACGCAACGCTGGCCCGGCCTGAAGATGCGCGTTGAAGCTTGAGAAACCGTTGCAAGCAAAAGGCCCGGCGGTGTGTTCGCTGGAACGCCGGGCCTTCCGAGGCTACCGTTGGTAAATGGCGGTAGGACCTATGACGGGGGCCTGTCGGGGTCCCGTCACGTGCCACGCAACAGCAAGCGTGCAACGGTGCCAATTCGGTCTGCTGACGTAGGTCGGACAAGCAAAAGGCCCGGCGCTTTCCCTCGCCGAGCCTTTCGGGTCCCTTGAAGATCCTGACGGGGTGGAGTTAGGCCCCGCCGTCTCAGAAGCTAGGCCCGCGCTGCCGTTGCGGCAAGGGACGCAAAAAACCCGCCGGGCGCGAGGCCGGGCGGGTGGAGGTTGGGACGGCGGTCAACTGCACTGACAGCCCTAGCACTCCTGGGGTGGAGGACTACTCGGTATAGGCCTAGTCCGGGCTGAGCCGGCGGTCAGGGCGTCCAGGCTCCGGAGGAGATAGGCGAGCAGCCGCTCATGATCCTTGGCGTTGGGGTCGTCGGCCACGTCGTCCATGATGCCGTATCGATCCGAGACATGATGCGCCACGGCGCACGCCAGGAGCTGAGGCCACGGAAAGAGCGAGGAGAGCGGTAAGCGTATCCAACCCGCGCGGGGGACGTCGGTAACTGGAGCCCGGCGGAAAAGACGGTTGACCCAGGCTCCAGTCCCGAAGACGGGCGCAGGAGACACCACACCCGCCTCAAGAGCAGCAAGGTAGCTGGGCTTTTGGGAGTTGGCTGGGTGGCCTATGCCAGCGCGACCAGCAGCGCCGCCTATGACACACAACCCAGCCCTCGTGGCACAGCCTCAAGCAGGGCCGTTCCTATGACACACGCATGGGTGCTTGCATTGTGGCAGTGAATTGCCACCACGTTTCAGGCTCATGTGGCAGTGCGAACGCGAAAAGCCCCGCGCGGGCTAGGTCGGTCCAGCGGGGCTAGTCGAAAGCTCGGGCCTGATACGCAACGCGGCCCGTGAGGCATCACTGTCCTCACCGGACGGGCCGCATCTGACCAGCAGCTTCGTGCGATCAGACAAAGAAAAACCCCTCCCGGGTCTCGCCTGGAGGGGTTGATAGTTTGTCCAGCCCGTGGGGGCAGAATGGGCCGGAGTTGCAGGTTCAACGCGCTACGCGCGCTGCGGTTCCATTCAGCCCAAAGATTTCTACAGATTTTTTGAGAGGGAGACCGGGGGAGCGATTTACCGCCTCTACCCCGTCCCGTCGGCCACCATGTCCCCCACGGCGCGGGGTGACGTATGGGCATGGGTTGTGACCAGATTTGGGCAGCGGAGCCCTGTAGCGGCGTCGACTTTGGTTGTTAGCACTATCGGCTTGAGGGTCTCATCGTGCTCACACACTGTTGCACCCCGTTGGATTGAGGAGCAGCATCAGAGGTGACCATAAGCATGGTCGTCTCACTCTCTCACACTCCCCCTAGCCCGTCCCAGCTTCACGGCTTCGACGGGCTTTCTTTTGGCCAGCCCTTGGCAGCTCTGCTTCGCAGTGTGTCTCGTATGGTTCTAGACCATGAGACTGGGCTGTATCAAAAGCTTGAAGCTGACCTAAATAAGACGCCAAAACTGTCTCATGGATCTGTCTCTGCGAGGTATACCCTTGTGTGACAAAGAAGGTGGTCAGCTTCTCTGCGCCTTAAGCAGAAGCGCACCCCTATGGGTGAATACGCTCTTCTGAAGAGAGGCCGTCCTTTGAGCCCTCACAGACCTGACCTCGCCCACAGTCCTGTTTTGGTCCCGCGCGCATAAGCTTCGGCGGCCAGGAGGTCTGGAGTAGCGTCGCTGGTAGCGCGGCCGCCACCGTTGAACAGCACCACTTTGGAGAGATCCTGCCCTTGCACCTCACAGCGGTAAGCTTTTGCATTGTACACTGCAGGAAGGCATGTCACCTCTCGCCCGCGCAGGTACCCCGCCAACTCAGCCGGTTCGGAACCTCCCTCCGTCCGTTGGACTCCAAACAACGGCACTACTGTGCTGCCCATCAACAGCGTTGCTGTATCAATCACCTCTGGGACGCCTCGTAACGCTGCTTGCAGTGAGGGCTCTGCCACGCGGGTCGCCGAGACAGAGCCCGTGCCAGTCGGATTATTGGAGTGTGGCGCTGACCCAGTGGTGGCTCGGGGATCCGGCGCATTCCAGGACAGCGCAAGGCTGTAAAGAACAATACCGCAGAGCATGAGGGACAGAATTCCAGCCAACCCGATGAGCACAGGGTGTCGGTACAGACGCGGTGCTGTCCTCCCTGCGCCAACAGTATGGTCGATTGCATGGGGGTCCGGCACTATCTGGAGCGGGACCGGCGCCTTCGCTATGAAGTTTGGGTTTGAGCTCGGCGGCAACCGGTCTAACTGGGAGCCTTGGATCTCGCCTGCTACCAGATCGGCTTTTACTGACGTAGACGTGGAGCCAGAGGTTTGCCCTACCAGCAACCAATCCCGCGAGCGCCGTGCAGGCATTGAAGTTTGGAGGGCGTCATCCACCTTCGCTGTTGGAGCAGGCACTAACGTCGCTGGATCGAGCACGGGAACTGCATCGCCTTCAGCCGCTAAAGGCCTCTCTTCATCCCCACTTGGGGCAGCCGCGTTGGAATGAAGTGACGCGGCGTTAAAGAGTGTGGGGCGCCTGCTTCTAAGATCGGCGATAAGATCCTGGATTGTGCGGCCGGGCAGCGGCTCGCCCCCCTCGTCTCTCACGACAATGCTGAGATTGCCGTCTACCTCGGTCCAGCTGAGAGAGGACAAGATGATCCGCTCAAGCGAGGGGCGCGCGGACTCGATGGCACTGGCTCTTGCGACCTCTGCCCGAATGATCTCGCGGATCTTCGCCAAAGTGCTCATCTGACACTCTCAAGATCATTGCATCACGGCATAAACATGCCTCGTCGCTGTCAGAAGGATGACAGTGCAGGCGACCTCAGTGATCACCCTCTCATTGTGCTCACGCTCACCGCATTCTTCGTCGGTGCGTAGGATCGTAGTCGTGCAGGCGAGAAAAGGCGGCACCCAGCAGAGCGGGTCGACAACTGCTCATAGTGACCTTTACGGCTAAGCTTAAGTTTATGGTTGACGTAAGGGAGGCATGCCTTAGTCTCTCCGTATTAGAGAGCGTTGTCTTTGACTAACCTGTGTTAGTCACGCAGAGGCGCTGCGAAAGGGCCGATATGACCAAGCCTGTTACGTCTTGGATTGGGGCTGCGGCTGTTGCTGCTGTTGCAGCAATATCCACGCCTGTGACCCGCGCTGAAGCCGCGACTGTCTCCTTTGTGGACGGCACCTTCAGGGCTGAAGCAGCAGGTGAGGTGTTCGTCCATTTCTTCACGGGAACAGCAGGGTTCACCTCTGAGCTTTCCGGCAGGGTTGGTGACGATCCGTTCACGCTCATTGGCACGTCGAACGAGACGCCAGCGGGTACTGGCATGAGCCTCGGCTTTGCTAATGTGGGCGAGGAGATCGCCTTCAGGCTCTTTGTCCGCAACACTGCCCACGAGTTCTTCTCCGGACCTGCTGGCCAGAACCCTGACAACATCCAGCACGTCGCAGCCGCTGACTTCGCCGGGGGCTCGATCAACGGGAGCAGCCCTCTGCCGGCAGGCGTTCTTGGCGGGTTTGAGGACCTCTTCGGTGGGGGTGATCGGGATTTCGATGACGTTCGTTTCCTGATCAGGATTGCTTCCGTGCCGGTCCCCGGCCCCGTCGCAGGCGCGGGCATCCCTGCGCTGATGGCGCTTGGCGGCTTCGTGTGGGCACGCCGCCGCAAGGCCGCCGCTGCGGTGTGAGCCTCTCATGCGTTCGCAAGTTGTCCTCGCGCAAGAGGCGACCCTAGATGGCTCTCTCCCTTCGGCGCAACACACCAGTGGTCTGGACGTCGAGAAGCTCAGGGACGGGGTCTACCGAGGCGTCATTGGCCTTGGTCTGATTGCCACTCCTCTTTGGATGGGCGGTCTCGTCTACATCCCCGGCCACCTCATCGGCTGGTGGTAGGGGCTCGTCCAAGCCTGCCAAGAGCCCGCTCGGCCCCGCCGCAGCGGGCTTTTCCATGCGCGGGTGAGGGGCTGTGGAGCCCACCCCCTGATAGAGGATCAGGGGGTACGACGGACACTGCCTCCGCCTTCTGATGGTTGCAAGTTCCTGAATAAGACTGCTTTTTCTGATATCTCCTATGTCGGTCCCAGCAGTGGCCCCAGCAGTGGCCCCAGCAGGATCGGATTGGGAAGCATATGGGAAGCTGCACGAGGTCCTCTTGGCCTCGGCATGTGGTCATATCGGTCAAAGGCATACGCATGGGCTGTAGGGCGTGGGCGAACCGGCAGTGCTGTTAGCTACATACGCTGCTTCAGCAATGTTTTGCACAAGTTGCGCTGATTTACCAACTTGTGCAAATAGGCCAAATGGTGCATACCGAGGCTCATGAATGAAGAGCCTAAGGACGTTCGCTTGCCGCTGATGGTCACTCGGTCGGAGGCCGAGGCGATTGACGATTGGCGATTTCAGAACCGCGTTGCGACCCGTGCCGAGGCTATCCGGCGGCTCATCAAGTTGGGCCTGGAAGCCGCTTCCAAGGGATCGAAGAAGACCAGCAAGTGATCTGACGCGTTAAGTACAAAACGGGAACAGGATTGCGCGATGACGGATGAAGCCCCGGCCCCGAAAAAGTCAGCACAAGAGCGGTTCTTTGCTATCGACGCACGGTCATGGCCGAAGGTCTGCGGCCTCGGGATGCCAGCCGCTGTGTCCTACCTTGTGCTCGCCTGCGGGACGGGCGGCGATCAGATCACAACGCGATGGTCGGTGGATGCTATTGAGCGGCACACAGGCATAGGCCGCCCTCGTGCCAAGGCTGCTGTTCAGGCTCTCGTTGATGCGGGTTTAGTGCGGATCGAGAAGGGCGGGACTCGGCCTCTTTATCGGATGGTGCATGAGACCGAGCGGGCCAGCACTCTGACGGAAGAAGAGGAGCGCATCCTGGGAATACTCACAGAGTATCCCAATCTAGGGCAGTTTGTGCCGAAGGTGGGCCGTTATGACAATATCTGGAAGCACGGCAAGCCTTACGAGACGGCACAATCCCTCGTGCAGAAGGGCCGTCTAAAGTACTTCACTGGCCAATCTTTCGCGGTCATCGCTGATCCTGCCGCTTCGCCGCCAGACGCACCGGATTGGGTTTGGCTCCCCTCCAGTATCGTTGAGAGTGACGGAGGGCAGCGCACTCCGGTTGAAGCAATCCGACAGTCTCAGAACGTTGATGCGCTCCGGCTCTTAATCGACCTCTACCACGCTCAAAGCCTCATCTATGAACCGGGGGTTCCTTGGCGAAAGGGGGAGGGGCTACGAACCGAGTATGAGAGGGTGAAGATCGGGGAACATCGTGAGCATGTAATCTGGGGCTTCCAACAAAAGAGCGACCGTATTTGGTGGTCCGCGCCCTTCGCGAGCCCACTTTACGATGGCACTGCGAAGGAGGATCGCGGTCACAGGTTTTGGGCCGCCTTGCGCATCCTGAAGGCTCTTCGGCTGGTGGTTTCTGTCCCGCACCTCGTGGACAGTGACAGCGAGACAGGCGAAGTCATGTTTCCGGTGCCCGTGGAGGATCAGGGCGGCGAAGATTGTGAAAAGGCGGTAGGCCGTGCTGCAGTGGCTGCCGCAGGCGCGATGCTCACGGATGGGCAGTGTGAATGGGCGCTCAGCAACGGCATCACGAACGCCGCCCCTGTCCTGAGGCACGTTGAGCAAGTCCAGGCGGTTGGCATCTTTCGCCTTCAGCATCGGCCCCATACCGAGGCAACGCGGGCTTGGCTGGCGAACCTGACGGCGGACTGCAAGGCGATCCACGCCCGGTATGAGGAGCTTTACGCCCCTCTCTCTCCCAGTGTGCAACATCAAGGAGGGATCAAGGATGCATCAAGGTAGGATCAAGGGGGTATCAAGGAGGGATCAACGTACCCTTATCCCCCGTAGAAACACATGTTCCGCTCTCGCTTCGCTCGAGCGGTCGTCGCCTCAGGAGGCTCCGCCATGCGCAAAAGGCTGAAGGCTGATCTCTATTTGCCTCTCAAACCGGCGTTCGCCCTCCGGTCTATTGGGATGCCTCCAGAGCCCCAAGCGGAGGCACCCCGCTACACCGTCGAGCGTCGTGGCAACTGCACCATTCTTTGGCTCGGCAGGGGCGAGAGTGAGACCATGATCGCGGCCTTCCGGAAATGGTGAGGGCTCTACCGTGTCTGATCGCGCCTCAGGCATTGCAGCCTTCATCGGGCTTGACGCAACGAGCCATCGCCGGCCGCTTGGCCAGACGTGACAGGCGCAGAGCCGCTAAGGAGACATGATGGCGAAGACAAAACCCAATGCAGCACCGAAGTCGATCTCGGCCTTCGACCCCGCCCATGGCGAGGGCAAACTCCGACGCATCGGCGGCTCAGGCTCCGACGATTTCAACCAGATCTTGGCT
>JAESFT010000815.1_pt1 | contig 12224 bp, 11 predicted proteins | sample 9269451 | NCBI WGS metagenome assembly JAESFT01 (sample SAMN14502557, study PRJNA617106) | algae metagenome | isolation source: Scytonema hyalinum WJT4-NPBG1 and co-occurring heterotrophs from well... | place: USA: Mojave Desert, Joshua Tree National Park, California | collected 2006-05-25
CGCGAGGAGGCGGAGGCGGCGGTTCGTGTGTTGCTGCGCTGGGCGGGGGACGACCCCACCCGCGAGGGTCTCATCGACACGCCAAAGCGGGTGGTGAAGGCCTACGAGGAGCTCTACGCCGGCTACGCCCAGGATCCCCACGCGGTGCTCGCGCGCGTGTTCGAGGAGGTGGAGGGCTACGGCGACATGGTGCTGGTCCGTGGCATTCCCTTCCACACGCATTGCGAGCACCACATGGTGCCCTTCTTCGGCGAGGCTCACATCGCCTACTACCCGGCCAAAGGGGTGGTGGGCCTCTCCAAGCTCGCGCGTGTCGTGGACGTGTTCGCCCGTCGCCTGCAGACCCAGGAGAGCATGACGGCGCAGATCGCGGATGCGGTCGACGAGGCGCTGCAGCCCCGCGGCGTGGCGGTGCTGATCGAGGCCGAGCACATGTGCATGAGCATGCGCGGCGTGCAAAAGCAGGGCGCCACGACCCTCACCACCCAGTTCACCGGCGTCTTCCGCGACGAACCCGCCGAACAGGCCAGGTTCTTCACCATGCTCCGACATGGGAAAGCTTAAGCAGCGGCGGATTTTTTATCGGGGGGCCGATCGTGAACAAGCCTTTGATCAATGTCGCCGAGCTGCAGCCGGAGGCGCTGCCGCTGCGCCGCGAGGCCTATCGCTCGACCAAAACCTACGACCATAACGAGGGGCTCTCCTGCTGCTTCCGGCAGTGGCGCGCCACCCACTCCCATTGCCGGCTCCTGCACGGCTATGCGCTGGGCTTTCGTTTCGTTTTCGCAACCCACGAGCTCGACCACCGCAACTGGTGCTTCGACTTCGGCGGGCTGAAGCCCGTGAAGGCCTGGCTCAAGGACATGTTCGATCACACCGTGCTCGTGGCCGAGGACGATCCGGAGCTCGGCCGCTTCCAGGGCATGGCCCGTGACGGGCTCATCGACATCCGCGTCATTCCGGCCGTTGGCTGCGAGGCGACGGCGCGTTACGTGTTCGACTACGTTGCGGCCTTCGTGGAGGCGCAAACCGGCGGCCGTGTTTGGCTCGACAGCGTCGAGGTCATGGAGCACGGCGGCAATTCGGCGATCTACAGCCGATAGGACACAATCAACGAGCGACGCCTGCCCCTCGACAGGAGGAACGCGGGCGCAAAAACGATCAAAAGAGTGGGGACGACAATGAAGAGACGTGGATTCGTGATGGCGCTTGCGGCGTCGGTTGCAGCGCTGGGCTTCATGGGCCTCGACCGGTCGCAGGCGAACCCCCTGCCCGCGCCTGCGGAGAAGCCCATTTTGACCATCACGGGCAAGATCGGCGCCAAGAACAAGGACGATGCGGCGCAGTTCGACCGCTCCATGCTCGAAGCGCTCGGCATGGTCCGCATCGAGACCACGACGCCCTGGTTCAAGGGCACCGTCGCCTTCGAAGGCGTGCCCATGGACAAGCTCATGCAGCATGTGGGCGCCAGCGGCGAGCGGGTCGTGGCGGTGGCGCTCAACGACTATTCGAGCGAGATCCCGCTCGAGGACTTCAAGAAGCACAGGGTGATCCTCGCGTTGAAGCGCGACGGTGAGTACATGCCCGTGCGCGACAAGGGCCCGCTCTTCATCATCTACCCGTTCGACAGCGATCCCGACCTCAAGAGCCAGACCTATTACGGCCGCTCGGTGTGGCAGGTCGCACGGCTCGTCGTAAAGTAGCGGCCGGACGGCGCCGGGGGCAGAGCGATGTCCAGAATCAAGCTGCTGCTCGTCTTCATCAGCGGCTGCCTCGTGGCGGCCACGGTATCCCTGGCGGTTCTGATCGCGCAGCGCCAGGAAACGCTGCGCGAGGTCTCGCGCTACAACACCTCCTGGCTCGCAAGCCAGGCGGTGGCCGAGTTCACGCGCCTCGAACAGCGCATCAGCGCCTTCGGCGATCCGGACAGCGATGTGGACCAGGATGAAGTGGAGCTTCGCTTCGACATCCTGATGAACCGCATCAAGCTTCTCGGCGACGGCGAGTTTCAGGACTTCGTGCGCCGCGATCCTGAGCGCGGCGACATCGTCGAGCGGCTCGTGGCCGCTGCGGCTGCGGCCGAGCCCCTCATCCGGGACATCGAGAAGCCGGGCGTTCCCGCGAAGCTGCTCGCGCTGCTCACGCCGCTGGACCGCGATCTCGCTCTCATGGCGTCCGCAGCGAACCGCTACGGTGCCGAGCGCGTGAGCGAGGACCAGCACGAGTTGCTGCGCCTTCACCTCACCTTCTCGGCCCTGTCCGGCGGCCTGGCCATCTTCGGCTTCGCGCTCATCCTCGTGCTCGGTCGGCAGAATCAGGTGCTCGAGCGCGCGCAGGCGGATCTGCGCCAGCAGAACGCCCGCTTCGACGTGACCATCAACAACATGCCCCACGGGCTCGCGATGTTCGACGCGGAGGCGCGCCTCATCGTGAGCAACCGCCGGCTGCCCCTGGTGCTGGGTCTGTCCGAAGCCGCGCCCCTGACAGGTCTCACCCTGGAAGAGATGGCGCTTCAGGCCGAGGCCGAGGGCCGCACCGGCAAGGCCGTTCTGCTGCGCGATCTCGCAGCTGCGCTCGCCGGCGCCTCTTCGGAATCCCTCCTCCATACGCTCCCCGACGGGCGCACCCTCTCGCTCTCGCGCAGCCTCATGGCGGAGGGCGGCATCGTCTGGATCTTCGAAGACGTGTCGGCGCGCATCGAGGCGCAGACGAAGCGCGAGCAGCTCGAAGAGCAATTGCTGCAATCGCAGAAGATGGAAGCGGTGGGCCAGCTCACCGGCGGCATCGCGCACGACTTCAACAACCTGCTCACCGTCATCCTCGGCAACGCCGAGATCCTGGTCGAAGAGGCCGATCCGAACACCCAGGAACTCGCCCGCATGATCCTGGAGGCGGCCGAGCAGGGCGCGGATCTCACGCAAAAGCTCCTCGCCTTCGGCCGCCGGCAATCGCTCAAGACGGAGCACCTGAAGCTCGGCGATTCGGTGAGCGGCATGACCCCGCTGCTCCGCCGCGCCATCGGCGAGCACATCGATCTGCGCACCGAATTCAGCGGCGGCAGCGCCTATGCTCTCACCGACCGGGCGCTGCTCGAAAGCGCGATCCTCAACCTGGTGGTGAATGCACGGGATGCCATGCCTCAGGGCGGCACGCTGACGATCAAGACGGGCGAGCGGCAGGCCGCCAAGGGCGAGCCCAATCTCGCGGTTGGAACCTCGGTGGTCTACCTCACGGTATCGGACACCGGCACCGGGATGTCGCCGGAGGTGATCGCCCGCGCCTTCGAGCCGTTCTTCACCACGAAGGAGGTGGGCAAGGGCTCGGGGCTCGGCCTTTCCATGGTCTACGGCTTCGCCGAGCAATCGGGCGGGCACGTGTCGATCAAGAGCAAGGTCGGCCAGGGCACCGCGATCACCATCGTGCTGCCGGCGGCCCATGCCCCGCGCGTCGAACAGGACGACATCGAGGACGCGAAGCCCGCCGCCCGCGGGGAGGAACGGGTGCTGGTGGTGGAGGACGAGCCGCATGTGCTGCAGTTCGTGTCCACGCAGCTGCGCCGCCTCGGCTACCGGGTCACCGCGGCCTCCACGGGAGCCGAGGCCCTCATGCTGCTGCAGCAGCGCTCCAGCTTCGACATCCTCTTCAGCGACGTGGTGCTGCCCCGCGGCTTGAGCGGCATCGAGGTGGCGCGTCAGGCCCGTTCCATCGATCCGAACCTGAAGGTTCTCCTCACCTCCGGGTACCCGGAAGAGGTGTTCCAGCAGCACGGCCGCCCGGACGAGCACACGCAGCTGCTGCGCAAGCCCTTCAAGAGCAAGGACCTGGCCGCGGCCCTGCGCGAAACCCTCGACGCCCAACCTCGGCCAGCGTCGCAACCGGTGCTCGCCTCGTAAAGGGCTGCGCTGCGGCCTTGCCCCGGAGCGGGGCGGGCGGTAGCTGGGAGCGAGGTCCTCATGCCGCGCCCCCGCCTCTCCCTGAGTCGATCCGAAGCCCGCCGCATGGCCCTGGGCGCGCTGGGGTTTGCCGAGGCACGGCCCGAAGCCCCGGGGCTGCGCCACCTCGGCCGTGTGGTGGAGCGGCTGCATCTCCTGCAGATCGATTCGGTCAACGTCTTCGCCCGCGCGCATCTGATGCCGCTGTTCTCGCGGCTCGGCCCCTACGACACCGGGCTTCTCGACCGCGCGGCCTATGCGGGGCGGCGCCGGCGCCTGTTCGAATATTGGGGCCATGAGGCCTCCTTCATCCGCCTCGACCTCCAACCCCTGTTCCGCTGGCGCATGGAGCGCGCCGCCCGGGGCGAGGGCACCTATGGCGGCCTCGCGCGGTTCGGCCGCGAGCGGGCGGATTTCATCGCGGCGGTGCTGCGCCAGGTCGAGGAACGGGGGCCGCTCGCGGCGCGCGAGCTCGAAGAGGGCGGCCGTGGGGCCGGCTCCTGGTGGGGCTGGAGCGACGGCAAACGCGCGCTCGAATGGCTCTTTTGGGCCGGGCGCGTCACCACCGCCACCCGACGCGGCTTCGAGCGCGTCTACGACCTCCCCGAGCGGGTGTTTCCGCAGGCTGTGCTCGCTATCCCCACGCCTGCCCCCGAGGACGCGCAACGCGAACTCGTCCGCCTCTCGGCCAGGGCGCTCGGCGTCGCCACCGAGCGGGACCTGCGGGACTATTTCCGCCTCGATGGGGAGGACGCCCGCGCCCGGATCGCGGAGCTCGTTGGATCCGGCGAGCTCCAACCCGTCACCGTCGAGGGCTGGAACGCGCCGGCCTATCTCGATCCCACGGCCCGCCTGCCGCGCCGCATCGAGGCCCGCGCCCTGCTCTCCCCCTTCGATCCCGTGGTGTGGGAGCGCTCCCGCGCCGAGCGCCTGTTCGACTTCCGCTATCGAATCGAGATCTACACCCCGGCCGAGAAGCGCGAATACGGCTACTACACCCTGCCCTTCCTGCTCGGTGATCGCATCGCCGCCCGAATCGACCTGAAATCCGACCGGGCGGGGGGCCGCTTGATTGTGCACTCGATTCACCCGGAACCCTGGGCCAGCCCCGATACCCTGGCCCCAGCGCTGGCGGAGGAGCTGCGCCTCGCCGCCGCCTGGCAGAACCTCGCCACCATCGTGGCGCCGCCGGACTGGGAGCGACGGCTCGGGCTCTGACATGGTGCGGCCGGCGGCACGCCTCTGATCCCTCCCTGCCAAGGGAGGGTGGCGCCAGCACGCAGTGCTGGTGACGGGTGGGATGGAAGCTCAATCTTAGAAGGTCGGTGGTTCACCCCACCCGGCCGCGTGCCGCGTCCACCCTCCCCTGGCGGGGAGGGAGGGGAGAGCGACACCACGTCGCCGGATCGGGGGGCTGCGGAGGGCGTTGCGCCCCCATGGGTGCCCCTGCCGTTCTCCAGACCCCTGCCCCGAAGCTCTGGCGGCCGAAGCGCGTGCTGGTGACGCCGGCCACGCTCGCGTGGGAGGACGGGCGGGCCATGGTGGCGCGCGCCGAGGCCGCGGGCGTTGAGATCGTGCGGCTCAAGGCCAACCGGCTGACGGGGCTCACCGGCGAGGACGCGCGGCGCGCCTATATCGACGCCAAAAACACCCTCGCGATCGTCACCGCACCGCCGACGAAGCTGCGGCTGCAGCCCATCCCGCCCTCCGCCGACTGGCGCTTCGACCTCGCGGAGGGCTGCCCGGCCCATTGCCAGTACTGCTATCTCGCGGGCTCCTTGAGCGGTCCGCCCGTGACGCGGGCTTACGCCAACCTGCCGGAAATCCTCGACAACTTAGCTGACTATGTCGGACGCGGCGGCGTCACCTCCCGCTCGCGCGAACGGGCGCACGAGGGCACCACCTTCGAGGCCTCCTGCTACACAGATCCCCTCGGCATCGAGCATCTGACGGGCTCGCTCTCGGCCGCGATCCGCCATTTCGGCGCCTGGGAGGCGGATGTGCAGCTGCGGTTCACGACGAAGTTCGATGCGGTCGAGCCCTTGCTCGACCTGCCCCACAACCGGCGCACCCGCATGCGCGTGTCGGTGAACGCCCAACCGGCCCTGCGTTTCGAGGGCGGCACCGCGTCTCTGAAGGGCCGCCTGCGCGCCATGCGCCAGATGGCTTTAGCCGGCTACAGGGTTGGCCTTACCATTGCGCCGATCATGCCCCTCGAAGGTTGGCGCGAGGCTTACGGGACCCTGCTCGCGGCCGCCGCGGAGGCCCTCGAAGGGGCACCGGACCCGGACCTCACCGTCGAACTCATCACCCATCGCTTCACCCCCGGCTCCAAGGAGGTGCTGCAGGGCTGGTACCCCGGCTCCTCCCTCGACATGGACGAGGCGACCCGCTCGCAAAAGCGCACCAAGTTCGGCTCGCTCAAATTCGTCTACACCCCCGACGTGATGCGCGAGATGCGCGCCTTCTTCGAGGAGGCGGTGCCGCGCCTGCTCCCCCAGGGCCGCATCCTCTATTGGACGTGACGGCGAGCCGGCTCCCAACCCCGACGTCTCGCCCGCGGCGAGGAGCGCCCTATCCTCCTCGCCCATGAAACCGATCATTGCCCGCACCACGCATCTGTGGCTTCGGCTGCGCCTCAACGAATGGGGCCCGCTCTTCTCGCTCGCGACCTTGAGCTTCTGCGCCTGGGCCTTCGTCGAGCTCGCCGAAGACATCGCCGAGGGCGAGGCGCCCTCCTTCGACCGGTCCATCCTGCTCAGCCTGCGCAACCCCGCCGACATCTCCGATCCGATCGGTCCGAGCTGGTTCGAGGAATCGGCGCGGGACATCACGGGGCTCGGGGGCTACGCCATCCTGACCGTCGTGACGCTCGGGGCCATCGCCTATCTGGTGATGGCGCAAAAGCGCCATGCCGCCTATCTGGTGCTTGTCGCGATCGGCGGCGGCATGCTCCTCTCCACGGCCCTCAAACTCGGCTTCGAGCGTCCGCGGCCCGACCTCGTGCCCCACGGCACGCGCATCTACACCGCGAGCTTTCCGTCCGGCCACGCGATGCTCTCGGCGGTCACCTACCTCACGCTTGGCGCGCTGCTCGCCCGGGTGCAGCGTCGGCGGCGGGTGAAAGCCTTCCTCATGGGCCTTGCGGTGGGGCTCACCCTCGCGGTCGGCGCAAGCCGCGTCTATCTCGGCGTCCACTGGCCCTCCGACGTGCTGGCGGGCTGGTGCGTCGGCGCGGCCTGGGCGGCGCTCTGCTGGTTCGTGGCCCTGCAGCTGCAGCGGCGGGGCCGCGTGGAGCGTCCGGGCGAGATCACGCCGCCGGGCTCGGCGGTCTCGACCCCCGCCAACGTGTAGGCGCCGTGGACGGCCCCCGCGACACGCCCGAGCGCAAGCCGCCCCGCAAGGTGACGCCGGCCTATCTCGAGCGTGCGGCCATGGCCTATCTCGAACGCTTCGCGTCGTCCGCCGAGAACCTGCGCCGGGTGCTCCGCCGCAAGGTCGAGAAGCGCTGCCGGCTCCGCGACGAGGACCCCGCGGAATTCTACGAGGCCGTGGACGAGGTGGTGGCGCGGGCCGCCCGCACCGGCCTCATCGACGACACCCGCTATGCGGAGGCGCGTGTCGCGTCCCTGCGCCGGCGCGGCGGCTCGGCCCGCGCCATCCAGGCGAAACTCGCACAAAAGGGGGTGCCGAAGGACACCATCGCCGCGGCGCTCGAAGGCGAGCCGGAGGACGAGCACACCGCCGCCCACGCGCTGGCAAGGCGACGCAAGCTCGGCCCCTACCGGCCCGGAGAGCGCGGCCCCTACCGGGACAAGGACCTCGCCGCCATGGCTCGCGCGGGCTTCTCCTACGGCGTCGCACGGGACGTCATCGACGGCGAATCTCCCGACGAGAGATCGCCGGCGTAGCGCACGCACGATCGGCGGCCGCGAACGTCTCGACCCAGGGTCGCTGGTGTGTGGATGCGCGCGCCCTAGATCCCTTGCGGTTCACGAAACCGCACAAGGAGATCACGACATGATCCGCAAGGCACGCGCCGTGTGGCGGGGCACCGGCAAGGAGGGCACCGGGCACCTCACCTCGGATTCCGGCATCCTCAGCGACACGCCCTACACCTTCAAGACGCGCTTCGAATCGGAGCCCGGCACCAACCCGGAGGAGCTGATCGCGGCGGCGCACGCGGGCTGCTTCTCGATGGCGCTGGCGTTCCAGCTCCAGGGCGCGGGCTTCACGCCCACCGAGCTCGCCACGGAATGCGCGATCTCGCTGGCCCAGGAGGGCGGCGGCTTCAAGATCACGAAATCGGCGCTGACGCTCCGCGCCAACGTGCCCGGCATCGACCGGGCTAAGTTCGAGGAGCTCGCGCGGGCGGCGGAAAAGAACTGCCCTGTCTCCAAGGTGCTCAACGCCGAAATCACCATGGATTTCACGCTGGCGTAGACCGGCATCTGCCCTCCCCCTTGCGGGGAGGGTGGCCGGAGCGAAGCGGAGGTCGGGTGGGGGTGGTTGCAGAAGGCACCTGAGTGCTCCGTTCTGCAACGACCCCCACCCCTAGCCCCTCCCCGCAAGGGGGAGGGGAGAACGGGTGATTACGACCCCGCCTTGCGGTAGGCGTCGACGATCGCCTGGCCCTCGGGGCCGGCCTTCTTCAGCCAGTCTTGCGTCAGCTGCTCGCCCACCTTCTGAAAGCCGGACTTCAGCTCGGGCGAGGGGGCCTGCACCTTCATGCCCTTCGCTTTCAGCTGATCGAGGTACCAGCCGGCCTTCTCCTGCCACATCTTCCAGCCGCGCTCTTCCGCGGTCTTGGCGGCTTTGAGGACCGCCTCCTGCGTCGGCTTGTCGAGGGCGTCGAACGCGGCCTTGTTCACGAAGGTCACGTTCTTCGGGATCCAGGCCTGGGTGTCGTAGAAGTGGGTGAGCGTCTCCCACACCTTCGAATCGTAGCCCGTGCCGCCCGACGACATGAAGGAGTTCACCACGCCGGTGGCGAGCGCCTGCGGCAGTTCCGCGGCCTGGATCGTCACGCCTTGCGCGCCCACGATCTCGGCGATGCGCGAGGTGCCCACATTGTAGGAGCGCCACTTGAGCCCCTTCATGTCCTCGATCGTGTTGATGTCCTTCTTGGCGTAGATGCCCTGGGGCGCCCACGGCACGGCAAACAGCAGCATGATGCCTTGCGAGGCGAGCTTCTTCTCCACCGCCGGCTTCTGCACGTCCCAGAGTTTTTTGGCCTGGTCGAAGGAGGTGGCGAGGAAGGGCACCACGTCGAGGCCGTAGATCGGGTCCTCGTTCTCGTGCAGCGAGATCAGCACCTCGCCGGCCTGGGCCTGGCCGGTCTGGACCGCGCGCTTGATCTCCGGCGCCTTGAACAGCGAGGCGTTGGCGTGAACCATGATCTGCAGCTTGCCGCCGGTGGCGTCCGCCACGTCTTTCGAGAACTGGGTGAGGTTCTCGCTGTGCGGGTTGTCGGCCGGATACGCCGCCGGCAGGTTCCACTTGGTCTGCGCAAGCGCCGGCAGCGAAAGCAGCATGGCGCCGGCAAGCGCGAGGCTGAAGCGTGACATGGATTTCATATGGTTCTCCCCTGGGGTGATGGGCCGAAGCGTAATCGCTCTGCGGGGCCGGATGCAATCGGCGTCTGCCCTCCCTCTCTCCGTCCGCGGGGAGAGGGTTGGGGTGAGGGGCCGGTCGGATAAGCTCGACCTCTCCCAGCCCTTCACCCGATCGCTCACGCGACTCGACCTCTCCCGCCGAGAGGAGGCCGCTAATCGGAAAAGGCCATCCTGGGCAGCGCCATCACGAGATCCGGGAACACCGTGATGATCGCCACCGCGGCCATGAGCAGGAAGAAGAACGGCAGAGCCGCAATCGCCACCGTGTTCGAATCCTTGCCCGACATGGTCTGGAGCACGAAGAGATTGAAGCCCACCGGGGGCGACACCTCCGCCATCTCGACCACCAGCACCAGGAAGATGCCGAACCACACGAGGTCGAAGCCTGCGGCCTTCACCATCGGGATCACCACCGCGGTGGTGAGCACGATCATGGAGATGCCGTCGAGCGCGGTGCCGAGGATGATGTACATCACCGTGAGCGCGGCGATGAGCGCGTAGGGCGAGAGGTTGAGGCCATCCACCCAGCTCGCGAGCGCCAGCGGGATGCCCGTGTAGGCGAGCGAGGTCGACATGAAGGACGCGCCCGCCAGAATCAGCATGATCATGCAGGTGATGCGCGTCGTCCCCATCACGCTGGCCCAGAACGTCTCGCGGTTGAGCGAGCCCTGCCACCACGCGATCGCGAGCGAACCGAGCACACCCCAGGCCGCGCATTCCGTGGCGGTGGCCCAGCCGAGCAGCAGCGAGAGAAACACGAGGGCGATGAGGAGGAGCACCGGGACGAGGTTGGTGGATTCGCGGAGCTTCTCGCGAAACGTCATCGAGGGTTCGCGCGGCGGCGTGCGGTCCGGATTGAGCAGCGACCACACGGCGATGTAGCCGGAATAGAGCGCCATCACGAGGAGCCCGGGCAGGAAGCCCGCCAGGAACACCTGGATGATCGAGACGTTGGCGGCCACCGCATAGACCACCATGGTGATGGACGGCGGGATGAGGATGCCGAGCGTTCCGGCGCCCGCGAGCGATCCGAGCGCCAGGCGCTCGTCGTAGCCGCGTTTCTTCAATTCCGGCAGGGCGATCTTGGCGACCGTGGCGCAGGTGGCGGCGGAGGAGCCCGACACGGAGCCGAAGATCCCGCAGGCCAGCACGTTCACGTGCAGGAGCCGGCCCGGCACCCAGTTGAGCCAGGGCGCGAGGCCGCGAAACATCTCCTCCGACAACCGCGTGCGAAACAGGATCTCGCCCATCCAGATGAAGAGCGGCAAGGCGGCGAGCGTCCAGGAGGCGGAGTTGCCCCAGATCGTGGTGGCGAGCACGGAACCGGCCGGGATGCCCCCGCCCACGAACTGCATGCCGACCCAGCCGCAGGCCATGAGCGCGATCGCGATCCACACGCCGCCGGCGAGCAGCGCGATGAGGAGGAGCAGGAGAAGGCCGGAGATTTCGACGAGGGCCATGGACCGGATCTTTGAGGAGAGGGCAGCGGGAGCGGGCAGTGGGAGCGGGCAGTGGGAGCGGGCAGTGGGAGCGGGCAGTGGGAGCGGGCAGTGGGAAGGAACGGCGGGGCCTAGACGCCGCTTTGGATGGCCCGCTCCACCACCTCTTCCGCAGTGGTGGCCGGCGGCTTCTCGTAGCGGGGATCGCCGCCGCGCACGACGTGCACGAATTCGTCCACGAAGGCGATGAACAGGATCACGAGGCCGGTGCAATAGCCGAGCTGCGGGATCCAGAGAGGCACCGCGAGCACGCCCTGGGCCATGTCGTTGAAGCGCCAGCTGTCGTAGGTGAGCCGCACCGCATGCCAGGCGAAGAAGCCCACGAAGCCGCAGCCAAGCACCAGCGAGACGATCTCGAACACGCGCCGGGTGCGCCCCCGGAAGCGGTCGATGAGAAGCCCGACGCGGATCATCTCCCCCGATTTGAAGGTGTGGGCGAGGCCTAAGAAAGCCATGGCGGCCATGCACCAGGACGCGAAATCGTCGCCGGCGGGAATGTTGAGCCCCACCTCGCGGCCCAACGACAGGGCCATCATGAGAAGGAAGATCGCGATGAGGAACAGCCCGGCGAGATAACCCGCGAAGCGGTAGAGGCCGTCGAGAAGGGTGCGGAGCATGGGGCTGCGGGGCTGGCGTGGGGTTGACGTGGGGTTGACGTGGGGCTCGGGCGAGCCAGGCAAGAACGACGCCAGACCTTAGCGGTGAACGGGCCGGGAGCAACCCGGCTTTCGTGGGGAATCGCGTCGGGCCCGAAGAGGGGTGAGGGCTGCTGTTGGCCGGTCGTGGCCAGGGGTGTTCCGGCCGTCCATGTCTTTGCGGCCGTCAAAGCGGCACCAGCGCTCCTCCCTCCCTTCAGGGGAGGGTGGCGCCCGTGAGGGCGACGGGTGGGGTGTTGCGCGAAGCGCATCCGGCACGGCGGTTACGAGCAGCATTGCAGGACGCTGATGGCACCGCATCCTGCCATGGTTGAGCCTAGAACTCGCCTGCGGCGAACACCCCACCCCTACCCCTCCCCTGAAGGGAGGCAGAGGCGCACGAGCAGCGACTCGCTCCCCCTGTCATTCCGGTCGCCGCGAAGCGGCGGGCCGGAACCCAGGAGCAGGATCAGGAGAGGTCTCGCCATCTGGGTTCCGGGCTCGGCTGCGCCGCCCCGGAATGACAGCTGCGGAGCAAGCGGG
>JAESFT010000816.1_pt1 | contig 12222 bp, 10 predicted proteins | sample 9269451 | NCBI WGS metagenome assembly JAESFT01 (sample SAMN14502557, study PRJNA617106) | algae metagenome | isolation source: Scytonema hyalinum WJT4-NPBG1 and co-occurring heterotrophs from well... | place: USA: Mojave Desert, Joshua Tree National Park, California | collected 2006-05-25
AGCGGTTTGATGAGGATCGGCTGTGTGAACCTGAAGATGCTCGGCGGCAATGAAGTCTGAATAGGCTAGCATTGCTTCCTCGTCCTCGCACAGCACCACCTCGCCGTAGTCGCGCCATGCCGGACCGGCGACAGGAGCCGTAGAAAGATCCTGCAGTTGCCGCTCGACCTCGGCAAGGGTCGCCTCCGCCAATTTCCGGCTCGTGGTGATAAGGCCCACCCGCGTCCGCACATCGTGCTCGGCCTGCGCGAGAAGATCTACGGCGATCAACTCCGGATCCCCGGTCTCGTCGGCGACTACGAAGATCTCGCTCGGTCCTGCAAGTTGATCGATGCCGACACGCCCGAAGACCTGCCGCTTGGCCTCGTTCACATAGGCATTGCCGGGGCCGACGATCTTATCGACCGCAGGAATGCTATCCGTTCCAAAGGCCATGGCGGCAATCGCCTGCGCGCCGCCCACGCGGAAGATACGATCCGCGCCGGACAGGTGACAACCGGCGATCATGGACGGATGCGCCTTTGGGGGCAGGCAGGCGATGACCTCTTCGCATCCGGCGACCTTCGCGGGCACGAGCGTCATGATGGGAGCCGATAGGAGAGGGTAGCGTCCTCCCGGAACATAGGCACCGATGATCCGGATGGGAATGACCCGGTGACCCAAGTGGAGACCAGGCAGGGCTTCGATGTCGAGAGGAAGGATCGTGCCTAGCTGAGCTTGCGCGAACGCGCGGACGCGCTCAATGGCGAATTCGGTATCGCGGCGTGTTTGCGGGTCGAGATTCTCGACGGCCGCGGCGCGCTCCTGGTCGCTCACCTCGAAGACCGTGACGTCAGCTTGGTCGAACGCCTTTGAATAATCGCGGAGGGCGGCATCCCCCCTGTCGCGGACGGCCGCGAGGATGTCCCTGACGGTTACCTCGATCTCTCCAGTGTCGGTTGCGGCGTCACGCTTCGAGGCTTTGAGAAAAGTGATTTTGGCGCGCATGCTCGCGGACAGGTTCGGCATCGGTTCCTCCCATTGCTTTGGCTCCAAGTTCCTGAATCGCGCCGTGCCCCTCAAGACAGCTTGGCCGGCTTGTCCATAATTCTCACCAGAGATAGGATTTGCCGAAGGGCTAGGGCGGGTTCCCCGCAATGGCGAGCAGGGCAAGTTCAGCGTGGGGATCGCGATGCCGAAGATTGGAACACAATTGCGGGAACTGCGCCGCCGACGCGGACTAGGAGTGCGGGAACTCGCTTTGCGGTCAGGCATCTCGCATTCGTCGATTTCGCTAATCGAGCGTGATCGCATGAGTCCGTCCGTCGACACCCTGAGCGCCATTCTGGACGCGCTGGGAACGACTCTGACCGGGTTCTTCGCCGAGATGAGCGCGGCCGTTCCGTACTCGCCGTTCTACCCGGCCGGTGAGTGGGTGGAGATCGGAAAGGCCCGGACGATCTCCTATCGCGTGCTCGGGATGAACCACCCCAATCGCCAGATCCTGATGCTGCACGAGACCTATGCGGTCGGCGCGGATTCCGGCACCCCTTACGCCCACTCGGCCCAGGAGGCCGGGGTGGTCGTCCATGGCGCGGTCGAGGTGACGGTCGGGGATCAGACGAGAGTCCTGGGGGAGGGCGACGGCTACTACTTCGATAGCAGAGTACCCCATCGTTTCCGCAATGCTTCGGGCGAGCCCAGCACCATCATCAGCGCGGTCACGCCGCCCACATACTGAAGCGCTTCCCGTGGCTTCAAAGAGCCATAATGGTGAGTATTCTCACCAAGGATCGGCCTTGGCAGTCGTTAAATCGCCACGTTATGCTCGGCTCCCCAGAGGAAAATAACCAACAGAGGGATAGACGATGAATACCGCGAAGATGCTTTCTGTCGCCGGCTATGTATCCGCCTTGCTCATCGGTTGGAACGTGCAAGCCGTACAGGCCCGTGATCTCACGGTGGTTTCCTGGGGCGGCAATTACCAGGATGCCCAGCGCAAGATCTACTTTGAGCCTTTCTCGAAAAAAGCCGGCAAGCCCGTCCTTGAGGAGAGTTGGGATGGCGGCATCGGCGTTCTGGCTGCCAAGGTCAAGGCCGGAACACCCAATTGGGATGTGGTCCAAGTCGAGTCCGAGGAGCTGGCGCTCGGTTGCGCTGACGGCTTCTACGAGAAGATCGACTGGAGCAAGCTCGGTGGCAAGGACAAGTTCCTCCCAGCTGCCGTGGACGATTGCGGGGTCGGGGCCATCGTGTGGTCGACGGCGCTGAGCTACGACGCCAATCGCCTGAAGGAGGCGCCGAAGTCATGGGCCGATTTCTGGGACGTCAATAAGTTCCCGGGCAAGCGCGGGCTTCGGCGCGGGCCGAAATACGCCCTCGAATTCGCCCTGATGGCCGACGGCGTTCCGCCCGCCGATGTCTACGAGGTGCTGGCAACTCCGGCCGGCGTTGACCGCGCGTTCAAGAAGCTCGATCAGCTGAAGCCGCACATTGTGTGGTGGGAATCCGGTGCGCAGCCGCTGCAACTTCTCGCATCCGGCGAGGTGGTGATGACTGCCGCCTATAACGGGCGCATCTCGGGCATCAACAAGACCGAGGGCAAGAATTTCAAGGTCGTCTGGCCCGGCAGCCTGTATGCCATCGACAGCTGGGTGATCCTCAAGGACAGCCCCAACAAGGACCAGGCGATGGAGTTCATCGCCTTCGCGAGCCAGCCTGAGAACCAGGTGAAGCTGCCGGAGTACATCGCCTATGGCCTGCCGAACAAGGATGCCGCGGCGAAGGTGCCGGCCAATCTTCAGAAGGACCTGCCGACAGCGCCGGACAACCTCTCGGGTGCCGCTGCGCTGGACGCCGACTTCTGGATCGACAACATCGAGGAGCTCAACAAGCGCTTCAATGCTTGGCTGGCTCAGTAGCGGCAGCGCGATCTCCTGAACCGGAGACAGCGGGGGCTCCTCTCGCTGTCTCGAGACCGGAAGCGTTCAAGCCGTACCGGCCTTACCCGGTGAGGCGTGCCACTCGGCGGCCTTGCCGGAAGCAGCCGGAGCCGGAGAGAGCTAAAGAGATATGCAGCCGTTCATTCAGTTCGAGTCCGTTTCAAAGAGCTTCGGCTCGCTCACTGTCATCGACTCCCTTGATCTGACCATTCACAAAGGCGAGTTCCTCAGCCTTCTCGGCCCCTCCGGCTCGGGCAAGACGACGATCCTGATGATGCTTGCAGGCTTCGAGCGGCCGACACAGGGAACGATCACGCTCGACGGCATGCGCATTGACCAGCTGCCGCCCCATCGGCGCGAGATGGGCGTGGTGTTTCAGAACTATGCTCTTTTCCCTCATATGACCGTGGCCGAGAACGTCGCCTTTCCGCTTGAGATGAAGGGATTGCCCCGGCATGAGATCGCCCAGAAGGTCGAGCGTGCCCTCGACATGGTTCGGCTGGGCTCTCTGAAGAACCGCCGACCCTCTCAGCTATCGGGCGGGCAGCAACAGCGTGTCGCGCTGACGAGGGCCCTCGTGTTCGAGCCCAGGGTGATCCTGATGGACGAGCCCCTTGGTGCGCTCGACAAGCAGCTGCGGGAGCACATGCAGCTGGAAATCCGTGAGCTCCATAAGCGGCTTGGCCTGACCATCGTGTTCGTGACCCACGATCAGTCCGAGGCCCTGACCATGTCCGATCGGATTGCGGTGTTCAACGCAGGCAGGATCGAGCAGATCGACAGCCCCCATGCGATTTACGATACGCCCCGCACGCGTTTCGTCGCGCAATTCATTGGCGAGACCAATTTGATCGAAGCCGATGTCGTGAACGTCCAAAACGGGCACGCGACCATCGCTTTGGGGGCGGACCTCGCAGCCAAGGTGCGAAGCGGCCCTGAACTGCAGGCGGGACAGAAGGCCGTGTTTTCATTGCGCCCGGAGCGGATGCGCCTCGGAGCGGAGCCCACCGGTGACAATGCGCTCGACATGACGATCACCGACTGTATTTACCATGGCGATCACATGCGGGTGCAGCTGGCGAGGGGGAACTTCACCTTCACGGCACGGTGCGAGCGTCTTGCTGGCGACTGGACCGTTGGAACTCCTGTGGTCGTATCGTTCGACCCTCGGGATTGCACGGTGCTCACCTCATGAACAGAGCATCCGCACGCGAGCGAATGAGCGCATTGCTGTTGATTGTGCCGCTTCTGGCTTTCCTCGCGGTGTTCTTCCTCTGGCCTCTCTGGACAATGGTGAGGGCTTCCGTCGTCGACGATACGGTCAGCCGGGTTCTGCCGCACACGGCTGCGGCCATCGTGTCCTGGAATGGGCAGGGGCTCCCTCCGGCGCCGGTCCAGGAGGCATTGATAGAGGACCTCAGACGGGCCAAGGATCAGCAGGCCTTGGGGGAGACGGTCCGGCGGCTCAACAGCGCCGTATCGGGCTTTCGAACCCTTCTGACCCGCACGACGAACGCCGTCCGAAATGACACGAACTCAGGAGCCATCAAGCTGGTGGATCTGGACCAACGCTGGAAGGAGTCCCGCTTCTGGCTGGCGCTCAAAGAGGCGGTCCCTCCCTATACGGATCGCAATCTCCTTGCCGCCGTCGACATGAAGCGCGATGCGGGTGGGGCCATCGTCAGCGAGGACCCCGGAGCATCGGCCAACCGCCTGATCATGTTCCGCACGTTCCTGGTGGCTGCAATCGTGACCTTGGCATGCGCGGTGATTGGATTGCCATATGCAATGCTGGCTGCAGCCGTAACCGGCTGGAAACGCACGGCGCTCCTGCTGGCAGTCCTCATTCCGTTATGGACATCGTTGCTAGTGCGGACCACAGCCTGGTTCGTCCTCCTGCAGAACGAAGGGCTGATCAACGGAGCCTTGCAGGCCGTGGGGCTCACCGACGGACCATTGCCGCTGATCTTCAACCGGGTCGGCGTCGTGATCGCAATGACGCATGTGCTGCTGCCGTTCATGGTGCTGCCGATCTACAGCGTCCTCCTGTCCGTTCCGCGCAACCTCATGCAGGCGGCGGCCTCGATGGGGGCAGGGCCCTTGCGGGCCTTCTGGCGCGTGCTGCTTCCACTCAGCCTGCCGGGTCTGTTTTCGGGCTCGCTCCTGGTCTTCATGGTCGCCATCGGCTATTACATCACACCAGCCCTCGTGGGCGGAGCCAACGACCAGATGATCAGTTCCGTCATTGCGTTCTACGCCTTGGGAACGGCCAACTGGGGACTAGCCGGAGCGCTCGGGGTGATCCTGCTCTTGGTGACGATGATCCTCTACTTCATCTATGGGCGGCTCTCGAAGTCTCCCCAATTGCTGGGGGCATGAGCCAGTGTTCCGGACAGCTCAAATTTTGTTCGGCCTCCTGGTTGTGACGTTTCTGCTCATGCCAATCGTCGCGATCCTTCCTCTGGCCTTCACGTCTAGTGTCTTTCTCACATATCCCATCGAGGAATATTCTCTCCGATGGTTCGTGGAGCTGACGACAGCGGATGCGTGGCACTTGTCGATCATGAACAGCCTCATCATCGGCCTGGGAGCGACGCTCCTCTCGACGATCCTGGGAACGTTGGCCGCATTGGGCATGCGGTCGAGGGCTCTGCCTTTCCCGAACCTGCTGAGAACGATGTTCCTCCTTCCCATGGTCGTCCCTGCCGTGGTGCTGGGTGTGGGCATGCAGATGCTCTTCGTGAATCTTGGTCTTGCCAGCACCTATCCGGGTGTCATCCTCGCCCATGCGGTCCTGTGCGTTCCCTTCGTGATCGTGAGCGTCTCCGCATCGCTTCAGGGGATCGATCCCTCGGTCGAGAAGGCGGCCAGCAGCCTCGGCGCTTCGCCCGCCAAGGTCGTTGGCCGGGTAACGCTTCCGCTGGCGCTCCCAGGCATTATCTCTGGGGCCGTCTTCGCGTTTGCGACCTCGCTTGATGAAGTCGTCATCACTCTCTTCGTGGCAGGCCCCAATCAGAGAACCCTGGCCCGGCAGATGTTTTCAAGCATTCGCGAGAACATCAGTCCGACTGTGGTTGCGGCAGCCTTGCTGCTCATCATAGGAACGCTCTGTCTTGGAGGGCTGGCCGCACTGCTGCGGTGGCGCCAGGAGCGGATTGCCCTCCGGGCCACCCCATAAGCACTTCCCGAATATCGCCACAGCTCTCTTAATAACAGGAAAACCAGCTCAAACCCTCCCAGACCAACACGATCTCAGCACACTAGAAGGATAGATAAGATCATGCGTGGACACCCGAATTCGATCTCCGCCCGCGATGTGGAGTACGTGCTCCATCCCGTCACCAATGCTCGCAAGCACGAGGAGATCGGGCCGGTCGTGATCGATCGCGGTGAAGGGGTTTACGTCTACGACGACCAAGGCAATCGCTATATCGAGGCGCTGGCCGGGCTGTGGAGTGTAGCGGTCGGCTTTGGAGAGAACCGGCTTGTCGAGGCCGCCAGCCGCCAGATGGCGAAGCTGCCCTATTACCACACCTTCTCTCACAAGACGAACGAGCCTTCCGTTCTGCTGGCCGAGAGGCTGGTGAAGATGACGCCCGACCGTCTCAAGCGAGCCTTCTTTACGAACTCGGGCTCCGAAGCGAATGACAGCGTCATCAAGATGGTGTGGTACTACAACAACGCACGAGGGCTGCCGCAGAAGAAGAAGTTCATTGCCCGCATCAATGGCTATCATGGAATCACACTTGCCTCGGGCAGCCTGACGGGGCTTGCGGCGAACCAGCGCGATTTTGACCTTCCGTTTGTGCCGGTGCGGCATGTCACATGCCCACATCACTATCGGCATGCGGAGCCTGGTGAGAGCGAGGAAGCCTTCGCCAGCCGTCTCGCAGCGGAACTCGAAGCGGCAATCCTGGAGGAGGGCCCTGAGACGGTGGCGGCGTTCATCGGCGAGCCGCTGATGGGTGCCGGCGGTGTCCTGCCGCCGCCTGCGACCTACTGGGAAAAAGTCCAGGAGGTTTGCCGGCGGTATGATGTCTTGATCGTCGCTGACGAGGTAATCAATGGCTTCGGCCGCCTGGGGACCATGTTTGCCTGCGACTACTACGGAATTGATCCAGACATTCTGGTGCTCTCAAAGCAGATCACTTCATCCTATCAGCCCCTTGCGGCGGTGATGATCAGTCAGGAGCTTTACGACGGCATCGCTGACAACTCCGCCAGGATCGGCACGTTCGGCCATGGCTTCACCACGTCCGGCCATCCGGTTCCGGCGGCGGTGGCGCTCGAAAACCTCGATATCATCGAGGAGAAGAGCCTCGTCGAGAATGCACGGCGTGTTGGCGAAGTGATGCAGACGGAGCTCCGCACTCTGGCGGATCACCCGCTCGTGGGCGAAGTCCGCGGCGTTGGGCTGATCGCAGCCGTAGAGTTGGTTGCCGACAAGGAAACAAAGGCGAAGTTCGACCCTGTCGGAAAAGTTGGAGCACAAGTATTCTCGCGTGCCCATGAACACGGCTTGATTATCAGGGCCATCGGGGATGTCATCGCGTTCTGTCCGCCTCTGATCATCACAGCAGACCAAGTCCGCGATATGGTGCAGCGCTTCAAGGCTACTCTTGATGATACAGCTGTATTGTTGCGGGATAAGGATGGGACTGCCTTGTGATTGCAGGGCGAGTTATTCGCTGCGTGCTGCCAGTTCCTGGACGATGGCGGAGAAACGTACTTCTCCGCCATTTCTGCACGCTAGGAGATCATAGGAATTTGGATATTGCAGTTTTTCATGCCCATAGCCGGCAGCGTTCGCTTTGCTTTAATTGCGATGCCACATCCGTTGATGGCACAGAACCGAAGTAGAGCGAACGGTACTGTCAACTTGCCTCCGAAGGAGCAAAGCGGCTGCGGGCGAAACTGTCGCGCCAGTTCACATTAGCCCATAGTGGCAACACCGGTCGCATCGCGCCACCTGGCGAAGGCGCGATCTCGTGCATCACGGTACCGGCTGGCGGTGAGGCGATGACGGCGGAGCTGGAAGTGGTTGACGATCGGAGTGTGAGTGGCGAGAAATCGTTGCGCATGCCCGGCTGACTTAAACCGCCTCATGTGGCGCTCACGCCGTCGGGTGGGTTGGTGCGACACCTCACAGCGGTTGTTCAAGTACCGGCTCTGCCGATGTTCGACGCCCGGCAGGATCTCGCGTTTGGCGGCACCATAATATCCGAGTTTGTCGGCCACGATAACTTTTGGCACGTAGCGCAGGCCCTTCAGCAGCTTGCGAAAGAATCGCTTAGCAGACTTCGTGTTGCGGCGACTTTGGACCAGAACGTCGAGCACGTTGCCATGCTGATCAACCGCTCGCCACAGGTAGGGCAGTTTGCCGCGGATGCGAACGAACACCTCGTCCAAAAACCATTTGTCACCGGGTTCGGGCCGCCGCCTCTTGAGAGCATTGGCGTAAGTCCGTCCAAAGCGCAAGCTCCACTCCCGGATGGTCCCGTAGCTGACCACGACGCCTCGCGCTGCGAGGATCAATTCGACGTCCCGCAAACTCAGGCTGAAGCAGTGATACAGCCAGATCGCTTGATTGAGGATTTCAGCGGGAAAGCGATAGCCGCGGTATGGATTGGATGTCGTGTTCATACTCGACACCTTGCCACAGGCCCTGAACCTTCGCCAACCTGACAGTACCAATGGAACCCTGCTGGCAAGCACCGCGCTGGGCGGCCCGGAACCAAACTTCGGGTGCGAGAGGCCAAGCAAAGTGATCAGACGAGCAGCAGTCGTCAGTCACTGCCAAAGAGTAAGTTCGGAACAAACAAGACCAAGCCGGGCGCAAAGATCAGCAGTATAGTCACGGCGCTAACCGCGAGCAGGAAAGGCATCGACTCACGCGTATAGTCGCCGATCGGGCAGCGCAGGATCTGGCAGACCACGAACATGGCTCCGCCGACCGGGGGCGTATAGTTTCCGATGGTTGCGGCGATGATGAAGACAAGGCCGAAATGCACCGGATCAATGCCATACTGCGTGATGAGGGGCAGGAAGATCGGCGTGAGCATGATGATGAGGACGGAGCCCTCCATGAAGGTCCCAGCCACAAGAATGAAGAGAACGATCAGCACCATCACGACCGAGGGGCTTTCCGTCACGCCGAACATCCAGCCTGAGATCGCTTCGGGGATCTGTTCGAACACGATGCCGTAGCCGAAGATCGCTGATAACGCGAGCAGGAACATGACGGCGCCGATATCTGTCAGGCTGCCCTCCACCGCCTCGCGAAAGCTTTTCAGCGTCAGCATGCGATAGGCGAAGAACCCGATCGCGATGGCGTAGACGACCGCGAAGGCTCCGATCTCCGAAGGCGTGAAGACGCCGAAGCGGAGGCCGAGCAGGAGAATGACGGGGAACAGGACTGCCCAGATTCCGCTCCAGGAAGCAGAAGCTACCTCCCTGACGGTCGGGCGCGTCTCACGCTCCGGCGCATACCCCCGACGCTTTGCCGTGATGGAAATGGTCGCTGCCAGGGCAGCCCAGAGCATGAAACCCGGGAGGATGCCTGCCGCGAACAGCCGCCCGATCGAGACCTGGCCGACAGTGCCGTAAAGGATGAACCCGATGCCTGGCGGGATGATCGGCGCCATCAGGGACCCGTAGGACAGGACGCCGGCCGCATAGCCTTTGGAGAAGCCTCGCTTGAGCATCTGATGGCCCAGAACGCGAGCGTTCATGGCGGCATCCGCAATCGACGATCCGGTCACGCCGCTCATCAGGGTCGAAAGGGCAATGGACACCTGCGCCAGACCGCCCTGCATGCGCCCGGTCAGCACGGTTGCGAGTTTCAGGAGGTTTTGCGTGATGCCGGAGCCGTTGAGAAAGTTGCCGGCCAGGATGAATAGCGGCACCGCCAGCAGGGCGAAATTCTGCGTTTCCGTCACCGTCAGCTGAATCGGGATCGTCGCCGGAAGGTCCGGGTTCTGCAGGAAGAAGAGCGTTCCCGAGATGCCGATGGCGAAAGCGACGGGCATGCCGATCAGCATGAGGATGGTGAACGCGATGAGGACGATCAGCATGAGCGCGCTATTCGGGTTTAGAGGACATCGACGGTTTGGCCTTTCGTGTGCTCACCGCGCGATTCCGCGCGGATCTTGAGCACGGTCGTGATCAGAAGCAGCAGCGCTCCAACCGGTAGACTCATGGTGATCCAGGAATAGCTCACCTCGGGAATGCCCTGGAAGCTTCGCCCACGGCTGATCCAGGACAGGTAGATCCCCATGATGATGAGATAAACCAGGAAGGCACTGATCAGGGCGTAGTTCAGAAGCCGGAAGGCACCCTGCAGCCTGCCCGGCAGTCGGCTCGTGATGACTTCGATGGACATCATGCTGTTGCGTCGCCATGCGATGTCGGCGGACAGGAAGCAGGCCCAGGCAAAGAGACAGGTGGCCAGATCGATGGTCCAGTTCAGCGGGAAGTGAGCGAGACGGGCAAGCCCACCCACGAAGATCAGCGCCACCATCAGGATCAGAAATGACCCTGCGATCGTCGCCTCCAAAGCGCAGAGATATTCGTAGAGTCGTTTCATGGTTCCGTCCGGTTCAGTTCTTGCCGATTTCCTTCTGGACGGCGCTCCTCTGCTCTGTGAGGCCGAGAGCCTGATAGGCCTTCTCGCCGGCGGACCGGAAGGCAGCAAGATCGACATCTTCGACGATTGTCATGCCCCGCTGCTTCAATTGCTGTTTCACGTTTTGCTCGGACGCCAGGATCTTCTCAGAGGTTTCGCGACCAGCCTTCTGGCACTCGTCGACCAGAGCAGTCTGATACTCCGCAGGCAGGCTGTTGAAGAACGCGGCGCTCACCACCTGGAAGTTCACCAGCATGATGTGCTTGGTCTCGTTTGCGTATTTCAGCACCTCGTAGAAGCGCCCGCCAGGTATATTGTTGTAGACGAGTTCCACCCCATCGATGGCCTGCTGCTGCAGAGCAGGATACATCTCGCCGAATGCCATGGCGGTCGGTGCCGCGCCAAGCGCCCGGACGGATTCCTGCCAGATCGGCGCCGGCGGCGTGCGGATTCGCAATCCGCTCAGATCTGCCGGCTTCTTGATCGGCTTGTTCGTGAAAAAGTGCCGATAACCCTGCACCCAGTCGAAGCAGACAACCTTCAGCCCATACTGGCTCGCAAGCTCGTCCTGAAACTTCACGATGGTGGGCGCCTTGCCGAGCTTGGCCACATCATCCAGGGTCTCGGCGAAGTAGGGCCCGTTCATCACCGCCAGACCTTTGACATAGGTTCCCAGGCGGGCGGCGTCCGTGTTCTGGCCAATGGCCGCCCCCTGGCGCATCTGCTCGATGATGTCCTCCTCAACGCCTAGCTGGGCACTGTGGAAGACCTGAATCTTGAGTCCACCCTTCGTGCGTTCCTCCACCCGCTTCGCCCAGGTGGTGAAGCCTTCGTGGAACGGTTCCTTAGGACCAAGTACGTGATTGAGCTTGAGGGTGAAGGTCTTGGCCGCCTGAGCCTGTGCGTGCGTTGCAGCCAGCGTGAGACCGAGCACCAAGCCGGTGGCGACAGTGAACTTTCCAAACAGCTTCATCTCGCTATTCCTCCCATTTCCTCTGCTGCGCTCTTGTCCGGCGCTTAGCATCTGGTATATCAGATACAGGATTATAGACACAAGACGCGCTCAGGCAAGAGCGTCGATGAAGAGTGACGGATGAAGATCGAGCGGCCGAAATCCCTGACGGAACTCGTTGTCAACGAGCTCAGAGCCCGCATCGTGGATGGGCGCCTCAGGCTGGGGGCTGCCCTGTCCGAGAACGCCCTGGCGGCTGAACTCGGCCTCTCCAAGACTCCAGTCCGGGAGGCTCTGCTGCAGCTCAAGCTGGAGCGCCTGGTCGAGGTACTGCCGCAGCGCGGAACCTACGTCTTTCGCCTCGCGGCGGATCAGGTCGTCCTCATCAGCGAATTGCGCGAGATCCTTGAAATCGCCGCCGTGGCCGCGGCCATCGAGCGGAATCATCCCGAGTTGGTAAAGCGCATGAGCGTGCTCTTCGAGGACATGAAGGCGGCCTACGATGCCGGAGACAATGTGGGCTACCGCACGCTTGATGGTCAGTATCACCAGGCGATCATCGATCTGTGCGGCAATCCCTATATCGGCGACGCGTACAGCCAGATCGGCTTCAGGATCCAGGCCCTTCGCTCCCGCCTTTCCATCGAGACGACCTTGAACCGCCTCTCCATGAAGGATCACCGGGAGATGCTAAAGCTGATCAAGTCGCGGGAGGTCGAGCCACT
>JAESFT010000817.1_pt1 | contig 12212 bp, 15 predicted proteins | sample 9269451 | NCBI WGS metagenome assembly JAESFT01 (sample SAMN14502557, study PRJNA617106) | algae metagenome | isolation source: Scytonema hyalinum WJT4-NPBG1 and co-occurring heterotrophs from well... | place: USA: Mojave Desert, Joshua Tree National Park, California | collected 2006-05-25
GAATTTTTGTGTGAGCGTATCATGACCGAACCCCACCGCCCAAGGGTCAAGTATGTCATTGGGCCCGATGGCAGTCCTCTGACGATTGCCGATCTTCCCCCGTCCAGCACCCGCCGCTGGGTCATTCGTCGCAAAGCCGAGGTTGTCGCCGCCGTCCGCGGCGGCCTGCTCAGCCTCGAAGAGGCCTGCCAGCGCTACACGCTGACCACCGAGGAATTCCTGAGCTGGCAGATGTCCATCGACCAGCATGGCCTGGCCGGCCTGCGCACCACGCGCATCCAGCAATACCGCCAATAGGCCTTGCATCACAGATTCCATGAAAAGGGCGCTGGCCATGTGACCAGCGCCCTTTTCATGGGCGCAAAGCCCGGCCGTTAAGATGTTCCTAACCATACAATGAGCATAAACTCCTGAATCACTTCCCTTAAGGCAGGCTCGTATCGTGCTTGGCATCCCGGATTCGTTGGAACAGCAAGGCTCATCCCAGGCAAATGCAGGTTCAATTCCCATTGCTCAAGCGGAGCAGACCATCGAGGCGCTCAGGCGCATCCTGGTGGGACGCACCATCGCCGATGTGGAGCGTCACCTCATCCTCGATACCCTTGCCTATTGCTTCGGCAACAGGACACACGCCGCGCGGATTCTCGGCATCTCGATCCGGACCCTGCGTAACAAGCTGAACGAGTACATGGAAGCCGGCATTGCCATACCGGAGCCGGGCCAAAGGCCGGCCGCTGCCTGATCGCCTGCGGACTAAAGCTTCCGCAGCCAGAGGCTGGTCTCGTGCGCTCCGGGGATCAACGGCAGTTCGGACAGGATCCCCTGCGACAGGGCAAAGCCGTTGTCCCGGACGACGGCGTGGCTTGCAAAAACCAGTTCGTAACCGCCTCCCTGCAGGAGGGCGCCCGTCAGCAACTGCTCGTTATACCCGCGCCACTCCCAGACCTCCGGATAGGCATAGGGCAGAGTGATGTCATGGACGTGGATCAGGGTCCCGCCGGCAAGGCGCGGCATCACATCGAGGAAGAGACGGTCCACGTCGGTGCCGGGCATGGCGATGTGGCTTGAGTCGATGAAGAGGATGTCTCCGGCTTCGAGGGCCTCGAACACGGCCGGGTCGGCATCCCGAAGGAGAGCCTGCCGGTGCTCGACCTCCAGCTTCCGCAGCGTGGCCCGGGGAGCCGGATCGATGCAGGTGATCCGGGTGGAAAGCCCCCCGTCCCGAACCGCCTGAGCCATGAAACGGGTCGAGTGACCGGAGCCGATCTCCACGATCCGTCGAGGCATGGACCGCCGCACGATGGCGTAAGCCGCAGCCGCATCCAAACGGGGAAACCAGCTTTGATCGAAGCGGGCAGGACCCCTACCCTCCAGGATGGAGCGCAGATCCTCCGCATGGCTCTCGACTACCTCCAGAACCCCGGCGAAGCGAGGCTGCGCCGCCTCAAACAGGGGGCGCAGCGCAGGATAATCCTGAGCCTCGACGCTCTCGGCATAGCGGTAGGGGATGAAGAAACCGAGCCGCTTGACGCCGAACAGCGTCGCGAGACCGAAGCGCAGCCGTCGCCAGAAGAAGGTCATTGATCGGATGAGGACAGGGGTGGTGGAGGCACGGAGCCGTCGGCAGCCACGACCCGGCCCCGCCACGCTTGCGCCAGCCGCGCCCGTTCGAACATCAGCACGACCACGAGCGAGAGGCCGAAGGGGATCAGGAGGTAGAAGAGGCGGAAGATGATGAGAGCTGCCAGCACGTCGGCCTTGGGAATATCTGGCATCGCCGTCAGGAAGACGAGTTCGAACACGCCGAGCCCTCCGGGAGCATGGCTGACCAGGGCCGCCGAGAAGGAGGCCAGGAACACGGCGAGCACAATGATGAAGCTTGGCTCAAGATGGGCCGGGAGTACAAAATAGATGATTCCGGCTGCCCCGAGGAGCTCGAGCGGCGCCGCGATCAGCTGGCGCACCATGACGGCAGGCCGGGGATATTCCAGCTTGGCCTTGCGGATCACGAGCGGCGGAAGATGCAGGATGGAACCCACCACATAGAGCGCGACGAACCCAAGGAGGAGGAACCCGACGACACGGGCCGTGGCCGGATTGGTGAGGACGGAGGGCAGCAGTTCCTCGAGCCGGTGCAGGAGGGTCGGATCGGCCACCAGCACGACTCCTCCCAGCAGGATGGTTCCGAGCCCGAAAGTGAACGAGCACAGGGCCACCAGGACGGCGATCTGGGGGGCTCCCAGGCCCTTCGAGGTATAGGCCCGATACCGCACGACGGCGCCGGAAAAGACCGAGGCGCCGATATTGTGGGACAGGGCATAGGTGGTAAACGACGTGATCGATACGAACAGCCACGAAATGTGGTGCACGCCCAGATGCAGAAGGGCAATCCGGTCGTACCAGGCCAGGGCTGCGTAGGCGACGAGGGTGGACAGCGCCGCGAGAGCGTAACGATGAGGCGGCACGGCGGTCAGGCTGTCCCAGACATCGTCGAGGGACATGCCCCGCAGCTCACGGTAGAGAAGCCAGCCCGACACGACGACTGCCAGCAACCCGATCACGGGCCAGATGAACTCACGCACATTCTTCATAGAGCCGGCAGAACTCCCTCGCTGATTTCTCTGTGCCCACAATCCCTTTGTTCTGCAAGGGGATTATGCCTTGCAGCGACATGACATAAGGTCCAATTCCGGGACCCGCCACGAAGACGAATGAATGGCAATTCTCGCGGGAAGACGGCTGCTCCTTCGAGGCCATGCGGGAAGAAGCGTGACGGAGAGAGGCGATGGGCTTATGAAGCGGCGGTCTTCAACTTCTCTCCCGCTTCCATACGGCTCGGCCCATGACGACGGAACCTGCAGCGGCTCTCAACCTCAATGGCTATACGGATCTGCCACCCGGCAAGATCGCCTCCATCGTCACCTATCTGGAGATGCGCAAGCCCCCAGCCCCGTCGCCCTCCCCCAAGCCCGACGGCTGGAGCCTTCAGCGCATCGATCAGGATCATCGGCGCTACCGGGCACTGTTCAAGACAATCGGCGAGCCCTGGCTCTGGTTCAGCAGGACGGTGATGGCCGATGAGAAGCTGGCCGCCATCCTCGATGATCCCAAGGTCGAAGCCTATGCCCTGCACGACGGCAGCGCCGATGTCGGCCTGCTCGAACTCGACTTCCGATCCGAAGGGGAGTCCGAACTGGCCTTTCTCGGTCTCGTGCCGAGATTCATCGGCCAGGGTGCCGGGCGTTTCCTGATGAACGAGGCCATAGCCCGCGCCTTCGCCCGGCCGATCGAGCGCTTCTTCGTCCACACCTGCACGCTCGATTCTCCGGGCGCCCTTCCCTTCTACATGCGCTCGGGCTTCAGGCCTTACCGACGTGCCATCGAGGTGGCCGACGATCCGCGCCTTCTCGGCTTTCTCCCGCAGGATGCAGCGCCCCACATTCCGGTCTTGGCCGGCCGATCATGAAAAAGGACGCGTCCGGCCGGGCGCGTCCTCATGGAGACTTGATGGGTCGGACGATCAGGCGGTCGCGCGAACGGCGCGGCCCTGTCCGGTCTGGCTGATGGCGGCATCAAGGGTTCGCTCGCGGTCCTCCAGGCTTTCGGCCTTCTTCAGCTCCTCGAAGGCTTCGCCGAGCTCCGCCTTCGCATCGTCGAGCTGGATGTGCAGGTTCTGGGCCGAGTGGCGAAGGTTGTCCCGCCGCTGGGCCGCAGCGCGCGCATAGGTCGGATAGGCAAAGTGGTTCGGGTCGGTGATGCCGGCCTTCTGCTCCTCCGCCGCGATTTCCCGATCCAGGTCAGCCGCCATGCGGTCGAACTCGGCGATCATCATCTCGATCTGCGCCACCCGGCGACGCTTCTCGTCGACCTGAAAGCGCTTGAGGCGGATGAGCGTATCCCGCGACTTCATCTTGATTGAACTCCACACGTCGCTGTTTCACTGCATCTCACGGATCGCTCAGTTATCCGCCAGACATGCGTCACCATCGCCGATGGAGGTTGAGCTTTTCTTACCGCCTGCGACAAAAAATTTCCTATGGCCCTGCGCTCCCCTAGGGCCGCCCTGTCCCGGGGCCCTCCCCTTCGCGACTCGTAAACCTTTCGTTTACCCATTTCGTTAACACTGGATCGGTCACGGGAGCGGTCTCTTCGAATCCGCCTCCGGATTCACCTGAAATGCTTAGGTTACAAGAATTTGGGATGATGTGAGGCGGTTCCCTATGGTTACCCAGAATCCACAGGACAATCGTCTTCGGCAGATGATCTGCCTGGCAAGGTCGTTAAGCGCTTGCATCCCAGAATCAGGGTTTGTTAACCATTCTGAATTAGCGTTTCGAATCAGTTCAAAAGAGCATCCGTCGCAGGCCCGGCGGTGGATGGGCAGCCTCCCGCTGCTCGAAAGCTCAAGGGCAAGGGCTGGGGATTGAACATGCGCGTACTTCTGATTGAAGACGACAGCGCGACTGCGCAAAGCATCGAACTGATGCTAAAGTCCGAGAACTTCAACATTTATACGACGGATCTCGGAGAAGAGGGCATCGACCTCGGCAAACTCTACGATTACGACATCATCCTTCTCGACCTGAACCTCCCTGACATGTCGGGTTACGAGGTTCTGCGGACGCTCCGCGTCGCGAAGGTGAAGACCCCGATCCTGATCCTCTCCGGCATGGCCGGCATCGAGGACAAGGTGAAGGGCCTCGGCTTCGGCGCCGACGATTATCTGACGAAGCCGTTCCACAAGGACGAGATGGTGGCCCGCATTCATGCGATCGTCCGCCGCTCGAAGGGACACGCCCAGTCGGTGATCACCACTGGAGACCTGATCGTGAACCTCGACACCAAGACGGTCGAGGTCAGCGGCGCCCGTGTTCACCTGACCGGCAAGGAGTACCAGATGCTGGAACTCCTCTCCCTGCGCAAGGGCACGACCCTCACGAAGGAGATGTTCCTCAACCACCTTTACGGCGGCATGGACGAGCCTGAGCTGAAGATCATCGACGTCTTCATCTGCAAGCTGCGCAAGAAGCTCGCCAATGCCTCGCAGGGCCGCAACTATATCGAGACCGTCTGGGGCCGCGGCTACGTGCTGCGGGAGCCGAACGATGCGGAAGAGCGCATCGCGATCTAAGCGTCGCGACCGCCTGAAAACTCAAAGAGGCCCGGTTCAAACCCGGGCTTTTTTGTTGATGAGCGCAGGGAGCCGCCGATGAAATCCGTTCTGTTGTCCTGGTCGTTCTGGGCTCTGCTCTCGGCTGCCTTCGCGGCTTTGACCGCCATCTTCGCCAAGGTCGGCATAGAACAGATCAATTCGGATTTCGCCACCTTCATCCGGACCGTCGTGATCCTGCTGGTGCTCGGAGGCATCCTGGCCGGCACCGGTCAATGGCAGCCCCTGTCATCTGTCTCAGGCAGGACCTACCTTTTCCTTGTTCTTTCCGGATTGGCCACCGGAGCATCCTGGCTCTGCTACTTCCGGGCGCTGAAGCTTGGTGATGCGGCACGCGTCGCTCCGCTCGACAAGCTCAGCGTCGTGCTCGTCGCATCATTCGGCGTGCTCTTCCTGGGTGAGAAGCTGACGATGCCGAACTGGATCGGCATCGCCCTGATCGCGTCGGGCGCGGTTCTCGTTGCCTACAAGGCGTGAATGCGACGAATTAAGCCGTAGCCGCCTTGATCGTGACCTCGTCGCCTTCGATGCTGAAGGCGACGCTCATGTTCGAGGCGCGGGCAACCATGCCGGCATAATAGATCTGGATGCCATGGGCATCGACCGTGCCGGTATCCGAATTGCCGGCCAGAAGCGCCTCGGAATGGGCCGGAATGCGGGCATTCAGGCCCTTTGAGACGATCGTGAAGGCACAGCTCTCCGCGTCGCCCGTGACCGTCACGGCAATCGAGCCGCCGCGCGGGATCGCCGTGGTGGCGATCATCACCAGATTGAGGAGCAGCTTCACGCGGTTCTTCGGGAACAGGAGCCGGGGCGAAGACCAGGAGAAGGAGATCTTGTCGTCGAGGAAGAGCCCACGGGCCACCTGCTCGGCATCGCCCAGATCGATGGAGGCCCCGGCCGATCCGGCTGCACCGAAAGCCAGTCGCGCGAACTGGAGCCGGGCGGAGGCCTGCTTGGCGCTCTTCTGGATCAGGTCGAGCGCGAAGTCGCGCATGGAGGCGTCGCTGTCGTCCTCCAGAACCTCCAGCCCGTTGACGATCGCGCCCACCGGCGAAATCACGTCATGGCAGACGCGCGAGCAGAGGAGAGCGGCGAGGTCGAGCGAATCGAGCGAAATCGTGGCCATGAGGGCTCCGGAGAAACCGTAACGTCAGCTATATGTTCATGAAATCGAGATTTCGACCCGCATGCATACAGCCAAACAGGAAAGAGAACGTGAACCCGGATACCCGGCTATGAGTTCTTTGGAAAGCTGCCAAAAAGAGTTCGACAGTTCTCAAGGGAGCAGGCACAAAGCCATGATGCGCCTCGATGGTCAAAATCCCGATGAGATCGCCCTCAAGCTCGCTCATATCGCCTGGGAGGCGGGGCGCGTGCTGCGCGGCATGGAAAGCGCTTTTCTCGACAAGCGCATCAAGGGCGACGGAACTCCGACGACGGCGGCCGATCTTGCGGCCGAAGAGCTGATCATCCGGCGGCTCGACGAAGCTTGGTCCGGGGTGCCGGTCGTGGCCGAGGAAACCTCGAGTTCCACGCAGACGGACGAGTACTTCTTCCTGGTCGATCCCCTCGACGGAACGGGCGATTTCATCCACGGGACGGGCGAGTACAGCGTCAATATCGCCCTGATCCGCGGCGACCGGCCCATGGCGGCCGTTGTGGCCGCTCCGGCCATGGGGTCGATCTGGATCGCCGGGGAGAAGGCCCGGACGAGTGCCCTCCCGGCTGGAGAGACCGGTTTCGACTGGCGCGAGGCGAAGGTCCGCCCGGCTCCCGAGAAGGATCTCGTGGCCCTGGTGAGCCGCCGCCATGGGGACATCGCCACGGAAGCTTGCCTGTCCGTTCTGTCGATCGGCACGAGGCGCATGACCTCGTCCGCCCTGAAGTTCTGTCTCATCGCCTCCGGCGAGGCCGACGTCTATGTGCGCTGCGGCCCGACCATGGAATGGGACACGGCGGCGGGCGATCACATTCTCACCTGCGCCGGCGGCAGCGTTGTCGGCCCGGGCGGCAGCCCTCTGACGTATGGTCATGAGGACAAGGGCTATCGGAACGGCCCCTTCGCGGCCATTGGCGACCCGACCCTGGCGACCCGTCTCGACCTGCCCGTTTCAGCCTCAGCGGCTTGAAATGCTCTCCTCTCCCGGCCCTGGACCGGATGCTGACGGCTCGGATCGATGGTCCTGCGCGGCAAACAGCAGCTCCGTACAGAGATTGTTAGGGTTGATGATCCTAAAATCCGGCCCTCGATAGCAGCGTTCCGGCCTGACGCGGCCGGATTGCCCCCTGTCTCATGCGAGGAGATAGCCCATGCGCTCCCGGTCAGCCATTTTTCTTGCAGCAACGGCCTTTGCCGCTCTCGTCGCCGCCCTGCCCCTGCCGGCTGCGGCCCAAACCGTCCAACGCGCCTATGCGAGCAATCCCGGAAACCCCAACTCGTTCAACTCCAATGAACTGGTTGAGTCGGGGCACCAATTCTTCGGCTCCGCCTCCCGCGGGATCGCCCTCGCCCTGCAGGAAGCCATCCGGCGCTGGGGCGAGCCCAACGGCTACATCCTGGGCCAGGAAGCCTCCGGCGCCTTCTTCGGCGGCCTGCGATACGGCGAGGGCAAGCTCTTCACCCGCAATGCCGGGGATCGCCGCATCTTCTGGCAGGGACCGTCGCTGGGCTTCGATGTGGGCGGCGACGGCGCCCGCACCATGATGCTGGTCTACAACATGCCCTTCACGGACGCCCTCTATAAGCGCTTCGTGGGCATTGACGGCTCGGCCTATTTCATCGGCGGCTTCGGCGTGACGGCGGTTGCCGCGGACGAGATGATTGTTGTGCCGATCCGGGCAGGCGTCGGAGCCCGGCTTGGAGTCAATGTCGGCTACCTGAAGTTCACTCCGGAACCAACCTGGAATCCCTTCTAAGATCACTTCACAGCGACGAGCTGCCATCACGCCAGTGGAAACGGCCCCCGAATGCGCTACAACGGGCCGTCTGGAGCATCACGGCTCTGGAAAGCTGCGCAGGCACAAGGCAAGGTGCTTGAGCGTTACCGGTCAAGCACCTTGGAGTTGGCGTCCGCGTGATCGAAAGCATCATGATCTTTGCGCTGGGGTTCGTCGCAGCATCCCTCATCGCGCTTCTCATCATCCCTGCCGTCAATGCCCGCGCGGAGCGTCTGGCGCGCCGCCGGGCCGAGGCCCTGTTTCCCATGTCGATCTCGGAATTGACGGCGGAGAAGGACCATCTGCGGGCCGAGTTCGCCGTCCTGCAGCGCCGGATCGAGCGCAAGGCCGAGGAAGCCCTCGCGGCCAAGCACGAGAGCATGGAAGAGCTCGGCAGGAGGGCCATCCGGATCGAAGCCCTGGAGGCCACCCTCGCCGAACGGGACCGGACGGTGTCCGAGCTTGAGACCACCCTGGCCGAGGCGCAGACACGGTTGGCGGCTCTTGAAGCCGATCAAGCGCAGACGCAGACCTATCTTGCGGGCACGCGCGAGACGCTGACGGCCCTCGAGAATGCTCACCGGGCGACTTTGAACGAGCTGTCCAACACCCGGATGGAGCTGGATCTCGCCCATCAGGAGCGCTCCAAGCTCAAGACCGAACTCATCCATACGGAAGAAAAGCTCGCTCGCCTGGAGGCGGAATTCACGGACACGCAGCGACGTCTCACGGCGTCCTTGAGCGAGCTCGACACCAAACGCATCACCATCTCGGACCTCGAAACCCGCCTCATGACCCAGACGGCTCGGGGCAACGATTTCGAGCGGGCTTTGGGCGAGCGCCATAGCGAGCTCTCCGATGAACGTCTCCGGCTGGCCGAGCTGGCCAAGAGCCTTGCCGCCGAACAGGAGCGCGGCCTGATCCTCGAGCAGAGGATCCGCGAAATCGAAAGCGAGCGGGACGAGGCGCAGACCCGCCTTGCGGGCCTGGAGAGCTCCGGAAGCCAGAACGACGAGCTGCGGCGCCAGATATCCGAGGTGGCCGCTCAGATCATGAAAAGCGGCAGCGGCCAATCCGGGAACGGGAAAGCGCGAGAGAACAACAGGTCGCGCGAAGGCAAGCGGCGTCGGTCGGCGGGAAAGTAGCCTCCCCGCACGACGGACGGGTTATTTGGGATCCACCTGCTGGTTGCCCCCGGGACTGCCCGGCGGTCGGATGACCGGGGTCGTGCCGGGATCGGGCACGGGCGCCGGCACGGTGATGTCGGGCGAGGCGTTCTCCGGGGGACGGATCACGCCATCGGTGCGCTCCAGCTTGTCGCTCAAGGTATTGGTCGAGCCCGTCTCGGACGGGCCGTTCGTCCCGGAGAGATTGCTGTCCGGCTCGACCTTCTCGGCCGGCATCTGGTGCGGCGCAGGCATGTTCGGGGCCTGCTGCCTCAGAACCTCGGGGTTCTGTGCAAGGGCAGCCGTACCGAGGCCGGCTGCCAGAATTGTGGATAAGACCAACACGCGCTTCATGGGTCGCTCCTTTGGAAAGGCAACGGGCGACCCATGAGCGGGTTCCGGCGAAGCTACTCGGCCGCCATGGCCGGTGCGCTGGCCATGGCCAGATAAAGCTCGCGCAGTCTTTTCGTGATCGGTCCCGGCTTGCCGTCGGCAATAGGGCGTCCGTCGATGGACACGATGGGAAGAACGAAGTTCGAGGCGCTGGTCAGGAAGGCTTCGGCGGCATCGTAGGCCTCCTCCACCGTGAAACGACGCTCCTCGAGCGCGATCCCGTCCTGTTCCGAGAGCCGCAGCAGGGATCTGCGCGTGATGCCCGGCAGGATGGCGTTCGAGAGCGGACGCACGACGATGCTGCCCTGTTTCGTGACGATGAACGCGCTCGACGAGCCCCCTTCCGTCACGAAGCCGTCCTCCACCAGCCAGGCTTCCTGGGCGCCCGCCTCTTTCGCCACCTGCTTGGCGAGCACCTGGGCGAGCAGGTTGATCGACTTGATGTCTCGCCGCTGCCAGCGGAGATCCGGCACGGTGACGACGGCGATTCCCGTCTGCGCCGCCGGGGCGCTGGCGATGGCCTTCGCCTGGGTGAACATCGCCACCGTGGGCTTGGCATGCTCAGGGAAAAAGAAGTCCCGTTCCGCGACGCCACGGGTGACCTGGAAGTAGATGAAGCCTTCCGTCATGCCGTTGCGACGGGCGAGTTCTTCCTGAAGGGAGGTCCACTCGGCCCTGGTATAGGGATTGGGGATTCGGATCTCAGCGAGGGAGCGCTCCAGACGCTCCAGATGCGCCTCGTTGTCGACCAGTCGCCCATCGAGCATTCCGATCCCCTCGTAGACGCCGTCCCCGAACATGAAGCCCCGGTCCATGAAGGGCACCTTGGCCTCTTCGATCGGCAGGAAGGAACCGTTCAGGAAGACGATGCGGGACATGGGAACTCCAAAGTCGTAACCCGACTCAACCAAGCTTAACCTATAGGCAGACAAGCCCCTCGATCTATATGACCCCGGGCACCTGCAGCGATGCTGGCGATAGGTACCCCCATCATGAGATCGACGCCACTTTTCATTTTCAAAGCTCTCCCGCTCCTGTTCACGATATCATCCGCTGCGGCAGGTCCATTACCGGCTCAGAGCTGGTTCAACCAGCAGGGCTATGTCGGGCCCTCGGGGAGCCGGATCATCGCCTGTCACGGCTATGGATGCGTGCGCCGGATGGCAATTTCGGTCGATGGAGCCTGGATCAGCCGGGCCAGAGCAGCCCTGAGGTCCGGTCAGACTTCGCCCGATGCGGAGCGGCGGGCACTGGGCGAGGTGATCCGGTCCTATACCGCCTATCTCGCCACGTCGTTGGGCGGGAAGCCGGACGCGCCGGGCTCGCCGCCTCAAATGTCCGGCGTTTACGGACAGATGGACTGCCTGGACGAGACCACGAACACGACGAGCCTGCTCCTCATCCTTCAGGAACAGGGTCTTCTCACCCATCATGTTGTGGAATACCCGGAGTCGCGGGGCTTCTTCCTCGATGGCCGCTATCCGCATTTCACGGCGGTGATCGCCGAAAAAAGAACCGGAACGGCTTGGGCTGTGGATCCCTGGGAGAAGGCTCCGGGTCAGAGGCCGGATATCCTGCCGCTCACACAGTGGCGGCAGGATTCGTAGGACGCTTATCGTCGGCAGGCTTATTTCAGGTGCTGGGCAAGGTGCTTGTTCATCTCGAACATCGTCACCTTGGGCTTGCCGAAGATCGGCTGCAGCTTGTCGTCTGCCAGAATCTCACGCTTGTTCTCCGGATTCTGGAGGTTGTTCTTCTTGATGTAATCCCAGATCTTGCTCACGACCTCACCGCGCGGCAGCGGATCCGAGCCCACGATGGCGGCCAGTTCCTTGGACGGCTGCAGGGGCTTTTGAAGAGCATTGGGCTTGGAGCCGGCAGCCTTAGCGGCAGGCTTGGCTGCAGCCTTCTTCGCACCGGCTTTTCCGTCTGTAGTCTTGGTCGGCATGTATTCCTCCGGGAATGGTATGGGAAAGCTCGTCGACAGCCCTGAACCTGGCCCGAAAAGCTCATTGACCAGCCTCGGTCGGACGTCGCGGCATGGCTTACCGGAGCCCGGCCCCCTGACAGAAGGTCAATTCCGGCAGAGCTTATGTCCGCTCAACGCCAGCAGCAAGCCGGAGTTCAGGAATTTAGGCGGTTTTCGGAAATGGGAGGATCTTGGCCGCGTGTTCGGCGTGAGATCGTGGATTTTTGGCAACATGGCTGACGCGCCGCGTCCGCTCCGCGGCGGAAATCACATGAGATACGATAGCCTCGTTGGGACATGGCTTAGCCAGGAAAGCCGCTCCCGGCGGAATGTCTCCTTCGGATGGCCACTGGCGGCCCGACATGATGAGTATCTCGGTCTCCGGCCAGGAGCGATGAACCCGGCGAGCCAGCTCGAATCCGCTGCAGCCTGCAGGCATGTCCACATCCGTCAGAAGGACGTTCACGGATAGGCCTGCCTCCAGAAGCACCAGCGCCTCTGTGGCGTTGGCAGCCTCCACCACTTTGAAGCCGGCATCTTCAAGAAGGTCTGAAATGAACAGGCGGATGAGAGG
>JAESFT010000818.1_pt1 | contig 12154 bp, 19 predicted proteins | sample 9269451 | NCBI WGS metagenome assembly JAESFT01 (sample SAMN14502557, study PRJNA617106) | algae metagenome | isolation source: Scytonema hyalinum WJT4-NPBG1 and co-occurring heterotrophs from well... | place: USA: Mojave Desert, Joshua Tree National Park, California | collected 2006-05-25
GACTCGACACAACCCGATAACAAGGAACATGTTCCCGATCCGTTCACAGGATCAGGAATGTCCAAGACACCCCGCAATCCCCGCCGCGCCTACAATGAGGATGGCAGCGAGATCCCTCCGGCGACGGTCGCCTCGACGCGAGCTCAGGGGATGAAGACCGTGGCCGCCTTCTGCGAGGCGCAGAAATGCGGCCATGACGCCACCATCCCGCTCGATGGCTGGCCGGACGAGACCCCGATCCCGGACATGGCCCTGAAGCTCCGTTGCTCGAAATGCGGCAGCCGGAGCATCAAGGTGATGCTGAACGTGGTCGAGATGTACACGAGGACGGAGGGAACGGAGTTCGGCGTGATCAGACGGAGAGACTGAGGTTCTAAGCTCATTCCCGCCGTTGCTTGATCACCTCCCGAAGTAGACCATCGAAGCGATCCCCGAGCCGATCGATGGCACCAGTGAGACGATCCTCCACCTCCCGCAGCACTTCCCGCGAGACGAGCCGTTCGGCCTGCGTTTCCCGGTAGGCTGTCAGAGCGGCTTGCAGGAGGGCTACCTTCTCGTGAGCCGCATTGGCGGCCGCCATGGCGTCCCTCGCCTCTCGGCAGGCTTCCGCAGCCTCGCTCTTGATCTTGGCATCGAGCCAGTCCCGAGCCTTGAGGACGGTGTAGAGGCCACCGAGGAGGAACAGGAGACCTCCGAGGGTTAGAGCGGTATCTTGTAGGCTTGCGGCAGAGCCCATCAGCCAGCTCCTAGCGGCTTAGTGGCCTTCCAACGGCCGTACAGGGTTCCGATGCCGCCGAGGATGCTCATGCCGGCCGTGGAGTAGACCTCCATGGAGGTTTCGCCGTTCGCCGCCGCGGTGCCGATCGTGGCAATGCCGCCGAGGATGGCGAAGATCGCGCCCCAGGTGACGCGAGACTGATACCAGGGCTCATTGTTCGTCAGGTGCTCGATGACGGGGGTCAGCTCCTTGGCGACCTCCACCCTCACGACAGGCTTCTCAGCAGCCTCGACAGGGACCGAGGGAGACTTGACGAGCCGGTCTGCAATCCGGCTGGCGATGTCGAGAACGATCAGGGGCGTCATGCGAAGATCCTCTTCAGAAGGTCAGTGAGGGCTGTGAAAAAGCCCGCCGAGGAGGCGGGCTGGGAGACAGGAACCGGAGGCGGTTCGATGTCGGGAGGCGGCACACGGGCCGGGGCTTGACCCACCATGCCAAGAGCTTCTCGGCGCACCCCCTCGACCCGCTTTGACCAACCTTTGCCGAAAGTGTCCCATGTCGGGAGGCCCCGCAGGAAGTTGAGCCGGTCGTCGCACATGCGGTTGATGACGGTCGACGCTGGAAGTGTCCGAACGGCTTCCAAGGTCTTAGAGCCGATCACCCCATCGGCCGGCGCGTTCACGGCCCGCTGCAGCCACTTGGCGGCCCGGGAAGGCCCAGAGTTTACCGCCGCATCGAAAACGCAGTAATCGACGCCGGCCGGCAGGTCGTCCGCCCTCACCTTGTCCCAATAGTTCTGCTTATAGATCGGTGTTACAGCCGGGACGGTCAGGGACTTGACCTCTGTCTTGGTCGCCTGCCGCCCCAGATAGGCCGACAGGGTGCCGATCGTCACGCCGAGGTTCGTAGCGCCCCCGGGATCCTTCGGGTGATCCACATAGCCGCCTTCGTGCTTGAGGACGAGCGAGAGCGCCCGCCCGAATGTCTCGGTGGTCATGATGTCCTCGTGATGTGCCATAGAAAAAGCCGCCCGAAGGCGGCTGGGTTGAGATGGTGTCCTCGTGGTGTAGATGTGAAAAAAGTCGCCCTACGCAGCTTGCGCTTCACTGCTAGCTATAGAATAACGCCATCAAGAGCTTTACCCACGCAAGGGATATGTTGGCCATGCGCCGAGCTGCAAAATGGATTGTTGATCGTACGCTCCTGCCACTCGTGAGATACATTGCGGCGAACGTCGTTTTTACAGTGCGTGAGAGCGAAAAACCCCCACAGCCGAATGCACTAGACGTGAAGTTGCCAGACGTTCTTAATGTGAGACTTGCTGAACAACCCACGGTCACTGTTGGGAACCTGTCCCCAGACCTCCAGAGTCTTGGCTCATGGCGCTATCCCAAGCTGTTGACAAGGGTGAGCCATGCGGAATTGCAGGGATCGGTCGACCTTATTCGGGCCAACCTCGGTCACGTCTACCTTGCTCCCACGGACCGGGAGATTAGACACTATTGCCTCGGCAAAATCCCATCTGAAGGTTTGGTTCTCGAATTTGGCGTCTTCAACGCAGAATCCACGAACTACATTGCAAGTGAACTGACCCTGCGCGGAGATCAGCGAACCTTACACGGCTTTGACTCTTTCGAAGGCTTATCGGGCGATGGAGCCGGATGGGTATGGCAAAAGGGTCGCTTCTCTCGCGACGGAATGCTCCCGGAAGTTCTCCCGAATGTTGCCCTGCATAAAGGATGGATCGATACCACCTTACCGGTCTTTCTTGAGGAACACCCCGATGAAACCATAGCCTTCATCCACGTAGATGTGGATATTTATGAACCTGCCAAGACAATTCTCAGCCTTTGCAAAGACCGGTTGCGCCCCGGTTCGATTATTCTCTTCGATGAGCTGATCGGTTATGCCGGATGGCGCTTCCACGAATTTAAGGCATTGACCGAAACATTCGCAGAGAATGAATACGAGTACATTGCCTTTTCCGACATGTATCAGGCTGCCATCCGTATCAAGTAGAGGACGTCAAGCCGGTAGTTTTGCAGCCTGCTCCATCAGCAGATCCATCTGCTGATCGCTGATGCCGACAGCGGCTGCCAGCATTGGGACAAACACGCCGTCCCGATCAAAAATGTCGCCACGCTCAAGTGCTTCTTCAGCCGCCGCACGCTGTAACGGGTCCTCAAGGCTGGCGATAGCCGTCTGGACTGCCTGGAACAGCGTCCCCTCGCCCAAGGCGTCACCTTCATGATCGTGCGAGCGCGCCACATGGCGACAGAGCGCGGGGGCGGGAGGGGAGATACTTCGGTCAAGAGGTTGTCCGCGAAACTATCCGGCACCTCAATAAGTTCCTCACCAATGTAGACCCACATTTATCGACCCTCCACGAAGACGGTTGAGCCCGCTGCAATCTGTCCACTGAGAGGAAAGAGCATGAGGTGCGTCGGCCTAGCCGTTTGGACGCGACAATAGCCGGTCGAAAAGACCCATGATCCGGCGTTGGTCGAATGAAAACCGCTGTGCTCCGAGCGCCAAGCGGTTGCCTTTGTTCCGGCAACCGTGTCGTTCCAGACATCAACTTCGATACTCGAAATCGCGGCAATGGCAGCGCCGGCAGCCGCGCCGACACGCATGTAAGCCTCCTGCACGTCGTTACTCGCAAACATGGTGTTGGTCGAGTTGCCGCCGTAACGTGTGCGATACGCGTCAGCCGCTGATAGGTAAGTGGCGCCACCGTCCTGACTGATACGCCCCATCACGAAGCTGTCCGCCACAGTCGCAAAACAGGACGCCTCGATGTGCAGTTTGTACACATCTGTCGGGATCGGAATGATGATGGCACTTACCGCCACTGCGGTGCGAATGCTATAGATCTCGCGCCAGAGAACCCCAATCACGCTCCGGGCTTGCGCTGCCGTCAGGTCTTCCGGGTCTCCTATCCCAGCCGTGACGCGCCCCTTGATCGTGGCGGTCGCCATATCAGCCAAAAGCGTGTTGTCGATGCTGTTGGCGCTGACAGGAGGACCAGCCGGGCCACGGATATCGATGGCCTGAGCGATGTTGCTGACAAGACCGGTTGCGCCGATATAGCTGCCGGTGGCGGGTTTCGTGCCGGCACCGCCCGCCCAATCAATGACCTGAAGGACGCGCCTGGCGCCATCAGTGATCAGAGCCAGGATGGGAGACCAGCCCTTGTCACCCTGGATACCTTGAATGCCCTGGATGCCTTGGTCACCCTTATCGCCCTTGTCACCCTTGATACCCTGGATGCCCTGAATACCTTGAGGACCGGTCAGGTTATCCCGCAGGGTCCAAGCAGCCGCTCCGGTCTTCTCATAGACATCGCCGTTGGCAACGTTCAGATACCAGTCTCCGACACGATACAAGGCTGGGTTCGGTGCACCAGATCCCGAATACCAGAGACTACCCTGAATGCCTTGGATGCCCTGAGGACCGGGAAGTCCGGGCGTGAATTTCAAGCGGACGGACGAAGGCCCGCGGGGGCGGATTTGTACTTTCATTAGAAATTCCCCTCGCCAATGGTCACCGTGCCATCAAAAACCTGGATCAATTGCCCGCTCACAATTCTTCGGACCCGGCAGCCGTGCTCATAGGTGCCCTTCCGGATGGTCTCTCCGCTGCTGAAAATGACACTCCCGTTATCAATCGAGATGCCGTCCGCCTGGGTGAGAAACAGGCGCTGACTGCCACAATGGGTCAGCGAGTACTCAATCTCGTATTGCCCGAAGGGGAAGGCGGAACCGTCCGAGTTCTCGAATGGGATCACGAACATGAACGTCTCATCATCCGTGCCGGTGACGTTCACCTCATAGGGGGAAGTGTTTGCCATGGGGGCTCCATAGAAAAAGGCGCCCCGAAGAGCGCCTGCTTGGTAGTCGTGTGCTTGAAGGCTTAGTGCCGTGTGGCCTCATAGAGCGCCGTCCATTGCGCCGTGAGATCTACTAGTCGATCCTTGGCTTCGTAGGCCAAGAAGCTGAGGGTATCTCGATTGGGCTGAGCGCTTTCGTGAACGGCAATCAGTGCGATCACCAATGACAGCGCTTCTGCCAAAGGGGCCTCAAGGTCGAGAGCCGTCACTCGGGATGGCGGCGGTTCTGCTGAAGACTCTTCAAAAGCTTGTTCGATTGTAGTAGCTTGTGCTGAAGCCATCGGCGGCATTCCCTATAATTTCGTTGAGGCTTAGGCCCTCTCTCGGCGTGACAGCACCGGAGAGGGCCGCTTTATGTAAGGGTTAGGCTGCGACCGCCGCCGGCGGGAAGAGCTTCGCCAAGGCCGTCATGCCCTTGGGGGTGATCCGCACCTGCTCCACGATCTTTTCCGTTCCGTCAGCCCGGAGCACCGTTGTCACCTTGTGCTCAAGAAGGCCTGCCGCGACCTTGGATTGGTAGCCGAGATCATGAGCAGCACCCATGCGGCGATAGATCCAGCCATGTGAGCGGAGGTAGGCGAACAAGTCCTTGGGACGGACTTGGAGTGCCTTGGCGGCATCTGTGATGCAGAGGGAACCTTCAGCCATCGCGATCCGATCGAGCGCTTCAGCTTTCGGAGCGAGGACTGCGATCACTTCGTCCTTCTCGGCAACTTGGTTCTGAAGATGCTGGAAGGCTCCGAGGAGAATCACGGGATCGGAATAGTCGATGATCGGCGCAGCCTTGGCCCGACGCTCGCACTCGATGAAGTACTGGCGAGCCTGCTTGCCCTTCTCGTTCCGCTCAACCATGGCAAGCTCCTTGGCCATGTCGAGGGTGATGGCGTATTCCTTGCGGGGCCTGCCACCTTTTTCGGAGCTTTCCGAAAAACCCACAAAGTCGACGTTCTCAACAAAACCGTACTGCTGCACCCGATCCTGAAACCAAGTCGTGAAGTGGTCTCGGTTCGCCAGGAAGGCGTGGAGGTCGCGGGCGTTTACCGTCTGCACGGTATCGCCCCCTACCGAACCCTCCCGAACCACAGGAAAGGTCGCGGAGTGCATGGCATCTTGGACGGCAGCCATAACCGTATTATATGCTGTATCAGTCATCTTTGGTTTCCTTCGAACCAGGGTGATGTTCAGCCGACGTTGCAAGCATCGGCTGGGGCTTCGGCGGCGGGGTTCGCTTTCCTAGGGCCATTCCCCGCCGCCATTTCAGAGGCCGTTGCCTCCAATCCTTTTTCCACCAGAACGCGGATGGTTTCGGCTCTCGTACGGATGCGCCGCTCCCACCCCCACTCATCAATGCGCTCGACCAAGCTGGGCTGAAACATCAGCTGGAAGCGCTCGGTCTTGGCTTCTGTCTGCATATCCATCCTTTCCATCACTTCCATCAGTGATGGAGGTATACTTAACTTAACCAAATCCGCTGTCAAGCCGACTGATGGAACTTCCATCACTTGAATGATAGATGGAATTGAGCGAGAACGCCTTTGATTGCGGAGACGACCATGTCTGACGACGCCGAAAAAAAGACGATCAAGTTCCAGATGATGCTCTCGGAGTCAGAAGCAGCTGCAATAGATGATTGGGGATTTTCCAATCGCATAAGATCCCGTGCCGAAGCCATTCGGCGCCTCTGCCAAATGGGCATTGCTTACGACGTGGATGAAATACGCCACATTCCGGGCCGCCTCGCAGCAAATTCGAAAGAAACTATCGATATCGCCCATCGCATCGTCGAGGCTTCGAGAAGGCCCGGCAATGAACATCTATTAGAGATTGTAGATAGACTAATTAAAGTTGGAGTTGATTACTTAGATCTACTTAACGAGGTACAGGCGCCAATTGTAAAAGCCGCCGCTACCCACCAAATAGAAGATGTCGACCAGATTGTTGACTCCTTGAACGCTGTCGAAAAAGCCGTCAATGAGGCAACATCGGGATCACGTGAGGCTCTCTCTGTTCTGCCCGAGTCTAAATTTAGCAAAACCAAGCCGTCCGGCACTGAAGGCTAGGAATGAGCCTGATCCATAATGAGCGGATCAAGCTCCGCGCGAACGCGTTGGATAGAGCATCGACGGCTTGCCTGGCGGTCGGGGTTCTTGGACCGACCGTTGCTCAGTTCAGCCCCTCCATTCACCTAGGGCCGGCCGAGGTAAGGCTCCTTGTCGGCGCAGCCCTTTGGATTTCGGCGGCTGGAGTGTTACATTACTTAGCGCACCGCGTACTCGGGAGACTTCAATGAACGCCTTTTCGATATTCTATATCGGGGCTCCCATCCTCATCATGGTTGGGGCGTATCTGGCTGTTCGCTACTCCGAGCGCCACGATCACCGCTGATCAGCCCCATTGCACCCTCCCCGGCTCATAGGCATATTCTCTGAATGAGTCGGATGCCGAAACTGCTGTTCTTTGCCCTGTTCTTCTTAGGAACGATGGGCGGGATATGGCTGAACCAAAACGGCTACTTCGGGTATGAGGTCGGCGGGCCAACGGTGGCTTTCGTTGGCTTCGCCTTCGCTCTCATCACCTCATTCCTGATCTACGGCCTACTGCGACTGTGCCGAGGTGCCACGACCCGCTTCGGCACCTCCGATCGCGATAAGGCGAGCCGAAAGAGCTTGCGCTTTTGAGGATCCGGCCCCTTCGCGGGCCAACTGCCGGAAGACAGGCAACGCAGCCGGGTCGGTGAAGAGCTTGGCGAGTTCGGCGGTCCCCTGCCCCAATCGATAGCGCTCATAAGCCTGCTTCAGGCGCTCAGGGAGCTTCAGGAAGCCACCAGAGGCCAAAGATGAGATCTCGCCCACCTTCCCACCAGAGCGTAGACTTTCCTCGATCTGGAGATTAGAGGCAGTCGGAGAGCCCTGGCGTTGGCGCTTACCGGTTGCCTCGAGCACGTTCAGGAACTTGTTGAAGCCATCCCACCGCGCTCCGCCGTCAGGAAGCGCCCTGACAGCTGCTTCCAGAGCGGCGGCCTGCTCAGGGTTACCAACGAGCTGCGCGGCGAATTTTGCACCTCCGAACTCGTTCGCGCCTGACTGAAGCCGTTGGGTGGCTTCATTGAAGACGCTTTCGGCGTGAGCCCGAACAAGGCGCTCCGCGGCCGGACGGTTTTTCTTGGCCAAAGCAGCCACGGCAGAACCGGTCTCTTGAGCACCACCCGGAAGAGGATTGCTCGGGAAGAGCGCGTCGATAGCGTTCCTAGTCGTGAGATCCTTCTGAGCCAAACGGCCCAAAGGTCCATCAAGGATCGGCTGAAGGTACTTCGACCGGAGTTCCTGCTGTGCGGCGCGCGCGGTGGCGTAGGAGCCAGTAGGACCACCGGTGGCCGCTTCTGCCGCCTCGATGGCTGGGTTGCGAGCGCTTTCAAAGTTAGAGGCTCGAAGATTGCTCGTGCTGGCTTGCCCAGGGAGGCTGGCATTGTCCGCAGCTTCCCTCATGCGCCGTTGAACAAGGTCGACGGTACCAACGGCTTCATCCGGCAGATTTGCAATCGTCCGGCTCAGCGAAGGATCAGAGCGCACCTCACGGAGGGTCTGAGCGAAAAGCGGGTCCTGGAGCAGGCGCGAGAAGGCTTGGGGCTCGATCACAGCGCTTTCGGCGGCCTGATAAGCTGGCCGTGTCGCTGCGTTGATAGCGCCCTGCACCTCATCGACAGTGCCTTGCGCGGCTCTCCCGACCTCAGGACCTATTGCCGACGGATTGGCGATCGGCGGCGAAAGCTCATCGAAAGCAGACCGGCCAGCCTGCTCGATTTGGCTCGGGCGCCGGGACATGAAGCCCCGCATAACTTCGCCACCGGCCTCAGAGCCCTCCACAAAGCGCTGAAGGGTCGTCAGGCTCGTAGCATTGTCGGACACCTGGGCTATTGCTTCAGGCCACGTTAGGCCGATGCCGCGCGATTGAGCCTCCTCCATTAGCCTACCTGCCGCGAGAACAGCGTCGTCCGTGACGTTGCTCAGATGCGAAGCTGCAACCGCCTTCGGGGCGGATCTTGGGGCAAGCGCCGCCACGCCTCCCGAGATTACCGCCGCCCCCGTCCGCACGTAGGGCTCTAACTCAGGCGCCACTTCACGAGCTTTCTGTCCAGCGAATTCCGTGACCAGTGCGGGCCCAACCGTCTGCAATGTCTTAGCGACTACTCCGCCTGGGATCAGAGGCGCCGAGGCAGCAAACTCACCGCCAGTCTTTGCGTACTCACCGGGCGTGGTTTTCGGCTCATAGAAGGGGTCAGCAACCTTCTGGACCGCCTGCTTATTGAACTCGAAGGTACCGGGCATGGGACGATCAAGCTCAGCCATTTGCTCGGGCGTATATGGCTCCAAGCCGACCGCCTCTCGTGCTTTGTTGCCGATATTTGCTCCGAGCCGAACCGCTCCTTGGAGAAACTCAAGCGGCATCGCTGCCATACGCATGCCGCCTTCCAACAGGCCGGCTCCTGCCGATTTTGCAACGTCCTCGACGACGGAGGGCTTTGCCTCTGCAAAGGGATCGTGATCGACCGGAACAAGGGTCGGTTGTTTCGCAGCAGGAGATGGGCCCGGAGCAGCGAAAGGGTCGAAGTCAACCGGCTTGAAGGTTGGGCCTGCCATTACTGCACCTGAAGGTATTTGCCGGGGCGGTTCGGATCGGGGACGTACCAGTTCCCGTCAGGCGCACGACGAGCGCCTTCTACTGGGGCAGTGCCCTGCGGGGCCGGGGTCTGAGTAGGAGTGCTCGGAGCTGTTGGAGCAGGCTGGTTTTGCAGAGCCTCCTGGCTGCTGAAGATGATTTCCGCTGTTCCGAGACCCAGGCGAATGCCTTCAAGCGCAGTTCGCCGCGCTGCCTTCTTCTGCTCAATCGTGGTAGGATCGTCCGCAGGTTGCGGCAGGTAAATGGAACTGTACATCTCCATCTCCTGCGGGGTCACAGCCGCACCCGTATCTTTCCGCAGGAGTACGGCGAGGAATTCACGAGCGGTCTGTTCTGCTTGCCGGTATTGAGGTGTCTTGAAATAGTTCGAGACGTTGCCGCCCACCTTGCTTAGGGCGTCGGTCAATGCCTGATCCTGTTTTTCCAAGCGGTCAATGATCCTGGATCCACGGTTGTAGAAGCCGACATCCTTCGATTGCGTTTCAGTAAGTTTCACCGGGCCCTGGACAGTAGCGCCACCTTCAGGGGCGGGCATCGGTTTCCAGCTGCGGGACTGCTTATCCCACTGAACAACGACTTCGGAACCGTCTGGCTGTTTGATTTCTCGGGTAACGGGTGCTTCCGCCTCCGCTTTCCGGGTCTCGTCCAGAAGCTTGTATTCACGATCGAGGCGCGATTGCAGGGCCCTGCGCGCATTGTCGGAAAGGTTTGGACTGGCCAAGGCCCGCTCAATGTTCGCGATGCGCGGGGATTGCGCTCCACCCTGCCCCGGGATGGCGAAGCCCTGCGCCTCTCGTGCGCCTGCGGCCGGAACATCAGCCTGAGCAACCTGAACCTTGCCCTGAGGGCCGTAGCCGTGAGCGAAGAAGCGATGATCCCCGATATCTCGACCGGTGCCGTCATCCCATGACGGGGCATTGCGCCCAAGAGCCGCCTGCGCCTTCGGAGCATAGAAGTGGGTTGCCCCGCCTGTCGGGTCGGCGCCACGCCCCGTCAGGGCATTTTCCGCAATGCGCGCGAGCTGCTGATATTCGGGCGAGCTCGGGTCGAGAGCCTCCATACGGGCACGGGCTGCCGGATCCGACCACGGCTCAAATTGTCCCTTGGCGAGAACAACATCAGTAGGCGTCATGCCAGACTGTTGCGCCCGGTTGGCAATGACGTTCGCCACGGCTGCCTGACCGATCACGCCCTGATTGCCCGCCTCGCCGTAGATCGTGCGGACGACCTTATCGAGATCCGGCGCCACGTTCTGGCCCATAGCCCGCTCGAGGCGCTGCACGTCGTCTTCCGTCTCGGCGATATGGACGCCGCCCTCGACATTGGCGCGGGGCGTGCCGGCGGCTGGCGCATAGGTCGGATCAGAACCGCCCCCGAAGGCGAGGCCGAGGGCCGCCCGATCGGCCGCAGCCTGCGCGCCTCGCAGTTTCTCTTCCTGCCCGAGTTTCAGGAAGCCGAGACCTCCATTCAGTTCGCCCATGGAGAGGAGCTTGCGGCCTATCGTGTCATAATCGCTGTTGCCCGTGCCGAGGCTTGCCAGCGTCTGACGGATTTCCTGCTTCTGCTCATGCTCGTCCGCATCGCGACGAGCCTTGAGAAACCGGCTCCCGAGGTTCGCGATCGGCGAAAAGTCCAAAATCGGCGGGCCGTAATTTGCCATGTTTCAGATTTCCTTACGCGAACAGGCTCTTGAGGTTCTTGAGACCGCCGCCGCCGAGGAAGTCGGCGCCGAGGCCTGCGAGGCTCATACCCATGTTCCATCGGTTGGCTGCAGCATTCTGACCCGCCATCAACCCGCCCGTGCGGGCCTCTGCGATGTTGCCCGCAGTGCCTTGGCGGGCATTCACGCCCATGCCTGTGAAGGACCCGATGGTCCCTGCCCTGTCGCGCCCGTATTGCATGCGCAGGTTGGCGAGATCCTGATCAAGCCCCGCCTGTGCGGTCGTGGCGTTGTATCCAAGGCCCACGACGCCGTTCAGCCGGTCGAGATAGTCGTCAAACTCCTGATCGGCCATGTGTCCGGCACGATCCGAGATCGCCGCCATGGTGTTGCCGGAGCCAAGGGCGCCGATCGCGCCGGCCTTGCGGGCAACCGCATCCGTGGCCTGATCGACAGCCCATTCATAGCCAGGACCAGCCCGGAATGCCGCGACAGCCCGATCATTCCCCTCCGCCCCGTTCATGCCGATGGCGTCGGTATAGCCGCCAAGCGCCGCAAGCCCCGTCGTGACGTAGGGGTCGAACCTGCCAGTGGCCCGCTGGATATCGGCGCCAGCGGTATTGAACCCGGTGCGCAGTGCGCTCAGGCTTCGGTCTTCGCCTGACTTGATGCGCGATTTCTGATCGCGCCAAATGCTGTCCCAATACGCTTCCGCATCAACAGCGGCCTTGCGCCCTGCGCTACCGGAAAACGGTGAAGCCATGGTGTTACTCCTCAGTCTGGTCGGAGGCCGGGGCCTGGTACGGTTGAATGGTCAACTCGCCCTTTGCGACAAGGGCCTTGACCTCGCGCCACTTGGGATGTCTGTCGTCGGTCGGGATCTGGTAGATCGATCCCTCGTCCTCGATCCTGACGTATGTCCCATCAGGGTTGTCCCAATAAACGATCATCGTTTCCTCAGGTCGATCATGACGGAGCGGCGGTAGAAGACGAACGTCGGCCCCGATGTCTCGATCTCCACCTCAAGATAATAGGTGTATTCGGCGTTGAATGCCGTATCGAGAAGGGTGTGGTTCACCACGAATGGATTGGCGAAATTGTAGAGCGTGCCGGTGTAGAGGATGTTGCCGTTGCTCTTCCTGATGCGGTAATTGCCCGTGATGGTGCCGCTGCCACCGCCCGTCTCGTAACGGAAGTCGACATGGATGAG
>JAESFT010000819.1_pt1 | contig 12102 bp, 12 predicted proteins | sample 9269451 | NCBI WGS metagenome assembly JAESFT01 (sample SAMN14502557, study PRJNA617106) | algae metagenome | isolation source: Scytonema hyalinum WJT4-NPBG1 and co-occurring heterotrophs from well... | place: USA: Mojave Desert, Joshua Tree National Park, California | collected 2006-05-25
GTGTGGTCGCTGCTCAATCCAAGCAAGTCGCCGCCGCCCGAACCGGCCATGAGCTTTCGCGAGAAACTGAGGCAATCCACGAACCTTATCCCGGTCGCGCTCCTGATCACCCTGGTCTTCCTCACCCTGCTACTCGGCTGGGCGACGGCGACCGAATGCGCCGCCTGGGGCGTGCTCGGTTCGCTCGCCATCGCCTGGTGGTCGGGCTCCCTGTCCTGGGATTCGTTCTGGGCCAGCGTCATGGGCACGACGCGCATCACCTGCATGATCATGCTGATCCTGGCGGGCGCCTCCTTCATGTCGACCTCGATGGCCTATACGGGCATTCCCCAGGCGCTCGCCACCTGGGTCGACGGCCTGAATCTCTCGCCCTACGCGCTCATCGCCGCGCTCACGGTCATGTACATCCTGCTCGGCACGGCGCTCGACGGCATCTCGATGATCGTGCTCACCACCGCGGTGGTGATCCCCATGGTGAAGACCGCGGGCTTCGACCTGATCTGGTTCGGCATCTTCCTGATCCTGGTGGTCGAGATGGCGGAAGTGTCGCCGCCGGTCGGCTTCAACCTTTTCGTGCTGCAAACCATGTCGGGCAAGGATTCGAACACGGTGGCGCTCGCCTCGCTGCCTTTCTTCTTCCTGCTCGTCGCGGCCGTCGCCATCATCACGGTGTTCCCGCAGATCGTCATGGTGCTGCCGCAGATGGCGTTCCCGGACTAGACTCGTTCACACAAAACCAGAGGGAGACGAACGATGAAACCCATGACACGCTTCAGCCTAAGCCTCGCCGGCGCGCTGCTGATGGCAGCCCCCGCCATGGCCCAGACCAAGTGGAACCTGCCGGCCGCCTATCCGCCGGACAACTTCCACACCGAGAACCTGAATGCCTTCGCCAAGGATCTGGCGGACGCGACCGGCGGCAAGCTGCAGGTCACGGTCCATGCCAACGCCTCGCTCTTCAAGGCGCCGGAGATCAAGCGCGCGGTGCAGACCGGACAGGCGCAGGCCGGCGAGGTGCTGATGTCGCTGCACGAGAACGAGGACCCGGTCTACGGTCTCGACGTGGTGCCCTTCCTCGCCACCTCCTTCGACCAGGCGAAGAAGCTCTGGGACGTGCAGAAGCCGGCCCTTGAGAAGAAGCTCGCGAGCCAGGGCCTGATGCTGCTGTTCGCCGTGCCGTGGCCGCCGCAGGGCATCTTCGCCAAGAAGGACATCAACACCGTCGAGGATCTCAAAGGCGTGAAGTGGCGCTCCTACAATCCCGGCACCGCCCGCATCGCGGAGCTCGTGGGCGCGCAACCGGTCACCGTCCAGGCGGCGGACCTGCCGCAGGCGCTGGCCACCGGCGTGGTCAACACCTTCATGACCTCCGGCGCCACCGGCTATGACGCGAAGGTGTGGGAATCGCTCTCGCACTTCTACGACACGCAGGCTTGGATCCCGAAGAACATCACCTTCGTGAACAAGGCGGCGTTCGACGCCCTCGACAAGCCCACGCAGGAGGCGGTCCTGAAGGCCGCCAAAACGGCCGAGGAGCGCGGCTGGAAGACGGCCCAGGAAAAGACCAGGTGGTATGTCGAGCAGATGACCGCGAAGGGCATGAAGGTCCAGCCGCCGAGCCCGGAGCTGAAGGCCGGCCTGCAGAAGGTCGGCGAGCAGCTGACGCAGGATTGGCTGAAGAAGGCCGGCCCGGACGGACAGGCCATCATCGACAGCTACAGGAAGGCGGCGATGTAAAGGACTTCACGTCCCTCGCACGTCATGGCCGGGCTTGTCCCGGCCATCCCGATTTATTGAAGCGCCGCGCTTCCCCGATCGGGATCACCGGCACGAGCCCGGTGATGGCGGCTGAACACTCAGGCCAGCGTGAAATCCATGGTGATCTCGGCGTTGAGCACCTTGGAGACCGGGCAGTTCTTCTCGGCCGCGCGGGCGAGTTCCTCGAATTTGGCCCGGTCGATGCCCGGCACGGTCGCGTTGAGCGTCAGGGCCGACTTCTTGATCGTGAAGCCGCTGCCCTCCTGTTCGAGGGAAACGACCGCCTCGGTGGCAAGCTCGGTCGGGGTGAAGCCGGCGCCCTGGAGCTGGAAGGCGAGCGCCATGGTGAAGCAGCCCGCATGGGCGGCGGCGATCAGCTCCTCCGGATTCGTGCCCTTCTCGTTCTCGAAGCGGGTCTTGAAGGAATAGGGCGTCGAGGACAGCACGCCGGAATCCGACGTGAGATGGCCGCTGCCATCCTTGCCCGTACCCTGCCAAACGGCTCTTGCCTTGCGGTTCATCGTGGTCTCCTTCGCGGCTAGGCTTGGTGATCTAGAACAGGTCGTTCTAGCCTCCAGAGGCACTATCCCTTTCGGATTGCAGGATTGTGATGTCGATTACCTTGCAGGCCCGCCTGCGTCCGCGGCTTCTCGGCTCCGCCCTGGCCGCGCTCCTGGTCTTTGCCGTCCTGCCATCGTCATGGCCGGTGAATTCCCGGATGCTCGTCGCATGGGACATCGGCGTGGCCTGCTACCTTCTCCTCGCCTGGACCATGGCCCTGCGCTCCTCCACGGCCCAGATGCAGGAGCGGGCGGCCCAGGAGGACGAGAGTGCCGTGGTCGTGCTCGCGCTGACGCTCGCGGCCTCCGTCGCGAGCCTTGCGGCCATCGCGGTGGAACTGACCAACATCCAGGCCAGCCGGGCCGATCAGCAGGGCTTCCACCTGACCATCGCGGGCCTCACGATCCTCTGCTCGTGGTTTTTCGTGCATACGATCTACGCCATCCATTACGCGCACGAATATTACGGCGACGAAGGCGAGCGGCGAGGGCTCGCCTTTCCGCACGAGGGCCGGCCGGATTACTGGGACTTCCTCTACTTCTCGTTCAATCTCGGCGCGGCGGCGCAGACCTCGGACGTGGTCATCGTCTCCAGGCGCATGCGCCGCCTGGCGCTGGCCCATACGATCCTGTCCTTCCTCTTCAACACCACAATCCTGGCGCAGGCGGTGAATGTCGGGGCAGGGCTGCTGTAGAAGGCTGTGATCTCCTCCCAGGCCAATGGGGCCGACGGGTCACTGCTCCAGATGCGCAAGAAACGTTATGTCGGAACTTTTCCGGCCGGTTCAGGATTGTGCAAGATCCTGGATGGAACCGGACCAGCGACAACCCTGCACAGGACGCCGATGAAGCACCGCCGGCACGATATCATCCTCCGACAGCGGGGTGCATCCCTTGGCTGAGATGCTGGCGCTCGTCGGGCATGCCGGATTGGGCTCCGCTCGCCTTTTCGGTGTTCGTCCTCGACATCCCCGCTACACGATCTCCCTCATGGGGCTCGTGCCGATGCGATGGCCCTCGAAACCGGCGATCGTGGAGGCGACAGGAGGCATCACCATCAGCGTCATCCTCCTGGCCTTCAATGGCGGGCCCGGCCTTCTGCACTCCATCGCCTCGCTCCACTGGCAGACCTTCAGGCCTCTGGAAATCATCGTGGTGGACGAGGGCTCCACCGACGACACACTCGCGAAAGCCCATGAAGCGCAGGCGGCCGGGCTGATCGACATGATCATCCATCACGGCACCCGCTGCGGGCGCAGCCCGGCGGTTAATGCGGGCGCGCGTTTCGCCCGCGGCGATCTGGTGCTCGCCATGGATCCCGACACCGTCTTCGAACCGACCGCGCTCGCCCGCCTCGCCGCCGCCTTCCGCGATCCGCGCGTTGCGGCCGCCTGCTGCAATCTGGGCGTCAGCAACGAAGGCGCCTCGCTCAGCACGGCCCTTCAGGGGCTCGAATATCTGATGTCGATCAGCGCGGGCAAAACCTTCCTCAACATCGTCGAGGCCACCGACGGTTACCGCGGCCCGAAATGCCTTCGGGCCTTGCATGACCATGACCGGTATGCAGAGATCGTCGGACAAAGTGCGCGCTGCCGCCGATGCGAAGCAGAGTTCGGCCTGCCCGGACGGACCGGTGAACGCGCATGATGTGTCCCTAAGCGAAGGAACCGATGCGCACCGTTTCCTCATCTATCCCGCCCGTCCCGATCCTCGAAACCGAGCGTCTCGTCCTGCGCGGCCACCGGGCCGGCGATCTGGCCGATTGTCTCGCCCTCTGGGGCGATCCGGAGGTGACGCGGTTCATCGGCGGCAAGCCGTCCACGCAGGAAGAGGTCTGGTCCCGGCTGGTGCGCTATGTCGGGCATTGGACGCTGTTGGGCTTCGGCTATTGGGTCGTGACCGAGAGGGAGAGCGGCCGTTTCCTGGGCGAGGTCGGCTTCGCCGATTTCAGGCGCGTGATCGAACCATCCCTCGACGGCGTTCCGGAGATCGGCTGGGTGATTGCACCCCAGGGTCACGGCCGGGGCTATGCGACGGAGGCCGCCCGCGCCGTCGTCGCCTGGGGCGAAAGGCATTTCGGCCCTGTCCGCACCGCCTGCATCATCGCGCCGGAGAACGAGCCGTCGATCCGGGTGGCGGAGAAGTGCGGCTACCGGGAATTTTCCCGCACCACCTACAAGGACAATCCGACGATCATGTTCGTGCGGGACGGCGCCTAAACCTCGTCCTCCGTGCTCTCCCGGTCGATGACATTCCGCGCCACGTCGAAGCGGAAGCCGGCCCGCGCCATGGCGGCGAGATCCTTGTCGCGGTAGGGCGCCCGCTCGCCGGGCCGGAACGGCCCGAGCTTGCGGCGGCGGGCGAAGGCGCGGGCGGCCTGCTCCTCGTCGCCGTCCTCGCCTTCCAGGGCGTCCGCGATGGCCGTGCGGTCGACACCCTTGGCGGAGAGTTTGGCCTGGATCGCACGGGCGGAGCCGCCCCGGCGGCGCAGGGTGGCGACACGGGCCTGCGCATAGCGGGTGTCGTCGATGAGACCGCTCCTGAGGCTTTTCGCCACCACCTCGTCGATCATCTCGTGAAACTCCGCCGGGTCTTCGCCCCGCAGCCGGCAGCGCTTGTCGACCTTGCGCCGGAGCACGCGGCGCAGGTTCTCGGCCGAGGAGGCATAGCGCTCGAGATAGGCGAGCGCCGCCCGATGCAGATAGGCGGGCGTCACCTTGCGCGGCGGCTTGCGGATCGGTTTGGTGTCGTCCGTCATTCCGGCTTGGCATCGATTGGGGGCGAGGTCTCGCCCGGCTTCTCCACTTGGCCGCGCCGCTGAAGCTGCAGGGCCACGAACCAGCACAGGGATGCCCATGCGGCACCGACGGCCCATCCGGCCAGGACGTCGCTCGGCCAGTGCACGCCGAGATAGACGCGGCTCAGTCCGACCAGCAGGGTCGTCAGGATGGCGAGCCCCATGATGAAGGCGCTGACGCGCCGGCTCCTCTCCACGCGGGCGAGCAGGGCACCGAGCGTCAAGTAGGTGATGGCCGACATCATGGCATGGCCGCTCGGGAAGCTCGCCGTGTAGACCCTCGTGGCATGGGGCACGAGATCCGGCCGGGGCCGCTCGAACCCGAGCTTGAGCCCCGTGGACAGGAGCGTGCCTCCGACGATGGCGACCAGCACCAGGAGGGCGGCGCCGCGCTTTCCCGCCATGAGCAGATAGGTGATCGTCGCCAGGGTGAGAAGCGTCAGGATCGCGTAGCCGCCGAGGCCGGTGAAGTCCCTGGCCGACTCTTCCAGCCAGGAGGGACCGAGGGGATTGGCCGGGTTCTGCGGATCGCGCAGCGCCAGCAGGAGCCGGCTGTCGAGGGCATGGGTGTCGCCCTCCACCACGTCATCGGCCAGCTCCATGAAAGCCCAGGCGAAAAACCCGCAGGCGGAGACGGACAGAAGCGGGCCGATCTCGTTGAGCCGCAGGCGAAACCACAGACGGGTGGCGGGGGTGAGAAGCGTGTTCATGGCCTCCTGAGATAGGAAAGTTTGAGGCATATGGCGAGGGGAGGGGGAACGTGCGACGCCATCCATGGCAATGACCGCCTCTGCGTCATGGCCGTCCCGGACCCGGGGATCGCTCCCGGTGATCCCGCTGTCCTGCTCAGCTCCCCTGCCGCCCTGACCCCCACCCCGTCATGACCACCCTCCGCCGTCATGGCCGGGCTTGTGCCGGTGATCCCGACCAGTGAGGCGCAGCGCTTATCCGATCGGGATCACCGGGACGAGCCCGGTGATGACGTGCCGGATGTCATCTCCGGTGATTGCGTTGCTCTTACACGCCCAGCCTCTTCTGCCACGCCTTCGGGGCGGTGATGCTGCCGAGATTGAGCCATTCGGCCATCAGCCGCAGTTCGTCTCCGAGGGGCGGCGCGATCTCCTCCGGGGGCACCCCGGCTTCCGGGTGGACCGAGTGCACGATGAGATTGCCGGCCGCCCGGTCCGCCTTAAGGTCCACGCGGGCGACGATCCTTTCGCCGAGCACGAAGGGCAGGCAGTAGTAGCCGAATTCCCGCTTCTCGGCCGGCGTGTAGATCTCGATCCGGTAGCGAAAGTCGAACAGGCGCTCCGTGCGCGTGCGTTCCCAGACGATGGGGTCGAAGGGCGACACCAGAGCCCTCGCCTCAACCCGGCGCGGCAGTTTGGCCTGTGGGTCGAGATAGACCGTCCCGTTCCAGCCCTCGACCGTGACGGGAAGGAGATCGCCGGCCTCGACCAGTTCGGGAATGCGGGCCTTCGCGTCCTGTGGCTCCAGGCGGAAATAGTCGCGCAGGCAGCGTTCGGAGGCGATGCCCAGCGACCGGATGGAGAGCCTCAGAAGTTCGCGCTGGGCCTCGTCCTCGGACGGCGTCGGGGCGTTGAGGATCTCGGCGGGCAGCACCCGCTCCGGCAGGTCGTAGATGCGCTCGAACCCCCGCCGCGTGGCGGTGGTGACCTCGCCGGCCCAGAACAGCCATTCCAGCGCCCGCTTGCCGTCGCTCCAGCCCCACCAGGAGCCCTGGCTCTTGCCGCCGATCGAAAGCTCGCCCGCCCCGATGGGGCCGCGTGTTGCGATTTCGCGGCGAACCTCCTCGATGAAGGTGCGGTTCTCGGAACCGAACCGGGCGAGCCCGCCATAGATGCCCTCGCCGCGCCTCGCGCGCTCCATGCGCCAACGGAAGAAAGGCTGCAGGTCGAGCCGGATCAGCGAGGCCTCGTGGCCCCAATATTCGAAGGCTTCGCGCTTCCTGCGATGATAGGCGGTCGTCTCGAGGAGACCCCGGTCATAGGCGCCGATCCGCGAGAAGAGCGGCATGTAGTGGGCGCGCACCAGCACGTTGACCGAATCGATCTGGAGCAGGTGCGAACGCTGCAGCACGCGGCTCACATGGCGCTTGGTCGCGGCCGTGGGACGGCCTTCGTGAAACCCTTGAGCGGCGAGCGCAATGCGTCGGGCCTGGGCGAGGGAGAAGTGGGTGCGGGGTGCCATGGCGCGAACAATACAGGAACGCTGTCGACGGGCGCTAGAGCCGGGCGTGCCGTCAGGGGACGGAAAGGGGCGGAACCTGTGGATGGCTCCTGCGCTTTAGTCTGTCTTCCGCCCGAACGCATATCTGCCCTGCAGCCGAAGACCGGCAAAATCTTGCGGTTTCCCCTAGATGGGCTCTCCGGAACGCGATGGACACGATGGATCAATCACCGAACCACACCCTACGGGAACACCCGGCACCCGCCCTGAGCCACACTGAAATTCGCACCATCATTCTCGGGGTCCTGCTGGCCATGTTCCTGGCGGCTTTGGACCAGACCATCATCGCGACGGCGCTCCCGACTATCGGCCACGAACTCGGCGACCTGGAGCACCTGCCCTGGATCGTGACGGTCTATCTCCTGACTTCCACGGCCGTGACGCCGCTCTACGGCAAGCTCAGCGATTCCTATGGCCGGCGCATCATCATGCTGATCGGCATCGTGATCTTCATCATCGGCTCCATCGCCTGCGCGCTCGCGCCCACCATGGTCGTCCTCATCCTCGCCCGCGCCCTGCAGGGCATCGGCGGCGGCGGATTGATCGCGCTGGCGCAGACCATCATCGCCGACATCGTCTCGCCCCGGGAACGCGGCCGCTATCAGGTCTATTTCGCCAGCGTGTTCATGACATCGAGCCTGCTCGGACCGGTGCTGGGCGGCTTCTTCGCCGAGCATCTTCACTGGTCGGTGATCTTCTGGATCAATCTGCCACTGGGATCGGTCGCTTTCGCCATCGCCTTCCAGAGCCTGAAGAAGCTCCCCCGGTTCGAGCGGCCGCACAAGCTCGACCTCCTGGGCGCGCTTCTTCTCGTGGCGGCGACCGTCGTGCTTCTGCTGGCCTTGAGCTGGGGTGGTCTGCGCTACTCCTGGGGCTCCCTGCCGATCGTGGGGCTCTTTTCCGCCTCGCTCGTGCTCTGGGGTCTGTTCGCCCTCCGCATGCGGCTTGCGCCCGAACCGCTGATCCCGCCGGGCGTGCTGCACAATCCGGTGGTGCGCATGGGCGTTCTCGCCGCCTGCTTCGGCATGGGCACCTATATCGGTCTCACCATCTATCTGCCGGTCTATTTCGAGGCCGTGCGCGGCCTCTCGGCGAGCCAGTCGGGCCTCGCCCTGATTCCCCTGATGGCCGGCACGGTCGTCGGCGCGACGCTCTCCGGCCGCACCATGGCGAAGGTGAAGCACTACAAGCGGCTTCCCACCGCCGGCCTTCTCGTCGCCATGGCCACGACAGGAATCCTCGCGGCCTACGGACCCTCGCTGTCGATCGTTACCGTGGAGATCATTCTGGCCATCGTCAGCATCGGGCTCGGCACGGTGCTGCCGGTCACCATGGTGACGACCCAGAACGCGGTGGCGCCGCACCAGATGGGAACCGCCACGGGCACGGCCAATTTCTTCCGCTCGCTCGGCGGCGCCTTCATCGTGGCGATCTTCGGGGCCATCGTGCTCAGCGGGTCGGGCCTGAGCGGGGCCGCGAGCTTCGAATCCTTGAGCGCGGTCGCGGCGCAAAGTGGCGTCGATCTGGCGGACGTGTTCCGCTACGTGTTCATCGCGGCCATCGTCGGGTTCGGACTTTCGCTCGCCTTTCTTCTCGCCCTCGAGGAGCGGCCCTTGCGCGGCAGCGCCGTCAAGGCCGCGGAGGCGGCGGTCGCCGATTGACGCTCAATCGAGCGTCTGGCGGAAGCGCGCCACCGCAACGCCCATGGCGAACAGGGTGAAGGCGGCGAGCGCCAGCACGTCGGCCTGCAGATCCATGAAGGTCGCGCCCTTGAGCATGATCCCGCGCACGATGCGCAGGTAATGGGTCAGCGGCAGGATCTCGCCGATCGCCTGCGCCCAGCCCGGCATGCCCTTGAACGGGAACATGAAGCCGGACAGGAGGATGTTGGGCAGGAAGAAGAAGAACGACATCTGCATGGCCTGAAGCTGGTTCTGGGCGATGGTCGAGAAGGTGTAGCCGATGGACAGATTGGCCAGGATGAAGAGCAGCGTCAGGCCGATGAGGAGCCAGAGGCTCCCGATCACCGGAATGCCGAACAGGAGGCGTGCCGCGACGAGGATGATGGTCATCTGCACGCCGCCGACCAGCAGATAGGGGGCGATCTTGCCGAGCATGATCTCGACCGGGCGGATCGGCATGGCGAGCAGGCTCTCCATCGTGCCGCGCTCGATCTCCCGGGTGACGGACAGGGCCGTGAAGATCAGCATGGTGAGCGTCAGGATCAGCCCCATGAGGCCCGGCACGATGTTGAGGCGGGTCTCGCCCGCCGGATTGTAGCGCTGGTGCACCCGCAGTTCGTAGGGCAGCGGCTGCGGTGCAAGGTTTGCGGCCGGGCCGGTGAGCTCGCGGGAGAACACCTGCGTCGAGAGCCCCTGCAGGGCCGCAATGGCACTGCCGGTCGCCGTCGGGTCGGCGGCATCGGCCACGACGAGGAGCGCCGGGCGCTCGCCACGCATGAGGTCGCGCCCGAAATGCGCCGGGATCTGCACGCCGAACAGCACCTTGCCGGAGAGAATTAGGCGGTCGAGATCCTCCTCGCTCGCGGCCGAAACGGAGATGTCGAAATAGTCGGTGGCGCGCATCGCCGCCATGAAGGACCTCGCGAAGGCGCTGTCGTCCTGCACGAGAACGGCGGTGGGCAGATGCCGCGGGCTGGTGTTGATCGCGTAGCCGAACAGGGTGAGCTGCACGAGCGGGATCATGATCATCATGGCGAATGTGATCCGGTCGCGCCGCAGCTGGATCAGCTCCTTGATGAAGGCGGCGCGCAGGCGCATGAGCGAGGCCCTGAAACCCCGCGTGCGCCGATCGACATCGCTGATCCCGGCGCTCATCCGAAATTGTCCTTCGACCGGCTCATCAGGTCGATGAACACGTCCTCGAGGGTGGCCTCGCCCGGCGCCCAGTGCTGCGGTCCATGCGCGCGCATCTCCCTCGTCGCAGCATCGAGCCTCTCGCCGTCGCGCCCGCTCACATGCAAGGCCATGCCGAACGGCGCGACCATGTCGACGCCGTCGAGAGACTTGAGACGCTCGGCGAGGCTTGCGAGGTCCGGTCCGGTGACCGTGTAGGTCGCCAGATGGGCGTTGGCGATCACCTCGGCGACGGTGCCTCTCGTGAGCAGCTCGCCGTAGGCGATGTAGGCGATCTCGTGGCAGCGCTCCGCCTCGTCCATGTAATGCGTCGAGACGAGCACGGTCATGCCTTCGCGGGCGAGTGCATGGATCTCATCCCAGAAGTCCCGGCGCGCCTTCGGATCGACGCCGGCCGTCGGTTCGTCGAGGAGGAGGAGCTGCGGCTCGGGCAGGATGCAGGCTCCGAGCGCCAGACGCTGCTTCCAACCGCCCGACAACTCGCCCGCCAGCTGCTCGGCACGGTTCTCGAGCCCGAGCCGCCGGATGGCGTCGCGCGCGGCCTTGCGCGGATCGGCGAGATTGTAGACTCGGGCGACGAATTCGAGGTTCTCGCGGATCGAGAGATCCGCATAGAGCGAGAACTTCTGCGTCATGTAGCCCACATGGCGCTTGATCTCGGCCGATTGGGTGAGAATGTCGTAGCCGAGACAGGTGCCGTGCCCGCTGTCCGGCGTCAGGAGCCCGCACAGCATGCGGATGGTGGTGGTCTTGCCGCTGCCGTTGGGACCGAGAAAGCCGTAGATCAATCCGCGCTGGACCTGCATGGAGAGGTTCTTCACGACGGGCCTTCCGCCGAAGGATTTCGTCAGCCCCTCGACGTCGATGACGATCTCGGGCTCCGCCGCGACCGGACAGGACGGTGCGATATCCAGGGTCATGATTGCGGTTCCGCAGGCGTGACGGTGACCGGTAGGCCGATGGGCAGGTCGGTTCCGTCGAGCGGGCGCGCCTCGACACGGAACACGAGCTTCGCGCGCTCCTGCTCGCTGAAGATCACCGGAGGCGTGAACTCGGCCTCGTTGGAGATGAAGCTGATGCGCGCCTGGAGCCCTTCCTTGCAGCTGTCGCAGGAGAGGCCGACCGTCTGTCCGAGCGCGATGGTGGCAAGCAGCGGCTCGGGGACGTAGAAGCGGATGCGCCGGTTGGCGGGCGGCAGGAGTGCCAGCACCGGCTGGCCCGCATTCACCGTCTCTCCCGCGCGAAAATACACGTCTTGGACCTGAGCCTCGGACGGCGCCTTCACCAGGCGCTTGGCGAGGCGGGTCTCCGCCTGCATCAGGGCCGCCTCGTTGGCCTGCACGGCGGCTTCCGCCGCTCCGATCTCGCCCGAGCGCCCGGCGATCTGCCCGGCCTGGATCTGCCGCTGCACCTCGGCAAGCGCAGCCTTGTCCCGCTCGAAGGCGGTTCTTGCCTGATCGTATTGCGCCTTTGCGGCGATGCCGCGCTCGAACAGGGTTCTTTGCCGGTCGAGTTCGGCCTGGGACAGGCCGAGCTGCGCCCGCGCGCGCTCCTACTGCGCTTCGAGAACGGCGATCTCCTCGGGCCGCTGAAGGGCGGCCCGAAGATTGGCGAGCTGCGCACGCGCCTGCTGCAGCTTGGCCTCGGCCTCGTTGCGCTGCGCCGATTGCACCGAAGCATCGAGCCTGAAGAGCGGTTTGCCCTCGCTCACGCGATCGCCGGAATCGACCGTCAATTCCTCGATGCGTCCGCCCTCCTCGGGAGCCATGAAGACGAGATAGCCTTCGACATAGCCTTGGAAGCGGGTGGTGGCATCCGGGCGCGGCCAGAAGAACCAGGCGGTCGCTCCTCCTGCGAGAAG
>JAESFT010000820.1_pt1 | contig 12097 bp, 14 predicted proteins | sample 9269451 | NCBI WGS metagenome assembly JAESFT01 (sample SAMN14502557, study PRJNA617106) | algae metagenome | isolation source: Scytonema hyalinum WJT4-NPBG1 and co-occurring heterotrophs from well... | place: USA: Mojave Desert, Joshua Tree National Park, California | collected 2006-05-25
AGCCATGTCCTGACGGACGTATCCTTCGACGTGCGCCAACATGAGATCTTGGCTCTGTTGGGCCGCAACGGCGCCGGCAAGTCGACCCTGCTCAAAACGCTGATCGGCATTGCACCGCCCGGTTCAGGCTCGATCAGACTCGATGGCAGGGAGATCGCCGGCCGTCCGTCTTCTGAGATTGCGCGTCTGGGAATTGGCTATGTGCCGCAGGGGCGTGGCCTTTTTGCCGGGATGACTGTGGCTCAGAACCTGGAGCTCGGACGACTCAAGCGAGAAACTGGCCATGGCGTCCGGTGGGATATGGACAGAATCTTCGAGTACTTCCCGCGGATTCGTGAGAGGCTCGACACCCCGGCGGATTTCCTCTCTGGCGGCGAGCAGCAGATGGTGGCAGTCGCACGCGCTCTCTCAGGCGACGTCAAGGTGCTGCTCCTGGACGAGCCCTTCGAGGGTCTTGCCCCGACCATCATCGAGCAACTTTTCGAGAGTTTCGACAAGCTCCGCCATGAGGTCTCGATCATCATTGTCGACCATCACCTGGACCTCGCACTCGCCCTGTCCGACAGGACTGTTGCACTTGAACGTGGGCGGGTGACCCATACCGGTTCATCGAAGGATTTGCGAGACGATCTTGCTCTCCGTCGCAAGGTCCTATGGCTGTGAGCCATGAGGGAGATCAAAGGATGCCGATTGCTGCAATCATTGGCGCCGGACTGATCGGCCGGTCTTGGGCAATCGTCTTTGCGCGGGCCGGCTGGGAGGTGCGCATCACCGACCCGAACCCCGAGACGCTTGAGAATGCACCTGGCCTCGTCCGCGAGGGATTAGAGGAGCTCGCAAGGCATGGCCTCGTAGCTAATCCAGAAAATGCGTCAGCTCACGTCGTCGCCGTATCCTCACTCGCGGAGGCTGTGACCGGAGCCGACCTCGTTCAGGAGAACGGCCCCGAGATCGCCGAGACCAAACGGCTCATCTTCACCGAGCTGGACCGGCTCGCGCCACCAGACTGCATTCTCGCCTCTTCGACCTCCGCGATTGTTGCGTCCCACTTCACCGAGGGGCTGTCGGGCCGCGCCCGCTGCCTCGTAGCCCATCCCGTCAATCCACCTCATCTCGTCCCAGTCGTTGAGCTGTGCGGAGCTCCCTGGACTGCCCCCGAGACAGTCTCTCGGGCGCGAACAATCTATGAGAGCGTTGAGCAGGTGCCCATCGTCGTAAATCGCGAGGTGGAGGGGTTCGTCCTGAATCGACTCCAGGGTGCGCTCTTGGCAGAGGCATTCCGGCTCGTCGGCGAGGGCGTGGTGAGCCCGCAGGACCTTGATAAGACCGTCAAGGACGGTCTCGGTTTGCGCTGGTCCTTCCTTGGCCCCTTTGGAACCATCGAGCTTAATGCACCCGGTGGCATCTCTGATTACTGTGATCGCTATACAGGCTTCTACCGGCGTCTCTCGGAGGATGCCGCTAAGCCTCATGTCTGGGACAAGGAGAATGTGAGCCACATACTGGAGACCTGGGGCGAAGCGCCCGGACCCGATGAACTCGCACGGCGCTCTGCTTGGCGAGACAAACGCTTGGCTGCGTTGAAAGCCCACAAGAAATCGCAACCAGATCATTGATCTCCCGAGAGGAACAATGCCCATGGCCCGCAAAGTCATCATAACATGCGCCGTGACCGGCGCGATCCATACGCCTTCCATGTCTCCTCATCTGCCGATTACGCCCGAGGAGATCGCGGAGGCCGCCATCAGCGCCGCGGAAGCTGGAGCTGCGATCGTGCACCTTCACGCGCGTGACCCTAAGAACGGCAAGCCTGATCAGTCGCCGGAAGCCTTCGCCCCATTCCTGCAGGTGGTAAAGCAGCGAAGCAACTGCGTCATCAACATCACGACGGGCGGTGCGCCGACCATGCTGGTGGAGGAGCGGGTGCGCCCAGCGGCTCATTACAAGCCCGAGGTCGCCTCACTGAACATGGGCTCAATGAATTTTGGGCTCTACCCGATGCTCAACCGCTTCAAAGACTTCAAGTACGACTGGGAGGAGCCGTACCTGGAAGGATCACGTGACAGGATCTTCCGCAACACTTTCTCCGATATCGAGTACATCCTGACGACCTGCGCCGAGAATGGCACCCGCTTCGAAATCGAATGTTACGACATCGGTCATCTCTACACTCTCGCCCACTTCGTGGACCGTGGTCTCATCAAGCCACCTCTCTTCGTCCAAAGCGTGTTTGGTCTTCTGGGCGGGATTGGCCCGCACCCCGAGGACGTGGCGCACATGAAGCGCACGGCCGACCGGCTGTTCGGAAATGATTACCAATGGTCGGTGCTCGGCGCCGGCAGGAACCAGCTTCCCATTGCGGCCCAAGCGGCGGCCATGGGGGGCAATGTCCGCGTCGGTCTGGAGGATTCGCTCTGGATCGGCCCGGGCAAACTTGCGGCATCGAATGCGCAACAGGTGAAAGCGGCGCGCCAGATCATCGAGGGACTTGGACTGGAAGTCGCCACCCCTGACGATGCACGCAATATGCTGTCACTCAAAGGAGGTGACCGCGTCAATTTCTAAGGATTGGCTCTCCTTTGCTTTGGGCTCCATCGCCAACTTTTGGGAACCAAACACATCTGTTTGCGCTCTGCGACGTGCGTAGACCCGCCGGGCTGGTTACAGCCCGCCCGCGGTTCAGGGTCATGATAGATGCTGCAGTCCCTTACAGACATTAGCGGAGGACGTTAGGGTAGTATGGTGGGCAATAGACATCGCTCCGGAGAGTCAGTTGCGCCATGAGCCAATCGAAACCTGCCCGCTCCGTGCTCATCACGGGCGCTGGAGGCAATCTCGGACACAAGCTGATCAGCCATCTCCTGGTGCGGGACTGGTGTGAACGGATCGTCGCGCTCGACCACATGATGCCACGGCGATCCGCGGTAGCGTGTTCGGACCGGGTGGAATGGGTCATCGCTGATCTCATAGATCCATCCGAAACAGGGTGGCGCGAAGCTTTGGCCGGAGTTGATGCCGTGGTTCATTTCGCGCCCAGAATCCTTATCCCGATGCGCCCTGGAGCGATGCCTGTGCGTCTTTCGACAAGACGCTGAACATGCTGGCAGCGGCCGCTCAGGCGAGCACGCGCCGCGTCGTGCTCGCCTCGTCCAACCATGTGACGGGCCAACATAAGGACTCACCCTTGGCCGATGGTCTGACCGCAGGTGCTCTGACGACTGCCTTGCCGCCAGGTCCGGGAACGCGCTGGTTCAACGGCCGTGAGATGGTGCAGGGCTTCGCCTACGCAGCGTCGAAACTGATGTGCGAGAGAGCCTGTCTCGCTGAGGCGCATCGCTCGGGAGGCGCCCTGACCAGCGTGTGGGTTCCGATCGGCTGGTGCCAGCCGGAGGAAAACAGGCCGGAGACGATCAACACATCTGGTCTGCCCGGCGTAGAGGAATGCACAGGTCCTGACACCGAACGCGACCTGCGGTGGTTTCGCAATAGGTGGCTCTCAAACCGGGACTTCGTGGCCGTGATCGAGCGAGCGCTTCTCGCCGAGGGGAACACTTGGCCGCAGGACGATGTCTGGGCGAATATCGCCTGAGGCTGTAGAGGCCTTTCGATGACAACCTATCGACGTAGGACAGCTTGGAAATGGAACAGGTGCTGTCTTCCGAGGTTTTTGCTGCCCTGATGGCTGTTGATACGCCGACGGTGTGCAACGCTATCGACCCCGCCCTCGGCCGCCGAACGGCGGAGGGCTTCACGACTTGGCCGGTTCTCGCCGCCCATCCCAATCTGCCTGCCATCGTGGGCTACGCCCGCACGGGGCTGATCCGTAGCTCGCAGACAAGCGAAGACTCACCTGAGGCTCTGAGGGCTCGCCGGATCGCCTACTACAGATATGTCGCGACCCAACCTAGCCCTGCCGTGGCGGTTCTACAGGATGTCGATCCCCGTCCCGGACTCGGCGCGTTCTGGGGTGAGGTCAATGTAGCGATTCATAAAGGCCTGGGAGCTCAGGGAGTTCTGACCAACGGCTCAATGCGCGACCTCGGCGCCGTCGACCCCGGGTTCCAGATTCTGGCCGGCTCGCTCGGCTCGAGCCATGCCTTTGTCCGAATCGAGGAGTTTGAGTGTCCGGTGGAGGTCTTCGGCTTGAGGGTTTAATCCAATGATCTCGTTCACGCCGACCGCCATGGCGCTGTCATCATCGTGCTCCGCGATCAAGCCCTGCAGGCGCGCCGACTTTGGAGGCACGACGCTCTTCCGGCGATAGAGATCCAGAATGGCCTTGACCTCACCCGCCTCGGAAGGGTCGAGCCCGCAGGAGCGCATCCAGTCGGTATCGAGGGGTCCATCAGCGACCCGCCCCGCTCGGCGAGAAGCCGGTAGACCACGCCGCTGATCCGGTCCGCGTGCTCCCCGCTCATCGGCTCAGGGGTCTCGAGCGTTCGATCGACCGTAGCGACGAGCTCAAGCTTCGCGGCATGGCGGCGGGCAACCGTGACGAGGATCGCCCTCGCATCGTCCGGAGTCAGGCGGCCGCGCCGCATCTCGTGGAACACGACCTCGCTCATTGCGGTCAGCTCCGCTCCGATCCGGCGCGCCTCGGTCCAGCGGGCCGACTGCAGGCTGATCTGCAGGACCCGCCGTCCATTCGCGCCGCAAGCCGGAAGCCGGCGCCGCCAGCAATATACCGCACCGCGACGCATAAGATGAGAACCGACCGGCATGTGTGACACCCATGCGTGACAGGGATGTGCAGCAGTCCGGAGCGCCTCGCCCAGAATCAGGAGAAAAGCTATCGTTTCAGGAGCTTAGAATGGAATGGCTGGGGCGCCAGGATTCGAACCTGGGAATGGCGGTACCAAAAACCGCTGCCTTACCGCTTGGCGACGCCCCAATAGGTGTGGCGTGTACATAATCGGCCCGATGGCGGCTGGCAACACCGTTTTGCGGACGCAAATCTATCTGCACGAAAGGCTCGATTCTCCCCTTGCGGCGCTCCACCTGCGCCGCTATAAGACCGGCCTCCCGAGAATTTTCGGTGTCGGAGTGTAGCGCAGTCTGGTAGCGCACCACGTTCGGGACGTGGGGGTCGCAGGTTCAAATCCTGCCACTCCGACCATTACTTGGCCGAAAATCATCCTCTGCCTGACAGAAGAACCGCTTCTGCCTCCAGGGCAGCCTTCCTCCGATGACTGACACTCGCCGCCACAGGGTCGCTATTCTTCGCCTGACGCAGCCCACTCCGTTGCAGCCTCGGCGGTTCTAAGTCCTTCGCACCCGATTTGCATTCGGCTCGCCAACAAAGTTGCCGGCGACCCTCCATTCGGATGGGGAAGGTAGAGGCGGCACCATGCTACGGTGGCAGAATACCGTTACGTCATAACAGGTCCGCACCATGCCGTCCGCACCAAGAATGTCCGCGCTTGCCGTAGCGCTTCTCGTGACCCTCGCGGGTTGTCAAAGCACCGGTCCGATGTCCACGGCAACTCCGTCTCAGCGCGCAAGCGGGGATGAGCCGGGATCTGCTTCCGCCAGGGTCCATGCCGAGCTGGAGGCAGAGGCACGCGCTCTCGGCACGGCCCAGGGCGTCGCTGCGATGGCGGCATCCATGGACAAGACGGGCGTGTCCTCGATTCCGCTGATCGTCGGGGTGAACGTTTCCAATGAAGCCTACCGCGCCAAAAGCCATGCCCGCATGAAGGCCGCCGAGGAGGAGGACCTGCAGGCGACGTACCGAAAATACGGGATGAACCCTGACGGAACGCCTTCCGGCAAACCGGGGCCGGGCTCTGCCCGAACGAACTAGCCGAGGGACGCCGCCGCCCCTCAATGCGTCGAGAAGCGCCCGTCTTCCTGATAGGTCTCGTAATGGAGGGTCTGGGCCGGGATCGCCTCGAGCTGGCGCGGAGCCTTGGGCCAGTCCTGCACAGGCTCGCTCGCCTGAGGCATGTATCGCGGACGGAAACGAAGATCGACGAGGCTCCGCAGTTCCGGCGCGGCGAGATCCAGCACATTCGCATCGCGCCAGCGGCGGTGCAGCTTGGTCTTGCCGAACATCCGGCTCCAGAATCCCGTCACCTCCTCCTCGACTTGAAGAACGATGCGGCCGGTCAAGGTTTTCCGAAGATTAAAGCGTCCCGTCAGAGCCATTCGACTCTCCTCAATTGTCGATCTCTTCAAAAAGATGGAGCGCCAACGGTCCGGTTGCTGATCAAGGAGCCAACAAACCTTGGCCTTGGCGCTCGCATAGAATCCATTCCTGCTAGCCAATGCCGTTGCGGAGCAAGGGTTCCGGCCCTTCCACTATCGACAAGTTGTCACATTCGCGATGTGCGTTGGGTCACAGCCTCGTGCCGCTTCAAGTAAAATAAGGCACTTTGCGGATCCGGTCAGCGGAGAGGACGATCAAATAAGAGGGAGCGGGTCAGTATTTGTGATGATCTGGAATGGTATCGCGCAGCGAGGCCGGTACTCAATTCAATTCCGGCGGGCGCGGCGCGGCTTCGAGGTGAGATCGATGGTGACGAGCTGCCCGGTCTTCGGATCGAGGATGGTCATGGAAGCCTCCTGTTCTGTTGGCGTAGGAGAAACGCCGGAACCTTGCTCAGGATCAAACCGTGTTGGGAATGTGGTAAGCAATTCGTTACCGAAAGCTTCGCCTTGAGGGGTGGGAAGATCCAGGCCGACCTTGTATCGGAACGGCGCTCATGGCGGAACCGGCCAAGCCGTCCGCTGAGTTTTCCTGAAGCCTGGAGATCCCTTGATGAACACCACTCAGCTCGAGACCGTTTGGGCGCCGCGCCTTCTCAGCATCCTGCGCATTGTCGCCGCCCTCATCTTCATGGCGCATGGCACGCAGAAGCTCCTCGGATTCCCCGTTTCTCCCAATCCGGCGCCGGCGGCCTTCAGCCTTTCCTGGATCGCCGGTGTTCTCGAACTCGTGGGCGGCGCGCTGCTGATCCCAGGATTGTTCGTCCGTCCGGTCGCCTTCGTTCTCTCGGGCCTGATGGCTGCCGCCTATTGGATCGCCCATGCGCCGCGCAGCTTCTACCCCGTTCTGAACGGCGGCGACGCGGCTATCCTCTATTGCTTCGTGTTCCTGTTCATCGCGGCTGCCGGGGGCGGCGCATGGAGCCTGGATCGTATCCTGCGCAGCGGCCGCACGGCCTGATCCCATCGGTTGAAGACATGGAAGGCGAGCGGCAGAACATGCCTCCCGCCTTCTTCCTACTCGGACCGCGTGCCCGTCGACCGGCGGAGACGCTCGTCCTGCACGTCGACATGGAGTGTGTGGTCGTCCTCATCGTCGTCAACGGGGATCGGCATGAGATCCGTCGTCAATCCCGTCGTCGTGGAAGCGGCAGCCCCGATGGGAGGAGCCGGAGACTCATCGGCTGCCCTCGCGTCTTCGCTCGGCTCGATCTCGCCCTCGTCGTCGAGAATCCGCACGACCCGGTCCATCTGCGCCTCGTCGACCTTCACGGTCACAAGCGCGCCGCCGCGACGAACGCCCTCCGCATAATCCTGAGCCTCCTCGTCGCTCAATCCGGCATCGGCCAGGGCTCCCGCGAGACCGCCCACGGCAGCCCCGGCGCCGGCGCCCACGAGGGTCGAGACGAGCCATCCTGCGGCGATAACCGGTCCGAAGCCTGGCACCGCCACCGTGCCGAGCCCGGCCAGGAGACCGGCCCCGGCCCCGGCGACCGAGCCGGCCGCCGCCGTCGCTCCGGCGAATTCGTGGGACCTCCCCTCCTCGTCGAAGGAGCGCGTCGCGCGGTGCGTATGGGCGTCGTCGAAATTGTTGGACACGAGGCTGATCTCGAAATTCGGAAGGCGGGCTGCCTCGAGCCGCTCCACCGCCCGCGCGGCTTCGTCGTAGGTGTCGAAGAAGGCGGAGATCCTGCGTTCGGCCATGAGGCCCTCCCGTTCAAGCTGATCGTGGGGCTAATGAGCGGCTCACGGGGCCGGTTCCCGCCTGGCCAGGGAGGTTGAAGATGCGCCTCGATGCCGCCTTCCGGCTCAAGACGTTTCTTGATACATTCAAACAAAAGGTGCCCGGAAAAGGGCGAACGATGGGGGCTTCCCGCTATGCGACATATCCACTTGGATGACGGTTTGCGGCTGCGTTTTCCCGGCCGCAGCGAAGATTTCGATCAGGGCGTCGAGATCGGCATGATTGCCGTTCTGATGGACCAGGGCCTGAGCGAGTTCTCCCGCTGGATCGCGCGCTCGAACCTCAGCCAGGTCGAGGCCATCGCCAAGCAGATGGGCTATCGCATCGAGGAAAACGGCGGCGACGGGGAATGGGCCGACATCACCTTCCTCTACGGCACCGCGAAAGCCAAGCCCAAGCTGCGGCTCGTGCATTCGGTCGGCTGATCGCCACCCACCTGCCCCAGACATGAAGAAGCCGCCCGAAGGCGGCTTCCGAAGCACATCGGGTTGAGGCCTGATCAGGCCTTGCCGCCGCGGCGGGTCACGGACCAGGCGGCCTGCATCAGAGCCACGGCCAGGGCCGTCTTCACGACGGTCGCGGCCACGAATGGAGCGGCACCCACGGTCCAGGCCTTCGCGAAGGGCATCACCAGGGACAGCTGCGCCAGGCCGAAGGCGAAGATCACCGCATGCCCGATGGTCATCATCACGATGACCCGCAGGAGCGAACGGTCCCAGCCGCGCTCGGCCATGAAGCCCATCACGATGGCGGCGGCCAAGAAGCCGAAGAGGAAGCCGCCCGTCGGGCCCATCAGATAGCCGATGCCGGCGGTCGGGCCGGCGAAGACCGGCAGGCCCATGGCGCCCTCAGCCAGGTAGAGAGCCACGGTCGCGCCGCCGAGGCGCCAGCCATAGGAGGCGCCGATAAGCAGAACGACCAGGGTCTGCAGGGTCATCGGGACGTAAGGCAGCGGCACCTGGACCTTGGCGGAAACGGTGAGAAGCGCCGTGCCGACGACCATCAGCACGAGGGCGCGAAGGACAGCGAAGCGGGCATCGTCCCGGGACGGCCACAGGAGGCCGACGAGGGTCGACGGAGAAGACAGCGAAGAGACGCCGGTCGTCATGAATTGAATCTCCAGATCGTTCCGCCATTCGCGCGGCGGCTCATCAAGCCTTATAGGGAGGTCCGGTCCGTGCCTCAAGCCGTGCATTCGGGCATTTCCCGGTGCTGTGGACACCCACTGGTCCAAACCGCAAGGAAGATGGGAACCCTTGGAGGATAAAAACCCTTGCGGTCGGGTTGAGGTCGGTTAGGAAGCGCCGACGCTCCCGCAAACGCCCCATGAGGATTTCTGCATGGCCGACGATCTCACCTTCGACATCCGACCGCCGGCCCGGCCCGGGGAATGCGTCCGCGTGAGCCCCCTCGTCCGCCGAATCGTCGCCAACAATCCCGGGCCGATCACGTTCACGGGCACCTGCAGCTACATCGTCGGCTCAGGCAAGGTCGCCATCATCGATCCGGGGCCCGACATGCCCGGCCATATCGAGACGCTCCTCGAGGCAGTGCAGGGCGAGACGGTGACACATGTCCTGGTCACCCACACGCACAAGGACCACTCGCCCGCCGCCCGTGCCATCAAAAATGCCACGGGAGCCGAGATCGTCGGCTGCGCGCCCCATCACAGCGCCAGGCCGCTGTTTTCCGGCGAGGTCAATTCCCTCGAGGCCAGTTCCGACCGGGATTACGCACCCGACCGGGAATTGCACGAGGGGGATGCGGTCGGCGGGCCAGGCTGGACCCTCGAGGCGCTCGCCACGCCCGGGCACATGGCCAACCACCTCGCCTTCGTGCTGCCGGAGGAGAAGGCGCTGTTCTCCGGCGATCACGTGATGGCCTGGTCCACCACCGTGGTCGCGCCGCCGGACGGATCGATGAGCGCCTTCATGGAGTCCCTCGACAAGCTGAAAGGCCGTGAGGAGAGCCTGTATTGGCCGGGTCACGGCGGTCCGGTGCAGGAGCCCCAACGTTTCGTGCGCGCCCTCATCCACCACCGGCGCCAGCGCGAAGCCTCGATCCTCAACCGGCTGAAGGCCGGCGACCGGACCATTCCCGAGATCGTGGCGGCGATCTACCAGGGCCTAAACCCGGCGCTCGTCGGAGCCGCAGGCCTCTCCGTCTTCGCGCATCTGGAGGACCTAGTGGCCAAGGGACAGGCAGCCGTCGACGGAATCCCGGCCTTGGACAGCGAGTATCGGCTCGTCTGACTTGCATTGGTCCTCCCTCGTCATCACCGGCCTTTAGACAATCGGGACGGCCGGGACTGGCCCGGCCATGACGCGAAAGGGCTATGGATCCTCTCTCAACGCACCGCGATCGCCAAGTTGGATGCCTCTTCGAGGAAATCGCGGATATGGCCCGCATTGGCACCCAGATCGTGAGCGCCGAAGCGGGACGCGGAGCGAATGTCGATGCGCGTGCCGTCGACGCGCGGCCTAACTCGCACCGTGATGTCGCTCGGCATCCTGAGCAGGAGCGAACGGTCGACCGCCTCCAGCCGTCCCAGGCCCACGCGCCCGCCGGGCGGCACGGCCTCGATCACCTGCCAACCGAGATTCTGGGCCGCCTTCTGCACGATGCCGAAGGCCTCTTCTGGACCGATGTCCAGCGTGAGCGGCGCGATCTGCACGTAGGACGACCGCTGCATCTCGCGCGCCTCCGGCGGAACGTCGGGAGGGACGCGTCCCTCCCGGGCCTGAAGGGCGGCCCGCGAGCGCGAAAAAGCGGGAGGGTCGTCCGTGTCGGTGCTCACATCGGCGATCGGCGGCAAGGTCACGGCCTTGAGCGCCATGAAGCCCGGATACGCGAGCACGAGCGCCGCAATGAGGAGGCCCTTGATGGCGCTTCCCAGCCCCTGCCGCCCCTCCTGCCAGATGCGGATGAAGCCCATGAAGGACATGCCCACGGCGAGCAGCGCGATGGCGATGCCGGCGCCGAGCGCGATGAAGCCCGCTTGATAGTCGATCCGATTGAAGCGGATCAGCAGCACCGCGAGCACGGTCACGACGAGCGCAAACCATGCCAGCGTGGGAGACCACTTCGCCGGACGGGAGACCGGTTCTTCGATGATGAGACGGCGCATCAGGTCGTCTTACAAATCTCTTTGAGCGCGCGCCACTCCTCTTGGGTCAGAAGCGGCTCGCCGGGATGGGATGGCACCTGTTTTTCCAAAGCTTTCAGCCGTTGGTCGGTGACGGGGTGGGTGGAGAGAAAAGCCGGGACCCTGAAATCGTTCCCGTCCTTAACCCCCTCGATGCGCTTGAGCAGCAGGGCCACCGCTTGGGCCGGACGCCCCAGAGCCACCATGGTTCGTCCGGCGAAATCGTCAGCCGCCGCTTCCGCCTCGCGGGAATGGGCGCTGTCGATGAGATAGCGGCTCACGAACACGATGGCGCCGCCGCCCGTCACATCGCCGAACAGAAGCCCGAGCAGATAGGACGTGCCGCCCGCCTGGATCATTTTGCGCAACCCGTCGCGATGCGCCACATGGCCCATTTCATGCGCCAGCACGCCGGCGATCTCGTCGGCGGATTCCGCCTTGTCCAAAAGAGCCCTGAACAGATAGATCCGCCCGCCTGGCAGCGCGATGGCGTTCGGTACGCCGGAGTCGAGCACCGCCACATCGACATCGGGACCGCTCGGCTGCGCCTTTTGAAGACGCGCCGCAAGCGATCTGAGAGCCGCGAGACCGCGCGGCTCCTCGCAGATCTTGCCCGTGAAGATCGCCCGCACCTGATTGTCGACGGCGGTGCCGAGACGGCGCTCGTAGGAGATCGGAACGAGCGGCGTCAGCCGCTCGGCCAGGATGGGAAGCAGCAGGAAGACGCAGAGAAGAATCGACGCTGCCGCCGCCGCGGACCAGAACAGGATGCGTCCGGTCCGTTCGCGTCGATCGGAGTCGTCGAGATGCCGGCAGTTCAGCCGGATAGCGGCTTGGAGCTCTGCATCGGCGACATCAAGCCGTGCAAGGGAGGAAGCATCGCTGCGCGTGAGCCGCAGGATACCGTTGGGCGCTTCCCGCTGCCTCACCTCTCCGGTCGGCCAGGATGCGATCCGTTCCGAGCCCTCGCGAATGTCGATGGCGGAGGCGGCGATGGTCAG
>JAESFT010000821.1_pt1 | contig 12031 bp, 16 predicted proteins | sample 9269451 | NCBI WGS metagenome assembly JAESFT01 (sample SAMN14502557, study PRJNA617106) | algae metagenome | isolation source: Scytonema hyalinum WJT4-NPBG1 and co-occurring heterotrophs from well... | place: USA: Mojave Desert, Joshua Tree National Park, California | collected 2006-05-25
AATCGTAGAGCTTGCCGAGGTCGATGCCCTCTTCGCCGAGATCCGTCGTGTAGACGTTGAAGTTCTCGCTCTTGAGCATCAGCTCAATCGAGCGGGCAACCGCCACATCATCCTCAACTACCAACACTCGCATCACAGCACCTCTTCGGCGACCCGTCACAGTCGCGCCGACTCGGTAAACAGGGTGTTAAGGCGAACGCCTCGGTGCCGAGCCCTCATGCATTCTCCCCAGCAGGAGACCGGACGATGGTGCGGGCTGGAAAATCAGGTAAGCTTTTGCCGGCTTGAGGCAGCGGAGCACTTAAGCAACGTGGTCCACTCCTTTCGGACCCTGCTTCTGCGTGTGTCGGACGTTTGGCTTCGGTCGCCGGTGTCCGCGGGTGAGAAGGGCAAAGGGTGTGGGAGCGATGGCGAATACTCTCACGGAGCTGACATATAGGGTTGGCAGCTGGGGGACCGCGGCTCGGGCAGCACATCGCTGTGGTACCCTGCTGGCTATGATCGTACTCGCTGATCCAGCTGCAGCGAAGTGCGGGGACAGCCCGACACGCGGCGTGGATTGGTCCGGCTGCTCCAAGAACAACCTGATGCTTGGACGGCAAAACTTGGCTGGTGCTAACTTTCAGCGCGCGACGCTCACAGGCACGGATTTCTCCGGCTCCAACCTCAGCGGAACCAAGCTCCCAGGAGCGGAACTGAGCTTTGTGCGCTTTGAGGGAGCGGATCTCTCCGGAGCCGACTTCACCAAAGCAGCCGGCGGGCGGACAATCTTACACGGGCAGCCCTGCCTAAAGCAGTGTTCGAGGGGGCGGAACTCGGTCGTGCCAACTTTGCGCAGGCAGTTCTCACCGGCGCTAGCTTTGCCAAGGCGGAAGTGAACCGGTCCACGTTTGAGGGAGCCGATCTCACAGGCGCCGATATGTCAAAGGCGGAGCTTGCCCGCACATCTTTCAAGGGTGCCAAAGCGGGAGGTGTCAACTTCAGTTACTCGAACCTGGCCCGGGTTGACCTCCGCGGCGTGCTGCTACCAGGTGTCAAACTAACGGGCACCTACCTCTACCTAACACTCGTTGCTGGAGCCGACCTGTCCCAGGTAGCGGGCCTCAAGCAGGAGCAGCTCGACCTTGCATGCGGCAGCCCCGAGACCAAGCTGCCGCCTGGCCTCATGGCACCCCAGAGCTGGCCGTGTAGCGAGAACCCGGACTAGGCGTGCCAAGAGAATGATTGCGGATGGCTTAACCTTCCCGACCCGTTGTCTTCTTGGTACATACCCTACGGCTCTTCTGGCTTTGATTACGCGGCGATCCGATGCATGGTCCGAGTGTTCTTATAGGCGCCGTTGATTGCCTTCACCGAGCGGTCGATTGCAGTCCAGAGCTTGCTCACCTCGTCAGCTGCTGGCGAGGTAGCATCGAATTCGCGTGCCCCCTCCCCATAGCGGAGAGCTAGCGAGAAGTCTGCCCTGTGCGTGATCTGGCCAGACCACACCGGCACCTTGAGCTCCTCCAGGCTCGCGCGAGCATCAGCAACGACCGCTGCCTCAGCGTCGTGACGTTTGGCAGGCGCGGCATTGATCACGCAGGCATAGGGCTTGTGCAGCTCTCGTGCGAGATCAATCGTGTCCTGCACTGCAGTGAGATCGAACAGGCTAGGGCGGGTCGGAATAACGAGCAGTGTAGCCTGGCGGATTGCCTCAATAACAGCGGCTGACTTGTTCGGCGGGGTGTCGATGAACACCCAGGCATATCCATCCTGCTCGGCTCCCTTGAGGGTCTCAGCCAAATTGCGAGAGCCCTGCTTTAAGGCCAGTTCCTCCTGCCCTCGAAGCCCATGCCACAGGGATAACGAGCCCTGGGGGTCGCCGTCGATCAGCAGAATGCGTCGGGACGGCCTTGCCACGTGAGCCGCAAGGTGAGCAGCCAAGGTGCTCTTGCCGGAGCCCCCTTTACGTGAGGCAAACACCAGTACGTCCATAACTCAGCCCTCCAGTTAGTTTAGAGCCTGAGGTGTTATGGTTAACGATGTCTTACACTGACCCCGCTCACTCCGGCGGTCGCTAGGACTACGGGTATTGTTCTGGTGCGCTAGCGCCTCTTGCACATAGTCTTCTTGCAGCCAGCCATCACCACTACCGATATCTACACGGCTTCAGCGTAACGTCGCCACGTCGCTAATACGAGACTGCCATGCGGTAATCTTCGTCAGGACCTCTCGTCCAAAAGCCACGTCATGTTGCCGTGGCCCCGGATAATCACCCGACTGTCCTCAGCTTCGATCACTGGTTCGCTCTTGGCAAAGCTGACCACCAACTGGTGCTCCCCAATTCCCTCAGCACGGCGGTTCTGACGTGGGTTCAAAGCAGTAAAATCGAAGCTCGACTGCACCGTGCAGCGTAGAGCGTGGTTGTCGCAGGCCACCTGAGTGGTCTCCAGCCGGTGGCGATAGGTGCGATGAGGCCAGCGGGCTGCAAACCGGCGCTTCTCGGCCAGCACGAAGGCAAGGGCTCTCCTCTGACCATGAAACGTGATCGCAGGAGCATAGAAGGGCCCTGCCGAGGCAGGCGCTGCGCCCTTTGGCGAAGACCACTGCCTGAGGTACCGAACGGCGAAATCTCGGGCAATTGTTTCGTTCCGTTTGGCTTGATCGCTGCCTGATGCTGCTGCTCGACTGGTATAAGTGGAGCGGCCAGCAGTGGCGCCCTTCGTTGCGGCGATGACGCCCTTGCGGCTGATCCCTCCATCCTGGACCGAGGTTGCTTGCACGGGTACGCACCACACCAGCCAACAGGGGAGCAAAGCCAATCCAAACCGGCGGAGCAATACCAGTGACATAGCGCTCTCCTCTTTGGGTGGCAGCTGATTCGCCAGCCCTCTTGAGGCGAGTACCTAGGACCTGCTCTCGGGGCGAGATGGTGGCAGCGGGACCATACCCTCAGCTCCTGGAGCCGTGACTGCGGTGCCTTTGGCTCGAGACGGGGGTCGCGACGTGCCGCCGCCCTCCTCCACGATCCTCGGCGCACCGGACGCGAAGCCAATCTCCAGTTCCAATCCAGCAGTGCCTTTAGCTTGGCGTCTCCTGGCTGGGTTCTCAACCCGATACTCCATCAGCACGATGACTTTGCAGGTGTTCGTGGCGCTGTCGCACCGTGACGATGTGGTGCCTGGTCGGGCACGGTAGTGCCGAACAGGCCAGTGCTGGACAAAGCGCTTCTTCTCCTCGGTCAAAGCCTGCGCGCTGATATCTTTGCCGTAGAACCGAACCCTCGAGCCATAGAAACGCGGCGTCGAACCAAGCGCATCGGCGTTGTGGGAAGACCATGCTGCCAAGTAGTCTGACAGTAGCTCCTGCGCCACCTGTTGCCGCGTGGCATGTCGCTCCTTCCTCAGCGCTGGGTCAAGCGGGGTGCTTGTGGCCTGTTCCTCGCGCTCTAGAGGCGATGATGGCTCAGCGGTTGGGGAAGGTGTCTCGAGGGCCAGGGGCTCAGCCTGAGGTTCCGTCAATGGAGCGAGGTTGAGGGGCACTGCCGCCCACACAGGTCGAGGTAGCTCCTGCACCGTGAGAGGCATCGGTGCTGTGAGCTTGACCTGATTCTCTGCCCCGTCCTCAGCAACAAAGCTTTGAGCAACCACCAGCATCAAGCCGCATGAGAAGGCCGTAACGGGCAAAAGGACATAGCCAGAGTACTGGATCAACAGCCCGCCTCCCAAACGTGGGCTCACGCAGTCTCACTCAACCTCAGTTCATGAACAAGATGTGCTTAGCCATAGACTGATAAAGATGAAGCTTGGCTATAAATCATGTGAGATCGTTCTATACATCACAGTCGATGAGAGGGCCATCTCAAGATGAGGCTGTACTCGTGCATCTCCTCTGCGAGAAAGCTCGGCTACTGGGAGATCATGGCCAGGCACGTATCGTGCGTCGCCTTACTGCGCTCTCGTTTGGCTATGCCTTTGTGGCTGAGGTCGCTCGTAGACTTCTTGAGAGCGCATTGGCTCGCTTCACAATTCGGTTGAGCAGGCCGGACCTGAAGGAGCAAGCCAAGGCATCACAGCCGAAGTGATCCTGCCGGACCAACACAGTGATGAGCCGGGCGAGTTGCTCTGCGGTCGCCTGCTCTAGTGCCGACGGGTCATCGCGCAGGCGGCAAGCCTCTTTGGTCATCATCCACTCAGGCCAGTTGAAATCGATCAGCACCCACTCCTGATCGATGGTCATGTTGAGAAAGGCCTCTGCTTCTTGTGATGGTGTGGACGTTACAAAGATCGAAGGTGCCTCTCCGTTCTCGAACACCGGTGGCGTTGCGAACACGAAGTCTTCACGGGTGAACACAGGCAGGAAGGAGGCGAGCGCCTCCAGTCGCTGACGCGAGAATTTGCGGGGCATAGTAAACCTGCTGAGCAAAATGTAGGGAGAAGCCGGCCCATGCTGACCGTTGAAGTGGTGAGCTGTCGGGACACCATCCTCGATGCCCCAACAGCTCATAGATCACGGTGGGTGCGGCGCTAGGCCTTCATCTCGAACGCTGCACGGACGCCGCCAGCAATCGATGCTAGAGCCGCGTCGAACGTCCCCTTCATCGTCTCCTCGCGGAACACAGCGAAGGCCTTGCCGACGTCGTCAAGCGACGCGCATTTCACGGCTGCCTTGCCCTTTGCCAACTCGATCGGCTTGCGGGCATAGCGCAACGACACAAAGTAGGCGCCGTTCGCATCCATCCACCACCAGGGCTGCACGCGCCGAGGCTCAGGGACTGCCCCGCCCTCCTCTCCGACCTGCCCAACTGCCTGCCGCCGGAAGCGTGGGAACAGTGCTGAGCCTGCTCGCGCGGATTGCAGCAGTTCCAGCTGCTCGTCGATCTGGTGCACGAGGCGCGCTCGCCGCATAACGACAGGGTTCGTGATGCCCGGCCGCTTCGCATCGACCAGGTTCAAAGCTTTTTCCAGTGACATTCTTGCCGACCTCCTTGGCTGTGACGCCATGATGGTCGGCTCGCCTCACGAGAGAGGCCACTGAAAAAGGCCGGATACCGGCAAAACTTTAGGTATCGACCGTCAAACTAGGAGGAGATGTGAAGCACCACCTAGCTAACCCAAGACCGGCGCTCGTCGTCGTTCGAGAATACCTTCTTTTGGGACAAGCGTGGAGTTGGTCCTGGGAAATCCCCGATTGCCGCACGCTCGATCAGATATTCAGCAAATTGGACGAACCTCGATAATGTTCTAAGGGCAGCACCCTCGTCGACGTTAGGTTCAAAGGACTTGTGAGGTACCCGCTGCAAGCCCTCAAAGTGGCTTCTTATCCTTTCGAGCTGGCTAGACGCCGCGTAGATCTTACCCTTCATTACATCCCTCACGATGATAAGTGCATCCTCCGCGTTTTTGACGTCGAGCGACTGTCCTCGCGAGAGCCGGAACGGACGATCTAAGCCTCGAACCGCTTTAGCCATTGAGAGATGCTCTTTGATGCGACGCCGGCACTGCGCCTCAAGCGCTTTCGCGCTTACACCGTGAGCCAGTGGCACCGAAAGGTGAACAAACGGCCCACAGTTATCAGGCACAACTCCATCCGCCACGAAATCGATATGGAACAGGTGCGCTCGCTTTGGCCACCAGGACTCAAATGACGCTCTACCAATCCTGCCCCAACTGGCAAATTGCTCCTGGGTTGCAGCAATATGATCTGCACACCATGGGGTCCGCAACGCTAATTTCCTGAACTCAAACCAGAGCTCGATCTGTTTGCATCCATACTTGGTCATTTGACTTCCGCAATGGCTTACCTGCGATCGCTTCGCGTCTCAGTCAAGCAATCCCCCAGCATGATAGTACTAAATTCGCGACAAAAATGGATGATGCCTGTCGTCGACTTAGTAAGGGTTTGAAAACATCCGTATCGCGTCACACTCCAGGACGCGAGGCTACTTGTCCACCGCACGCCGATACCCGCTCGCAATCAATCCTGATCTAATCAACAAGAATGAGACCAACGATGTCTCGCTCTTCGTTGACGGCTGGCAGAATGTTGAGCTTACCCTGGAAGAGCTCAAAGCCCAGATCAATGCTGGTGTTGCGATCTGTGCTCAGCTCTCGGGTCGGCGGCGCACGTCTAACTACCTCATGAACGGGATCTGCTGCGTCGACGTTGACAGCGACATGTCCCTCAATGCCGCAATGGCACATGAGATCGTGCGGGAGCATGCGGGCTTCATCCACACGACATTCAGCCATACCGCCGCTAATCACCGCTTCCGTATTGTGTTCCCACTCTGCCGCCCGATCAAAGACGCAGCCGACATGAAGGCTCTTGCACGGTCCCTGGCAGCACGCCTTCTAGGGGACCTCTCGGCGACCGATCCAGCACGCATCTTCTTCGGCAACACGAACGCCGAGTTCTGCCACATCGGCAACGAGCTGAGCTGTGAGTTCATCGACGAGCTGATAGCGCAAGGCGCCCATCCTCCGCAGGCCGACAGTGTGTCAGCGGCGGGGCACCTGGCTACTTCCCGGTCAGCCCTAAAGCTGAAACCTGACCAGGAGCTTCGTCTCGCCGATGGCGGCTCCACTAGGCTTGGCGATGCACCCAAAGGGGTGCAGGTGTTCTGCCCCTTTCATAACGATCAACATGCGAGCGCCTTCATCCTCAGCAGCCGCAAGGGATCGACCGGCATCCATTGTAGCGCCTGTCAGACCACGTTCTGGTCCGAGAACGTTGAGGGCTACGACTTCAACAGCTTCGATAAAGCTGTCCGAGCAACGCAGGTCTTCGGCGGGACCCATGCCGAGCCGAGCCGACTAGAAGGCATCTGGGACGTCGACGCTGGTGATTTTGTGCCGGGGCTGAAGGGCTCACGTATTACCTTCAGTGAGGGCACGCCAGTTCCTCGTAAGCTCGAGCGCGGCTTGATGCTAATCAAGAGCCCGAAGGGCTCCGGTAAGACCGAAGGCGTCAAGCATCTGATTGCTGACGCCGAGAGCATCCTCTTGATCGGGCATCGTCGCGCTCTCATCCGTCAGAGCTGTGGCCGGCTTGACCTGCCCTGCTATTTAGACACCGACCACCGCCAGGAAGGGAGGTACTTCATGGGCGAGCGCCTCGGCGTCTGCCTCGACAGCCTGCTGTCCGTCTATCCTGACACAAAGTACGACGTGATCGTGCTCGACGAGTCCGAGCAGCTCCTCGCTCACTTCCTTTCCGATACGATTGAGGCACGCAAAGGCGGTGGTCGCGACCGCATCTTCTCGATCTTTGAGCATCTGATTTCCCGAGCCAAGACAGTGATCGCGCTCGATGCCGACCTCGGCTGGGTCACCTTTGCGACCCTCTCCCGCATGATCGAGAGACCTCGCCCCAACAAGATCCCCAAAAAGAAAGCATTATGATGCGACCGCCTGTCCACATTTGGATCAACGAGGCTAAACCTGCTCGAGGCAGAAAAGTCTTCGTATACTCATCCAAGCAGCACCTCATCGCCGAGCTGAAGCACGACGTCGGTGAAGGAATGCGCTGCTTCGTTGCATCGAACGCCAAAAGCACGGCCGAGACGATTGTATCAGCCTTGAGAGCCGAGTTTCCGGGGCGACGCACCATTCTTGTGACCTCTGGGACCGTCAGCACGTCCGAGGTGAAGGACTTCCTCGCTGACCCGAAGCGCAAGGCACTCGAATATGACGTGATTGTCACCTCACCGTCGCTCGGCACCGGCGTGGATCTCACATTCGAGGGTAACGAGCCCCTCGTTGATTGTACCTACGGGTTTTTCGAGCCGCTCATCACGACACACTTTGACGTCGATCAGCAGATGGCCCGCGTCCGCAACCCGGGCCGGGAGAAAGTCTATATGTCGAACCGTAGGTTTAACTTCGAGACGAACGCAGAGGTGGTCAAACGCGACCTCCTCGACCAAAGCCTCTACAAAAACCTGCTCATCGGGTTTGATAGTGGCAGACCAGTCTACATTGAGGGTGATCCATTCATCGAAATGGCTGCGCTGATCACCAGCCAGCAGCGGGCATCAAAGAACAGCCTCAAAGCCAACTTCATCCGCCACAGGCAGGCACAAGGCTATGAGGTGGTTCACGTTACACCAGATCCTACCCTCTCGCCGGTCGGCAAGACTCTGCTGGCACTCGGAAAGCATCTCCGCGACGAGCAATATGTTGCAAACCTGCTGAATGCTCCCGCGTTACGTCGGCAGGAGTACGAGCAGGTTCAAGAGGTGATTGAGGCCAGTGAGGTTGTCACTGAGCAGCGAGCCTATTCGTACGCTCGGACTGGCATCGAGCTGTATTACCGCAGGCCCCTCACGGAAGCCCTGATCAAGCTAGACGACCGCGGGAGAATGCGGCGCAGGGTCGAGGTCTTCGGCTTTGCCATAGCCTACCCAGATCTAATGAACCACATCCTCAATGCTCAAGAGGCTCTCAACAGCGGCTCAAGTTTGTCGCCACCGGGGCAGAGACTGCTCATGTCCTCTTACGCCTGCTGATGGTGACACCGCTAGTTATCGACGGCAAACTCAATCTGGATGCCGTGATCTCGCGTGCAGACCTGGTGCCGTTCGCCGAGTTCGTTAGCGAGAATAAGCCGCAGCTCGAGAATGTGTTTGACCGCCAGGTACGTGAGGACGTGCGTACGAAGCCGACGCGGCAGCTCAATGATTTCTTGGCCACCATGGGGCTGAAACTCGTCAACGCGGGCACGCGGAGAAGCGAGGGTGACAAAGTCTATGATTATCGCCTTGATCCCGAGCGGATCGAGATCATGCAATCCGTCGTGGATGATCGTGTGGCTGCAAAGGGATGGGAGTGGCTGGCCCAGCAAAACGGTTGGCCGCCGCAGCGCTCGTCCAAAACTCGCAGGTTCTCTAGCGATGACTACGAGGAGGACGATGACGATATCTGATCATCATAGTCTCCAAACGTTACGAAGGGCTGCCGCAATGCTGCAAGAACTCACAATCGATCAGGTCCAAAGCGTGATCATGGCTGCAAAGAGTGTCACATCCTCACCCCTGGGGCTCGTTTGGGGCGCAGACAACTACGACCTATACCGCCGCCCTGATCCATGTCGCCAAGCAGTCGAGGCACTGAGCCGTGCTGCCCAGGAAGAGCTCTGTGCGTTGTATTACATTGGGCGGGGTGACTTTGGGGGCAGCTTCGACGACGCACTGCAACACTGCAGCAAGCTTAACGACAACGTTCTTGCGCGCACGATATTTGGGAAGCGACCCTCACTTCCGCACTGCTTGTCAGCAGGATTGGGCCTGCTGACGGAATCGCAGTCCTAGTTTCTAGCAGCAGCCCACATGGCAGCCGGGATACACTGCTCACCCGCGCACTATAGTCCGACTGCCGAGGGTCCGCCCTCTCCGGGCGGACAGAGGGCACTCCCATCCTGGGGTGCCCTCACCTGCTATCTTACCTACGCGCTCGATCGAGATAACAGCTCGCGTTTGATATAAACCGCACCTTTTTCGTTCTGCTACTAACTCCCGAGATATCACAGCCAGATCTTTATAACACAAACACCTTTCTTCTTTCTGTTATCCACTCCAGTATGGCTTCTGGTTCACTTCAACGAGCCTCAACCTGCCACCGCTTACGCTGCTAGGATAATAGCTCGCACCTTGTATAAACAAAGCCTGGTCCCGTTCTGTTATCTCCGGCACCGCACTCCCGTTCTCTGCCTACTTGCCCGAGATCACAGCCAGCTTTCTATATTACATATATTTTTCTTCTTTCTGTTATCTCCCTGATCCCGGCGAGTGCCCTCGAGCCACCGCGCGTCAGCTATACAAGCATCCTGCTCCGCCCGGGATAAAAGCCCGATTTATTATACAAACACTACTTTCTCGTTTCTGTTATCTGCCCCTCAATCCTGCATGTGTGCGATCTGGCTTCTTCGCCAAATTACCGGGCTCGCCCTCTCCCGCGACACCTATCCCGGCACCGACCTCCCTACCCTCAGGTCCACTATCGCTGAGCTCCACCCCCAGGCTCAGATTGAGCTTTGTGCCCTCATGTACTTCGGTCGCGGGGACTTCGGCTCCGACTTCAGCCCCTAATTTTCGCGGCGCCGCGAAAAGTCATGGAGACGGCAAAAGTGAGGGCGCCCCTACTTCTGCCTGCGAGCTCACCCTCGACCACATCGCGGCCCTTGCGGGCGTCTGCCGCTCAAGCGTCAAGAACGCGATCAGGCAGGCTCAGCGGCTTGGATTTGTCAGGATCGAAGTACGGCGGCGCTCGGCATGGCGGAATGATCCGAACGTCATCACGATCATCTCGCCAGAGTGGCTGACGTGGTTGCGGATGCGCCGAAGGGGGGAGGGGTCAAAACCTTACTCCCCACGAGTACAGGAAGTTAGAAAGCCTTCTGAATCGCGCTCGACATCAGACAGTCAGAAGGTCTGCCGGAGGGCAGAGGGTCGGGTGAGATCGGGGCTGGGTGAGATTCTCGCGAGAGACGGTTAGATATGAACTTGCACCCCTAACGCATGTGGAAGCGGTAATACTCGTAGGTGATACTAAGGCCGATTGCCGGCGATGCCTTGCGGCAAGGAGGGTGGGGCCGTGCCTCGTTTCTACTTCGACGTCCGCGAGGGGCCGAAATTTACCCCTGATGAAGACGGATTAGAGTTCCCGGACCTCAACGTCGCTGAGAGGGAAGCCGCGACCGCAGCCGCCGAAATCGGGCGTGACCGGCTCCCGAGCGGGGACACCCGCGACGTCACAGTTGAGGTCCGCAACGAGCACGGGCAGCGGGTGCTGACCGTCCGAGTATCTATGGAGATCGACCGCGTGGCTCCGCCGCCCGTGGCTCCTGGTGGCACGCGCGCATAACAGGCCCGGGCGCTGATACATCCACAGTCACCCGGGCCTTGAGCAGCACCTGCGGCACAGGCACTAACAGGGCTGCATCATCATCAACAATGCGGCGCTGGTGAGTCCCTGGTCGGGAGAGGGAGGCGCGAACCATGCCGCCATTGTATGCCGCGTTCATTAGACCATTTGGCCTAACCCACCTTGGCAGCAGCGCAACTTCAAGGTACAGCTTGGATTGCAAGAACGTTGGATAGGCCAACGCCGTAGCGGAGTGGGGCAGTTATGAACGTTGTGTCGCTTGTCGCTCGGAGTGGGCTGAGGTCCATAGTAGCCGGTGCAATCTTGATCATTGCAGCAGTATCGGCCGCTAACGCGCAAGTTTTGCCACCAGGGCAAGCTTTGGGATCAGGGCTGTTTTTGGGATCAGGTAGATGCGCCAGCGATCTTACGTGCAATAACACAGATATTAATGAGTTTTTCAATCACACCGCCGCCATCAACAGCCCGGTTGATGGCAAGGATTATGCTAATTGGTTCTCATTTGATCTTCCTGATGAACTGATTGTGTCGGCGACGCTTCGTATATGGAACTACGCAGGTAACAGCGGCGGCTCCGGGCAGTACAATATAAGGCAAGCTTCAAGCATAAGCTTTTCGGATTTAGTTGTAGGGCCTGTCCTCGGATCTATTTCTGTTTCAGACGCTAACAGATTAGCTTCTCGTTTCATTAACATCAATCTTAATTCAGACGGTTTAGCCGCGCTGAATGCGGCGGCGGGGGGCATCTTCTTATTTGGAGGCTCAATTGCTGGTGCTGACAGCCAATCGGTAATCTTCGATAACACGGATGGAGTCTTGCAAGCCCCCCAACTGCGGCTGGTCACCTCTTCTGTTGTCCCCGGTCCGATTGCAGGGGCTGGCCTTCCCGCTCTGCTCGCCCTTGGCGGCTTCGTATGGGCGCGCCGCCGCAAGACTGCTGCCGTCGCCTAACACCTGTCCGCAGGCCATAATCCCAAGAGCCCGCTCCGGCCCTGCCGCAGCGGGCTTTCTCATGCCGTCGCGTGCGTGCGAAAGCGCCACCCGATTTTGCATAAGCCTCAGTATGGAACTGCCGTTTTCCGAGGTTCCCAGCTAGGTTGAAAAGGCCAAGCTCTGGAGAACCCCGATGGAAGGTGTGAGTGGTTCCGCCGTGCGAGACGGCGCTGACC
>JAESFT010000822.1_pt1 | contig 11995 bp, 16 predicted proteins | sample 9269451 | NCBI WGS metagenome assembly JAESFT01 (sample SAMN14502557, study PRJNA617106) | algae metagenome | isolation source: Scytonema hyalinum WJT4-NPBG1 and co-occurring heterotrophs from well... | place: USA: Mojave Desert, Joshua Tree National Park, California | collected 2006-05-25
TGCCCTCCAGATCCTGCGGGAGGTGCCCCGGCGGGACGGACGAGCCCTGGTGTTCGGCGAGGGTGCCGGCGGGTTCAGCGGCTGGAGCAAATGCAAGGAGCGGATTGACGCCAGGATCTTGGCTTCATGACAGCCGCCTCTCTGAGGCTCGCCAGCACCCTCACTCTATCGCCCCGCTGGACGAGAACGACGACGGCCTGGGCCTAGAGCTGTCCTTGGGCTGGCCCCGCATCTACGCCACCACTCGGTACGACATCGACCTGGCCGTGGTGGATCTGGAAGAGGGGCTCTGCCTCTCCTCGGGTGTGAGCCACCTTCGCCCTTGCTGCTGTTGGGGAAGGTGCTACTGCGGTGATGAACCTTGCCACCCTCCATCAACCGGGAACCATGCCCTCGAAATCCGCTCTGAACGTGTCTCTCACACCAGAACTGACAGCCTTTGTGGCTGCCAAAGTAGACTCTGGTCGCTATCGTAGCGCCAGTGAGGTGGTCAGAGAGGCCCTTCGCCAGCTGGAGCAGCAGGACCGCCGGAATACGGCTGTCGAGGTCGCGACGTTGACCAATGGACGATAAAAGCTTGCTGCCCATGAGCCTTCCCGCAGGTGGGGGCGAGATGGGCGAGCGCATCCGCTCGCACAACTGGGCTGCAACCCCCCTCGGTCCTATCGAGAACTGGCCCGCTAGCCTAAAGACCGCTGTGGGTATCCTGCTCACCACGCGCCACCCGGTGTTCATCTTCTGGGGCGAGGACTTCATCTGCCTCTACAACGACGCCTTCACACCCTCTCTTGGGCCTGAGAAACACCCCTTCATCCTCGGTCAGCCTGCGAGTGTGGCATGGTCTGAGGCTTACCACGTTGTGGAAGCAGAACTCCGGCAGGTCCTCTCAGGGGGCGAAGCCACATGGCATGAGAACTACCTCATTCCCATCGTCCGTAATGGCCGAGTCGAGGAGGTGTTCTGGACCTATAGCTATGGCCCCATCCTTGAGGCCTCGGTGCCGAGTGGGGTCGGCGGTGTGCTGACACTCATCACCGAGACCACCAAGTCCATAATCGCGCGGCGTGAGAGCGAGGAGCGCTACCGCACGCTGCTTCAGTCGATCGATGAAGGCTTCTGCATCATTGAGGTGCTGTTCGACGACGACGGTCGCGCCTTCGACTACCACTTTCAGGAAGTCAACTCCGTCTTTGAGAAACAGACCGGCTTACATGATGCGGTCGGAAGAACCATACGAGACTTTGCCCCTGATTTTGAGCAGTCTTGGTTCGACATGTACGGGCGGGTTGCCCTCACAGGGGAGCCAGCACGTTTCGAGAACGAGGCGAAGGAACTGGGACGATGGTTCAATGTGTACGCGGCCAAGACCGGGCAGCCGTCCGAACGCCTTGTCGCGGTGCTCTTCACCGACACCACTGAGAGGAAGCGCTGGGAGGAGCACCAGCGTCTTCTCATCAACGAGCTGAACCACCGAGTAAAGAACACGCTGGCCACCGTGCAGTCCATCGCCAGCCAGACGCTTCGCAATGCATCGTCCACGCACGATGCCAAGAATGCTGTGGAGGAGCGGCTACTCGCCCTGTCGCGCGCTCACGACGTCCTCACCCGAGAGAACTGGGATGGGGCGGACATGCGGGCGATTGTGGCCGAGGCGGTCGAGCCCTACTCGAACCCCGGTGAGGACCGCCTGCACCTCACGGGCAAGCGCGTGCGCCTGCCTCCTCGCATGGCGCTCGCGCTTGCCATGGCCCTTCACGAACTCGCTACGAATGCTGTGAAGTATGGCGCGCTCTCGAACGAAACCGGTGAAGTTTGCATTGACTGGCGCGACGGCGACGGTCGGCTTCACCTCACCTGGCGTGAGACCGGCGGACCTCCCGTGAGAGCGCCTAGCCGTCGCGGCTTTGGTACGCGCCTCATCGAGCGCAGCCTTGCGAGTGACCTCGACGGTGAGGTTCGCATTGCCTTCGAGCCTGCAGGTCTCGTGTGCTCAGTAGATGCACCTCTCTCCCGGCCTGACGAGTGGCAGACGAACGAAGAGGCCGGTTGAGGAGCAGCTTGCTTTTCCCTGGCAGGGTGGCGCCGAGAAGCGGGCCGGAACCCGACATTGGTGCGGTTAACGGGTAAGGTGAGGCGATGAGTGACGATCCGAAGCCGGAGAGAGGCCCTGCCCCCGATAACGACGATGCAGAGGTTCGCGACATCATCGAGCGCGGAAATGTACCGTTCGACGTTCACCGGACCATGACGGACTTTGGCGCGAACGCTATGCGCGCGGCAATGTCACCGCCTCTGTCTGCCGACGAGGTGGAGCATCTGCGGCAGCGGGGCGAGCGCCAAGGCAGACTGCTACAGGAAGCGGGCTTTCGGGGTCGGGGCATCCGCGTGATCGACATGCCACCCGAGAAAGAATGAATGCCCCGGAGATACACCGGTCCTTAACCCACCCTGCCCTATGGTCACATCCACGGGCCGCGTTGCGTACCAAGCCCGAGCCTTGAGATCCTGCCCCGCGGGGTTTCTCGTTAACGACGCGTTAACTATACGGGCGCAGGTTCATGGTGTCGGACACGTTCAGGCACGGATCGCCCGGCGGCATCTCCTCTCTTGAAACTCATACGGGGCCGAGCGCGGATGGACCGCCGGCCCCGTTCTCTTGCGCGACGCTTCATCTGTCTCGCAAACGGTCTCATGGATTAGTCCCGGCCGAGCGAGGCGTGGGCCAAATCGTTTCCGGACGTAGCTCCCTGGGACCTTCGGCAGCATTGGAACGCGGCAACCCGTCGGGCTCATCCTTCGTTTTCTGATATGGTGCCATTGCTTTGGCCCCTAGGGTGGAAGGGGGCTTGCCGAGAGGCAGGAAGGCGTCTGGGCTCGGATGGCTCCAGAGCGCCAGATACGAGAACGGCAGGCCCGCTGACCCGCCCTTCCCTCCTCAACCCCCGCAGGGGCAAGGCGTTCGCTCTCTCTGGCTGCTAGGATAACCAAGCACAACTCCGAGAGTTTCAGCGCAGCCGTGGCGCCCAAGCGAGCAGTCGAGAGAATTACATTCTCAGACGGCCTGAAACCCTTATATCGTAAGGGTTTTGCAGTCGAGAAGTTCAGTGCGAGTCCACTGGCCCTTTTGGGCCGTCCCGCAGCCCTGAAACCCTTGCGTGGTAAGGGCTTTTCCAGGGTGATCCGACTGCTATAGTTCGGGCATGTTCCTCGCCTATGCAGTCGCCCTTTGGCTGCTCAGTCCCTACCTGCATTGGGTGCTCGTCCTCACGCTCAGCCCAGCCCTGCTCATGTGGGTGAAGCGCGGGTTTTCAGGGCGCTGGTAGGGCTCTGAGACGATGGCAGCCCGGCCTTCCAGACGCACAAGGGCAGCGGCAAGTTCGGTGGGGGCGGTTGCCGAATTACGTCGCTGTAGATGGCCCTCAACTCGCGTGTGATAGCCTCAAGAAGCTCACGGTCGGTAGTCTCAGCATTGGTCTTGTTCTTGGACGGCACGACGCCTCCCCAGGGCGCAAATCACGTTAGGGAAGGTATGATCTGAGGCTCGCTGATTTGCACAGAGGAACGGAGCCGGTACGACGCGAAATTCTATATCGTGAGCCAGTAGCGCAACGGGCGTGAGCGCGCGCTATCTCGACGACCAGCGCCAGGAGTACCGAACCCATGGCCACCACCCCTGTGACCGATACGTCCATTCAAGCCTCACTTGCGACCGAGACACTAGGAGGCCAAGAGGGACGCGGGAAGGAGGAGCGCGGGCCGTCCACAGGCATAGATGAGAGAAGCCAGGAACAATAGGGAAGGCCACCTCTGGGAACTCAGCGCGTCAGAAGGTCGAGCGCAAAGCGTAGAGCAACACAAAGTGCAGAAACACCAGTGGCAATCGCCGCTCGGCTGTTGAGGACCTGGGCGCGATTAAGGGCAGTAACAATGCGATTGAAGTCAGCCGCATCAAGCGTCTCATGGTAGCTGATCCGCCGCACTTGGCGACGGCTGGCTGTAAACCAGAGCCACGCGGCGACCAGGGCAGAGGCAAGAGCGGCAAGGTCCGCCAGGGTAATGAGCAGGGACATCTCAGATAGCCAGGGTTGGGGCGAACGTATGCCACCTCCCCCGCTGGATTAAGGCTCCTCCCCTCCCAGCGCTAGGCCGCTAACCAAGTGCCAGACGGATGAGCCGCCGATCCAGTTTCCTTGCTCGTCAGATGCAGAAAGGCCCAACACACTGGCTAGCCTTCCTTCCTTGAGCCCAGGCGGGCCGAGGTGTGCTCTCTTTGCTGACGTTAGGGCAATGCCCCACGAGTCCGGGCGTTTCAGCGAAAGAGTTGAGGTGCACCACTGTAGATGGCGTAGGCCAGAAAGCCCCACGACAGCGCCATAGCGAGATATTCTACGAGGCGGCTTCTGCGCTCGGGGGTATATCGCTTAAGGAGACCAGGGCGCTTCATGTCAGAACCGATACGCGCGACGGACCTTCCGTAGCTCTAGCCGGTGCATGGCCGCCCTCGCCTCCCCTTCGGTGCCGAACTCATCCAGCCGGACCTTGCCGGCCGTGCCGATCAGTCCCCAGCGGCGCACCAGAACCACGCACCCCAATACATCGCGCTCGACATCGGCCGACCAAAAGCGGCGCATGTCGCGCGATGGATCAACCCGCCGAAGCCCGGCGGGCACGAACGGCAGCGCCAGTTGATTGGGCAAGAATTCGGAGCCCAGGCGGTAGCGCATCACGGCAGGTCCGGGAGAGGTGGTGTTCAGTATGATAACGCCTGAGGAGTCCGCCTGGTGCCGACGACGCCGGCCGCTTCTGAAATATGGGCTGCCGTTCCCGCGCCGCTCGCATGAGAGGCCATAACTGTCCGCGTCGAGACGCGCATAGTAGCCGGGCTCTCCACGATAAGAGGGAGCGAGGCCGACGAGGTTGGCGAACGTGCAGCTTGGAGCCGATGCTGCATACCGGCTGACGGTCGGCCTATTGGCACTAATGGCACAGTAGGGCTGAAAATTTCAGGTTGCGGGCTTTTCTGCGCCGAGCTTCCTATGCGCTTCCCAGATTAGGATTCTGGGAAGCACTCTGCTTCAGGGCAAATTCTAAGTGCTTGATTTAAATGGTACAGCCGCCCCGGCTCGAACGCGGGACCCCCAGATCCACAGTCTAAGGTTCCGCTTCAGATCGAACTGCCAGAAGACGCCACCCACTGCCAGTATGCCCTTCGCGATGCGCCATTTGCGCGCTTGAACCGCCAGGAACCCGCGCTACCATGGTTGCTACTTGGTAGCTAGTGAGGCAGCCATGGGCGAGCCGGTGCGGATCACAAAGAGGGTCGTCGATGGCCTCTCCCCAGGCGAGACCGCCTGGGATGCAGAGCTCAGCGGCTTTGGCGTGCGCTGCCAACGACGAGACAAGGTCTACATCCTCAAGACCCGCGTGAGTGGACGGCAGCGCTGGTTCACCATTGGCCGGCATGGCGCACCCTGGACGCCTGAGACAGCCCGCCGCGAAGCCCTGTCCCTTCTCGGCTCCATTGCTCGAGGGGATGACCCCTCCACTGCGCGTGAGCGCAAGACCCAAAGCTGGACAGTGCAGGAGCTCATTGGCCTCTTCCTTGACGAGCATGTCGGACCTAAGCGCAAGCCCCGCACCGAGGTGCTCTACCGTGACTACCTGGAGCGGCTCGTTCTGCCCCGCATCGGCCGCAGGCTGGTGGCCGACATCAAGCACGCCGATATTGCTCGCCTGCACCATGAGTGGCGGGAGACCCCCTATCAGGCAAACCGCATCATCGCGGTCCTCTCCAAGATGTTCTCCTTCGCTGAAGAGCGGGAGCTCATCCCAGAGGGATCAAACCCCTGCCGTCGGATCGAGAAGTACCGGGAGGAGGCGCGGGATCGCTTCCTCACCCAAGCCGAGATCAGCAGGCTGGGTGACGCGCTCATCGAGGCAGAGGACCGGGGCTCGACCTCACCTCATGTGATCGCTGCCATCCGGTTGCTTCTCTTCACCGGAGCGAGGCTGTCCGAGATCCTGACGCTGCGGTGGGAGCATGTGGACCTCGAGCGCTCCATCCTCTTCCTGCCCGACAGCAAGACGGGGCGAAAGGCGATCCTCCTCAACAGCCTTGCCTGCGAGGTCTTGTCCTCCCTCCCGCGGCTTGCGGGCAATCCCTGGGTGATTGCCGGGCACAAGCACGGGGAGCACCTCGTCAACCTGCAGAAGCCCTGGCGCGCGATCCGCAAGCGGGCTGGCCTGGAGGACGTGCGCATTCACGATCTGCGCCATACCTTCGCAAGTGTGGCGGCCGCCTCTGGCGCCTCCCTGCCGATCATCGGCAAGCTCCTCGGCCACGCTCAATCAGCAACGACCGAGCGCTACGCCCATCTGGCAGCTGATCCCGTACGGCTCGTGGGAGAGCAGACCGGACAGCGGCTCGCAGGAGCAGGAAAGCGGCCGGCTCTCATCGTTGAGAACTGATTTCGCTCCGCAGCACGCGAAGACTTGGCACTGATAAAGACGCCCTTGTCGGTGCTTGTCGGCTGTAGTGCAGTAGGGGCTACTGAAGCATGAGGCCCCTTTATGTCAGACGAAAAGCAGTTTGTTCCCACTGGTCTCCTTACGTTGGAAAGGGCGAATTACCTCGCTAGGAAGGCCCTCTTCGCCGACACTCTTCTCGCGAAAGTCGATTATGATGTTGGTAAAGCACTGGCCTCAATAGAAGAAGACTGGAAAGCACGACGCCCGCCTGAAGAGGAGCTCGCGACGCAAGAACTTTCTGAGGCTGAAATAGCAGTAGCGCGCCTTGATAAGCAATTCGCAGATACAATGCGCGATATAGCTTCTCAACTTAGAGAGCATACATGGTCTGCCCACCGTTGGATCAGAAATGCTGCATACACTGAGACACTCAGAACGTTTATCTTCACTTCACATGGCGAACTGATCCAGATGCCCCACAGCATTTGGGGTGGAGAGGAATTTGGAGGCATCGTTTCGTCCGGCCGAGCCTCGACCGTCCATAGATCGGAGTTGGTGAGCGGGCGAGTTCTCGTACGGGCTGAGGACCTCGAGCGGGCCCTTCCCGATCAGCCTCAGGGCTCAACAACGACTTCTAGCCGCCTCCCTCCTTATTTGAAGTTCATGGTGCGCGCTGCCGAGGCTCTCAGGACCTCGGCAGATGAACGCCTACCCAAAGACAAGATACGGCAATGGCTGCGGGATAACTGGCCCTCTGAGCTCGGTGAGCTCTCCGACAACAAAATCGAGTCTATGGCCACATTCCTACGCCGCCCTGAGCATCAGAAAGGTGGTCTCCTCAGCGGACAGCAGGTCAGAGACCTTAGAAGAGGCTAAGAGTGCCACCCAGAAATTTGTGATTCCACAAGGCGTTAGAAGCTAACTGCCACCCTTGCTCGGGGGGTGGGTGAAACCCTTGTCAGGTTCAACGGTGATGTCTCGAGGGTCATAACGGCACCGTCATAAGCCGCCTGAGGGCGACTGCAGAACGGAGCCAAACGTTGACCTGCCCTCCTGCTCTCCTTCACCCGACAGCAGCCGCGCCGTCCCCCTCATCGGACGCGGTGTATCTCACCCAAGACGAGGCCGCTGCCCTCCTGCGTCTTTCGCCTCGCTCGCTCGAGCGTCACCGCCTTGCGGGGACCGGGCCTGCATTCGTCCGGGCTGGACGCCGCGTGATCTACAACCGGCGCGTCATCGAGGCGTGGACGGAAGCCAACACCTTCACGAGCACCTCTGACACTTCAAAGCAGAAGGTGCGTCATGCACGCTGAGGTGATCGCTCGGGCTCTTGGCGGCCGGCGGACAGGTCGATGCTGGAGTGCGCGCTGCCCAGCGCACGATGACAGCACCCCAAGCCTTGGCATCAGTGATGCGCCCGACGGAAAGGTGCTGGTACGCTGCTTCGCAGGCTGTGGCCAGGCGCAGGTGATTGCGGCCCTCCGCGCACGCGGGCTGTGGCATAGTTCACCGCATCGCTTCTCCAGAATTGCACCGCCACCGCAGCTTATTCTGCCAGATCCGCCGGATGTGCCGGGCGAGCGCTCGCAGCAGGCTCTCAGGATCTGGGGTTGGGCGATGAGCGCCAGTGGGACCATCGCCGAGCAGTATCTCGCGTCGCGTGGTCTCGCCCTGCCGACGCTGCCGTCGGTTCGCTTCCACTCCAGCCTTCGCCACCCGACCGGCTCCTCTTGGCCAGGGATGGTCGCTCTGGTGACCCGCGGCACTGACAATGAGCCGATTGGGATCCATCGCACCTTCCTCGCCCAGGACGGGGGCGGCAAGGCCCCCATTCAGCCCGCCAAAATGATGCTGGGCCCCTGCCGGGGCGGCGCCGTTCGCCTGGCACAAGCTGGCGACACCCTCCTGGTGGGCGAAGGCATCGAGACCACCCTCGCCGCCATGAGGGCGACCGGCCTGCCGGGCTGGGCAGCGCTCTCAACCTCAGGCCTTCGCTCCCTCGACCCTCCACCGAACGTCTGCACGGTCATCATCCTTGCTGATGGTGATGCAGCCGGTGAAGCCGCCGCCCAAGCGGCAGCCTTGCGCTGGCGACGTGAGGGGCGTCGCGTGCGCATCGCCCGACCGCCTCAGGGTCTCGATTTCAACGATGTCCTGCTCGGCAAAGTAGCCTCGCCTGTGGAGGCGGCGTCGTGAGCCACGGGACGGAAGCCCTGATCCAAGCGGCTGTCGAAGCCGCCGAGGAGTTCCGCGATCCCCTGGCGCGGCTCGTCGAGCGCACTGCGGCAGATGCGGGCGCTCCCCTGTCGCCCGATGTACTCACGGCTCTTGCCGCGCTGAAGCGGGAGAATCCAGCAGCGTTCGAGACCCTACGCGCTCAGCTGAAGAAGGTGGGCTGCCGTGTTGGTGGCTTGGACAAGGCCCTGCGGGCAGAAGCAGGGGCGAGTGAAGGAGGTCGCGGTCGGACACAAACCGAGTTCCTCATCGAGCTTGCGGCAGAAGCTGAGTTCTTCCACACGCCCGACGACACCGCCTTTGCGGACCTCGAGGTCGACGGCCATCGTGAGACCTATCCGGTCGCCTCCAGGGGCTTTCGCCGCTGGCTCTCGCGCCGCTACTTCGACGCCCACAATGGGGCCCCTGGGAAGGAGGCCTTCCAAGCAGCCCTGAGCGCGCTCGAGGCGAAGGCCTACTACGATGGGCTGAAGCGGGATGTGTTCGTTCGGGTCGGCGCGGCTGACGGCAAGGTGTACCTCGATCTGTGCGACGACACCTGGAGGGCTGTCGAGATCTCGACGGAGGGCTGGCGCGTCATCAGCCACCCACCCGTACGCTTCCGCCGCTCTGCCGGCATGAAGCCGCTGCCGATCCCGCAAAGAGGTGGCTCAATCGAGGGGTTACGCGCCTACCTGAACGTTGGCGGCGACACAGACTTCGTTCTCGTGGTCGCCTGGGCTCTCGCAGTCCTGCGCCATCAAGGCCCCTACCCGCTCCTCGCGCTGGCCGGTGAGCAGGGCTCGGCCAAGTCAACCTTCTCGGCTGTCCTGAGGGCGCTGCTCGACCCCAATACGGCGCCGCTGCGAGCATTGCCCCGCGAGGACCGTGATCTCTTCATTGCCGCTCGCAACGGCCACCTGCTCGCCTTTGACAACATCTCGGGCCTGCCCGGCTGGATCTCGGACACGTTGTGCCGCCTTGCTACCGGCGGCGGGTTTGCGGTGCGCCAACTCTACAGCGATCAGGACGAGGTTCTCTTCGATGCAGCCCGTCCTCTGATCCTCAACGGGATCGAGGACATGGTGACCCGGCCTGATCTGGCTGATCGCGCGATCTTCCTCAACCTTCGTGCGATCCCGGAGGAGACGCGGCTACCCGAGCGGGCACTGTGGGCGGCTTTCGAGCGCGATCGCCCTCGCCTGCTCGGAGCCCTGCTCGACGGCGTTGCTGCGGGCTTGCGCAATCTCCCACAAGTCAGGCTCGAGCGGCTGCCGCGCATGGCTGACTTCGCGATCTGGGCAGCCGCCTGCGAGACCGCCTACTGGCCAGCCGGCACCTTCGCCCAGGCTTACGCCGGCAACCGTGAGGAGGCTGTTGAGGGTGTGATCGACGCTGATCCTGTTGCTGGTGCCATCCGCACGATGATGGCCGAGCAGACGGGTTGGACGGGCACATCATCACAGCTTCTGGCCGCGCTCAACAACAAGGTAAGCGAGGAGCAGCGCAAAGCCGATAAGGAGTGGCCGAAGACCGCTCGCGCCCTGTCGGGCCGCCTGCGCCGTGCCGCGACCTTCCTGCGCAAGCTTGGCCTTGAGGTGAGCTTCGAGCGCGAGGGTCGCTCGCGCACACGCCGGATCCTCATCACCACAGCGGCAGACAACGAGGGGATTTTTGCGTCCACACCGTCCGCACCGTCCGCGGCGATGGTCATCCCCTTGCGGAATAACAATCTTTCGCCGGCCGATCCGCGGACGGTTGGCCCCGATGCGGACGGTATGCGGACGAACAGAGAGCATTCTGAAGCCGTTACCGTCTGCGCCAAGCGCTTGAACTTGCAGGCAATGACCGCTGCGGACGGTGCGGACGCAAAAATCCCCCAACTATCGGAGCCGGACGACGATGAAGCTCCCGGCTGGCAGGTGCGGCTGTGAGCGCGGCGACGATCCTCCGCAGGGCCTTGTCGGCCGGTGTGACCATCACGGTTGATGGGGGCGATCTCGTCATACGGGCCCAGGCCCGCCCACCCGCTGACGTGCTGAACGCACTGTCTGCGAACAAGTCCGAGCTCATTGCGCTCCTGACCGGCCAAGAGGCCGACTGGGATGCGGAGGACTACCGGGCCTACTTCGAGGAGCGCGCAGCCGTCTACGAGATCGACGGTGGTCTTCTGCAGTATGAAGCCGAGCGCCTCGCCTTCAGGGACACAGTCCAGCAGTGGCTAGCCCTCCATCCCGCACCGGCCCGAGAAGCCTCACGCGGCTGTGCTCATTGCCGAGAGGATGAGCAACCCCGCAATCCCCTGCTCCCCATCCTGGCGAGGAATGGCGGTGTGTGGGTGCACGATGGTTGTTGCGAGAAATGGCGTGCCGCCCGCCGTCTCCAGGCACGCCAGGCGCTGATAGCACTCGGGCTGCAAGTCCCCAGCAACAGTTCCCCCTACGACGATCAGAGGAGGCGCTCATGACGATGTAGCACCTCAACCTCTCTCAACTTCACAGCAAAGGAGCACGCAGATGTCCGACCCGAAGCATAGCTTCAGCACAGAAACAGCTTGGTCGATTCCCACCACTGGTGACAGACCCCATGAGACAACTTGGGAACTGCACCGCCCTTTCACTGAGGCCGAACTCGAGGACGGACTTGGAAGCATCAATCCAGACACCGCTGAGGTAGACTGGTGTTACGCAGACGTCTTCGACCCGTATGGATTGGGACGATGTACTGCAGGCCAGGTCGGTCGAGCCTACTTCGTTCGAGCCCCAGCGAACGACATCTGGATCGCGTTCGACGATCTACCCGACGAGCTGCGCAACGCTCTTTGGGCTCGGTACAGCCGGAAGCTTGCGTTTCCTGCCGGCCTCGAATGGATGAAGGACTCACCTAAGTAGAACGTGGTCACTCGAACCGTGAGGGGCTGCCGCACAGCGAGCCGCATGTCTCGGGAGAGCGTGTCAGCCCTGCACCTCGTCTGCTCCTCGCCAGTGGGTACGGTCGGTCCTGTGGCACAGGATACGGACGATATCAGGAACACGGCCAGCTGGAGCGTGTCCACCTCAAGTCCTTCGCTTTCTGCACCGACCTCAGCAGGAAATCCTCGATCCACCGCCGGCTACGGCAGGTTCGGACGGCTGCGCGGGATGAGCACGTGCAGCGCAGAACGTCAGGAGTCGGGCAAAGGCCCACCTCCTGTGAGCACTCGCAACCCAACTTGACAACTAAGGAGTGAGTTATGATGCAGAAGTCCAATGAGATCACTTGGCAGGAGATTGTCGAGGTCTATCGCTCGCTACCGGACGATCATCGAACAAGC
>JAESFT010000823.1_pt1 | contig 11973 bp, 11 predicted proteins | sample 9269451 | NCBI WGS metagenome assembly JAESFT01 (sample SAMN14502557, study PRJNA617106) | algae metagenome | isolation source: Scytonema hyalinum WJT4-NPBG1 and co-occurring heterotrophs from well... | place: USA: Mojave Desert, Joshua Tree National Park, California | collected 2006-05-25
CCCCGCGATGCCACATTGGTGGCGAGCGCCTTGGTGAATGCGTGAATCGCGCCCTTGGTTGCCGAATAGTCGAGCAGCATTTCATGCCCGAAGATGCCGGTTTCCGAGCCGGAATTAATGATCGATGCGCCGGACTTCATCACGGGCAACGCTGCCCTCGCCATATGGAAATACCCGTACAGGTTGGTGCGTATCGTCATGTCGAAATGCTCGTCGGTGATGTCTTCGAGCGCCATCGCATGTTCCTGGAAGGCGGCATTGTTGACCAGCACATCGAGCCGGCCGAACGCCGCGACGGTCTGCCGCACCGCGTCGTTGCAGAACCCGGCGTCGCGCACGTCCCCGGCAATCAGCAGGCAGCGCCTGCCTTCTTTCTCCACGCAGCGCTTGGTCTCTTCCGCATCGCCGTGCTCGTTCAGGTAGACGATCGCCACGTCCGCGCCTTCGCGCGCGTACAACACCGCGACCGCGCGGCCGATGCCGGAATCGCCGCCGGTGACGATGGCGGCCATGTCCTGCAGCTTGCCGCTGCCCTTGTAATCGGGCGCCATGAATTGCGGGCGCGGGTCGAGTTCCGACTCCACCCCGGGCTTCTGCAAATGGATTTCGGGAAACGGCGGCGCGGGCTGCGGCCGCAATCCGGCCTGCACCGCGCCGCCGCTGCCTTCGTTGCCGCCGGATTTTTGCGCATCAATATCGTCGATCTCGCGCTGGATCGCACGCTGCCGTTTCACCGTGTCGTCGGTATTGCCCTTGCCGTTGCCTGCCGGGTCTTCCGCCATGTTGTTCTCCTTGTTGGTTGGATGTCGTCGGTTTCCCGATAGGTCGCCTGAACAGGAAAAGGTTCCGGCAAAAAATGGCAGGCATCTTGCATGGGTTCTTGCGCGCCGGCGCACGCCGACGCCGGATTCATCTTGCCCAGGCCGGTCCACATGGACATCAGTCACTCCCCTTTTGCGGACCGTCGCGATGCCGGGCGGAAGCTGGCTGCGGCCGTCGCGCATCTTCGTTCCGCCCATCTGCTGGTGCTCGCGCTTCCACGCGGCGGCGTTCCCGTCGGCTACGAGGTCGCGCAGTCTCTCGGCGCGCCGCTGGATGTGCTGCTGGTGCGCAAGATCGGTGTGCCGGGCTACCCGGAACTCGGCCTAGGGGCGATCGTCGACGGCGCCGCCCCTTGCAAGGTGATGAACCAGGATGTCATGGATTACTGGAAGCCGTCGGCGCAATACCTGGCCGACGAAGAACGCCGGCAACTTGCGGAGATCGAACGGCGCAGACGCCTGTACTGCGGAGAGCGGTCGCCGTTTCCGGTACATGGACGGACGGTCCTCGTCGTGGACGACGGCATCGCCACCGGCGGCACATTGAAGACGGCATTGAAAGCCCTTGCCGGTGCCGGCGTGAAACGGTTGGTGTTTGCAGTACCGGTCGCTCCGGCGACGGTACTGGATGAACTGCGCAAGGAGGCGGACGAAGGCATCTGTCTTCTTGCACCGCCGGATTTCCGCGCGGTCAGCCTGTACTACGCGGACTTTGAACAGACGACGGACGAGGAAGTCATTCGACTGCTCGGCGCGGCGACGGCGCGCCGGGCCCCTATTGCAAACGAGGAGAATCATCATGCAGACGATTTCGGAAGTAATGACGCCTGACGCGGCACTTGTCAGGCCGGAGGACAGCATTGCGGATGCCGCGCAACTGATGCGCGACTGGGACGTCGGCGCGCTGCCGGTATGCAACGGCAAGCGCCTGATGGGCATGATCACCGACCGCGACATCACCATCCGCGCCGTTGCGGAACAGGACGATCCGTCCGGGACGCGTGTCGCCGATGTGATGACGGACGAGGTACTGTGGTGCTATGAAGATGAGAGCGTGGACGAAGTGCTGCGCCGGATGGGCGATGCACAGATCCGGCGCATGCCGGTGATCAATCGCGATCATCAGCTGGTCGGCATGGTTACGCTGGGTGATCTTGCCACCCGTTCCGGCTCGGATACGAACGAAACGCTTGAGGATATCTCGGCGCCTGCCGGGGATGGCCATCAGGGGGATGAGGTGGTTCGGCTGTATCGTCCGTCGTCGGACCAGGCGGGAGGACTGTTTTAAGAATTGACGGATGGTTGATGCATTGAGGGAAAAAGAAACGCCGCATCGCTTATGGTTCGTCCAGTACAAAATCTACATGCGTCGCGTAATAGTTACGAAGTGCATGGTGGATATGAGCGTCCAGAAATAGGATACATCGCATACCCGGCGCCAGGATTTAGCGAGGAGGATAACTGCGGTGACTCCGGTTCGTCTTTCCTGCCTGGCATCCGGTTAGGCTTGGTATGGCACTTGCGTGAGCCTGTCGAAGAAAATGTGCTGTCCGGAGCTACTGCATTCCGCCTTACAGCGCTTGATTGTGACGGTCCGGTTTTCTCTGCGGCCCGTTAGAGCCGCTTAACCGCTTCATACAATGTTTGCCCCAGGAAGTTGGACTTGGCCCGCTCAATGAGCGGGTTCTTTTTCTGCGCGACAGATCCGCATCCGGCGGAGTGGTCACCTAAGATAAATTGCCCTATCGCCTTCCCCCATGAAACCAAACGACGAAAACGGCCGCCTGTCCCCGGATGAACGCCCCTTCCGCGTGCTCATCATTTCCGGCTCCGACCGCCGGCAGTACAACTGCCCCGGCGTCGATTCCAAATCACGCATGCTGATGCTGCGCATGGCGGAGAGGCTGCCGCAGGAATGGGAGATTGACTGCGAAGATCTTGGCAACGTGTACGCCCGCGCGCGCATCCAGAGCTGCAATGCCTGCGCATCGACGGCGATGTCGCTGTGCGTGTGGCCTTGCAACTGCTACGAGAAGGACAACAAGGACGAGCCCGACCTGATGTGGGACCTCAACATGTATGCGCGCCTGGACCTGGCCGACGCCTGGGCAATCATCGGGCCGGTGAACTGGTATGGTCCCACGTCCAACCTGAAGCTGATGTTCGACCGCCTGGTGTGCATGAACGGCGGCAATCCGCGAGAGGAACTGATCGAGCACAAAAACCCGGAGCTGGCGATGCGGCTGGAGCATGCGCCTGAATGGAAGGATCTGGCGCTCAACCACCTGGAAGGACGCAGCGCAGGTTTCTTCTGTTATGGCGACGACGCCGCAGAGGAGCGCGATGCGTCGGGTCGGCCGCGTTACATCGGCACGGCGCATGCGCACTACTTCAATCCGGACGAAGAACCGAAAGACCAGCGGGAAACCTACGCGCCGCTGGTGTGGCAATCCCGGTTTTCCGGAATCGAGGTGCCGAACGAACTCTGGCATTACCAGAGCTTCGGCAGCGGCAAAATTTACAGCGACACCCAGGCTGAACATATGGCCCGGGATACGGCGTTTCTCGCGGAGTTCGATGCCTGGACGGCGCGCTTTGCCGGCTTCGTCGCCGCCAAGGGCAAGGTCCCGCCAGGCAAGTACCGGGCCTACGGCTACCAGCCCCCGTCGTATCGCTGGAATGGCGTCAAGCTCTGGTGGCGGGACAAAGCCATGCGCGCCGGCCATGCTCCGCTGGGGTCATCGCCGCAGGTGCAGGAAGAACTCGGCCTGAACAAGGATGTGACGATGTCGCCGCAAAAGGGTGAAGGCGAACGTCTTCGCGGCAAGAGGACGTAGTTGCCAGCCTCCTTGCGGCAACCGGAACCGGCTTGGCAAAAAGAAAGGGAAATGGACACTTCGCTGAAAGAATGGAACTTTACATCCTTGAAGCTGTATCAGCAGGTATGCCCTTCATTTCGGGCTGGACAAATCTCACCCAACAATGAAAAGGAGTTGTCATGAAAACTACCAGTCTGACTGCCGGGCTGTTGCTCGGCGCATCACTGTTACTCAGCGCTTGTGCTTCGTCAACCCAGAATCCCGATGCACAGCTTGCAGCCCGCATCAAGCAGGATATTGCCAGGACGGAAGGGATAGCCGGTGCGCAGAACGTGAATGTCGAGACGCATAGGGGCGTAGTGATCCTGTCCGGCTTCATCGATGGCCAACAACAGAAAGAGGATGCCGGCCAGGCCGCGCTAAAGGTTAGTGGCGTACAGCAGGTATTCAATAATCTGCAGGTGCGCGGTCAGACCTCGTCAGGACAATAAGCCGCCGCTGCAGGTCGTTCATATCGGCAAACAGACTACCAAATCTGCCAATGGACACGGCATCATCCGGCGAAGGATGATGCCGGTCGGCTTCTTCTCCTCATCTTCCACTCCCGCCAGCGTATTCCGCATCGCAATCCGGCGCACCTGCCATGTACGAGAGCAACGGCCGCAACTCCGGCCGCCTGTTGAAAGCACAAGACGGAAGCGGCTAATTTGCAACAGTGCGCAAAAGCTTATTCTTTGTGCCTTGCTTATGGGAAACGTACTTGCTAACGTAGAGCTTCCAACCAATTTTCCTTGATTCCACCATGCTTCTCCGTGACATTGCCGACCTGATGATTCGCACTACCGCCGTAGTCGTCGGGGTTTCCTCACTTGCGATCCTGGCTGCCTGCGTCACCGCAATCTGAATCGTCCGGCACAAGTAAAAAGGCTCCGCATTTGCGGAGCCTTTTTCATTTACTGCGGCAGGAAGTCGACTGCGGCGCGACAGCCGCCTCGCCGGCCGGTCACCGTTCCGCCATCCCCTTTGAAGGATTGATCAGGTATTTCGTGCCGGTGCTGCGCTTGCCGTAGGCGGCGATCGCTTCCAGGCTCAGCGCCTCCTGCAGCGATACCTCTTTCGTATAGTTGCTGGCGAAGGTGGTTTTCAGTTCGGCGGCGACACGCTGCTTGAGCCGCGCCACATTCGCCGGGCCAATCTTCTGCAGGAAGGGAAACAGCAGCCAGCCGCCCATGCCCCAGGTCATGCCAAAGTCGCGGACGATTTCCGTCGGGCGGTTATCCAGACTGCCGTAGATGTAGACCTGCTTGAACGTCGTCGATCCGTAGCGGCTGTATTCCTTGGCGGTCCGGTTGGCCGCCGCTTCCATGCAGCTCAGGATCTGTCCGGCAAGCCTGCCGCCGCCGATGGCGTCGAAGGCGATGGTGGCGCCGGTCTCGGCCAGTGCATCCGTCAGTTCCTGCATGAAGTTCTCTGAACTGGAGTTGCAGACGTACTTCGCGCCGTTTTTCTTCAACAGGTCGACCTGCTCCTGCGAGCGCACGATATTGACGAGGTCGATTCCGTCCTGCAGGCAGATCCGGTTCAGCATCTGGCCGAGGTTGGAGGCGGCCGCCGTATGCACGAGCGCCTTGTGCCCTTCGGCACGCATGGTTTCCGTCATGCCCAGCGCCGTCAGCGGGTTGACGAAGGACGATGCGCCTTCGGCGGCGGCCGCCCCGGGCGGCAGCGGCAGGCACTGCTCCACCGGCACGCAACGGTACTGCGCGTACATCGCGCCACCCAATATCGCGACCGTTTTCCCCATCAATTGCTGCGCCGCGTCGGAGGTGCCGGCGCCGACCACCACGCCGGCGCCTTCATTCCCGACCGGCATGGACATATCGACCCGGGCTGCCATGCTTTTCATCCCCTTTTCGGGAATAGGCGCGGTGACCACCGGGCCGTCGGCCGTTTCGGTCGCTTTCGCGGCGCTCATGTCGGCCGCGCCGAACAGGAGCCCGATGTCGGATGGATTGATGGGAGAAGCTTCGATGCGGACCAGAACTTCGTCGGGTCCGGGTGTCGGTATGGGAACCCGGGCGAGCGACAGTTCCAGTTCGCCGCTGCGTTTGACGAGTGAGCGCAGTTGCAGCGCTGTCTTTTCCGTGTTCGAACTCATGTGCTGTCTCCTCGGTGGAATGGAATGCGGCTGGAATGATCCTGCCGATGTTATCACCGAAGAGTTTCGCGGGTTTGGCGCCGGACTGCATGCCGCCGGGGCGTGGCAAGGCCGGCACGGCGACGCGGCTGGCGGTCTGTGCGATCGATCAGATGGGCGCCTGCGTCGCCGGTCGCGGGGCAGGCCGGCAAAGCATCAATAATGCAGCGCGACTTCCTGTACGGGAAGAAGGGATGCGACCGACTCCGCATTCGCCCGCAGCGCCAGTTCGAATGCCGCGTGATCTGCCTCCGCCTCCGCCAGCCGCGCCTCCAGCGCCGCCATGCGCGTCGCCATGGCGTCAAAGTCGCGCTTGGAAATGATGTACGCGACGTGTCGGTTGTTCCGGGTAATGGCGACCGGCGAGTTCATCGCGGCATCCAGAAGCTGACCGAAACGCATCTTGGCGTCCCTGGCATTGAACACGGGAGTGGGTGCGGCAGTAGTCATCGCTAAAGCAATCGCAGAAGGGGGAATATGAGATCAATCTTGCCACCGCGGTTTACTTAGTTCCGTACGCTAGCAGACCTATCGCGCACTAAACATAACAGCGTGCCGGCACCTCATCATAAAATCCGGCAGTATGCGCATACAGTCATTCGAACCGGCTGCGCATCGTGTCATAACTAAGACCAGAATCAAGGCTTTCAGTTTCTCGATTTCGTTGCGGCGCTAAACATTTAGTTGCATCGGCCACGACACAGAAGCACATCGGGATAGCGCCGTGCGCATGGCATGACAGGCGTATTACATAAACGACATCGCGACAGCATAAGGATCAATATCGTGATGGATATGGACGCTGAGAGAACGACCGGATATGCCGGCGGCGACACGGCTTCCACGCTTTCCGGTCAACGGGCGTCCTGTCGGCGATGGCGCGTCCAGGAACAATTCAGGAAATTGCTGTGCGACGTGAATCACCAAGGCATGCACCCGCGCTACCGGCCTTGGCCGGCGGGCGCCATTTCTCCGCGGATCAGCCATATCCGGCTTTTCTTGTCCTGTGCAAGGCTGCTGTTGACGATCGCGATGCCGCCGTTACCGTTCACGGCCAGCTTCGCCATCAACAGTCCCTGGTGGCTGCCGTTTCCGCCCCCGGCCGGGTCGCCGCTGTGCGGCACCACCGCCGGCGCGGCGAACGTCTTTCCTCCGTCGGCGGATATCGTCATGCCGAGTCCTCGTGGGCGTTCCCGATAATCGGGAAAGAGTTCATACACCACGTACAAGCGGCCCGCTTCGTCCGTACCGAAAGAAGGAAAAGCGGCGCTGTCGACGCCGCCCGGAAGCGGTGTCGATATGTCGCGCGGCGCCTCGAACTTTCGCCCGTCGGCAGATCGGGTATACCGGATATGGTATTTGTCGAACGGGCCGCCCCGGCTCTGCGCGTAAACGAGATGCAGCACACCGTCCGGCGACACCGCGAGCTTGGGCGCATCGGCGTATCCCCTTCCCGGCGCAACGGGCTGCGGCTCGGCGAACGTTGCGCCGCCGTCGCCGGAGCGCGTCACCAGGATATCGGCGTTGTCGTTTTCGCCAGTTGTCCATGCGAGGTAAAGCGTACGATCCTTGCCGAGCGCAAGAGAGGGAGCACGCGCCGGTTTGCCGTTCCCGCCTCCGGTGATCCGCCGCGGCGGCGTGAAACTTTTGCCGCCGTCCGTCGAGCGGCTGAACCACAAGGGGCCGTCGTATTCGGTCCATGCCGCATACAGCACGCCGTCCGGTCCCGCAACGATGTCATAGCTGCCGTTCGCCCAGACCTTGGCATTGATCCTTCCCTTGCCGTCGCCGCCGACCGAGCTCGAAATATTGACCGGCTCCGAAAAGGTTGCGCCGCCGTCGTCCGAGCGGGCGAACAGCATGTCCCCGCCGTGGGAGCCGCCGGAGAAGATGATTTCCTGCCACAGCACATAGATGCGGTCCGGCGATTCCGGCGCCCGCGCCATCCTCGGAATCCAGGAAAACGTGGCGCCGCTGCGCGAAACATTCACCGGCTCGGCGGGCTGCCTGTCGCCATCGGCGGAGATACGCTGGAAAAACACATCCTTGCGCGACTGGTCCACCCAGGCGACAGCCGCATTGCCGCGCGGGTCGAGCATCGCCGTCGGATCGTCGACATAGTTATAGCGGGAATTGTTTTGCTCCCACGGCCCCTTCTCCCCGGGCCCGGTTGCGATCTCCGCGATGTCCTTCCATTCGACCGGTAATGCGGGTGCGGCGGCGACGGACAGGGGAAGCAAGGCGGTGATGCCTAGGAATAAGAAGCGTGGAGGGTTCATGATGAGGGTGAAGCGGGAGTTGGTTGCTCTGCTTAGACCGTAGGCTTAAGAGAATGATTCGGTGGCGAGGTCGGGTTTGCTTGGCGATTGGAGTTGGGATGGGGTGGCTGTGAGTGCTGGAAGGAATCGGGGTGTGCTCCGTTTTTTGACGAAGCGCCAAGAAGACGATGTCGAAACCACTGCCAGTCGGCTCCTTCCCTCCGAGCGGAGGAAGGAGCTGGCTTGCTTACAACCTTTTCACCTCGCCGTTAACAGGCGGCCCATTCCGCCACCCTACCCCGCCCGTTGCCCAAACCCGATGACCGCCGCCCCCAGCAGCGCCAAACCGACACCTGCATAGTCGCTCCACGTCGGCGTGATGCCGTCGACAATCCATAACCAGCCCAGCGCGGTCGCGATATACACCGCGCCGTACGCGGCATAGACCCGCCCGCTGGCCGCGGGATGCAGCGTCAGCAGCCAGACGAAGATCATCAGGCTCGCCGCCGCCGGGACCAGCAGCCAGGCGGATGCTTTTCCGGTCAGCCAGAGCAGCGGCAGATAGCAACCCACCAGCTCGGCGACCGCGGTGGCGAGGAACAAACCGAAGGCGCGCGGCAATGCGGTCCACTCCATCGTCAACCTCGCTTCAGTTCGGTGACAGTCATCTTTCCCGCCGGCCCGTTGCTTGAGAGACCGCCGCAACCCTGCATCTGCCGGTCCTGTGTTCGGTTCGATCCTGGTTCCGACAGATCGCCGATGATGACGCAGTCCCGGGTTGCGCCCCCATTACATGCTTCGGTGCAGCTTTCCACGAATTCCAGCAGGCTTGTTTCGAGCTGGCGCAGGCTTTCCAGTTTCACCCGTACCGCATCCAGATGGGCCTGCGCCATGTCGCGCACATCGGTACACGATTGATCGCCTTCGTCGAAAAGGCCGACCAATGCCCTCACCTGGTCGATCGGAAAGCCGAATTCCCGGCACCGCCTGATAAAAGTAAGTCGCTTGAGATCGGCTTCCCGGTAATAACGGTGTCCGTTTGCAGCCCGCTCCGGCTTGGGGAGCAGGCCTATCTGCTCGTAATACCGGATGGTCGGGATGTTGGAACCGGTTTGCGCGGACAGCGCGCCTATCGTCAGCTTCTGCCGGGACATCAGCCCCCCTTTAAAAAAGTTCTTGCACCTGAAGTTACTTGAGGTCGTACCTTTCATGCAAGCGGTTTGATTCGCCGCTCACCACAAAGGAGAAATCATGGAAATCAAGGACAGGAAGCTTGGCATCCGGAAGAACAGGACGACCGCGATGGGAGCGGCTGGCGCAACGGTTGCTGCCTGCGCGGCATGCTGTATCAGCCTGCCGCTGCTCGGGCCCATGCTGGCCTGGCTCGGCATTACCGGCCTCGGCACGCTTGCGACCGGCTGGCATGTCGGCATGGCGGCGGCGGTCGCCGCAGGCTTCGCCGTTATTTTTGTTTACCGGCACCGGCGGCGTTCGATGCAGCGCAGCAAATCCTGCGGCTGCAATAGCCGCTGTTAGCCTCGCACGACGAGTGCCGCAACCCGCCTTGCCGCCATGAGCCCTTTTCTACGGCAACGACGAGGGCATCGTGTCGGATACGGAAAGCGTCGCTGTTTTTGCCAGGATCGTGGAAAGCCGTTCGGTGTCGATCGGCTTCACCAGGTGATGATCGAAGCCGGCCGCCAGGGCATATTCACGGTCCTTGTCCTGGCCATATCCCGTGACCGCAATGAGGACGGCGCCGCTGGTCCCGCCCTGTCTGCGGAGCCGCTGCGCAAGCTCATTGCCATCCATGTCGGGCAAGCCGATATCCAGGATGCACACATCCGGTTTCTCCAGCCTGGCGCGCTCCAGCGCGCGCCTTGAACCATGTTCCATGAGCACTTCATGCCCCAGCGATTCAAGCAGCATTGCCAGCATGAGCGCGGCATCGACATTGTCGTCCACGACGAGTATGCGCAAGGGTTTTGCCCTACCGAGGACCTTTTGCGCAGCGTGGCACCGGTCGGAGTGCGCAGATTCGGCCAGGCGCGGAAGGCAGACGGTGAACCTGCTTCCCTCGCCGATTCCCTGGCTCGTGCAGCAAACCGATCCCTGATGCAGTTCGACCAGGCGTTTCACAAGCGCAAGTCCGAGGCCCAATCCGCCCATCGATCGATCCGAAGTTCTTTCCGCCTGCGCAAACAGATCGAACACGCGCGCGACCGTCTCCGGCGCCATGCCGATGCCGTTGTCGACCACTTCCAGCACGACACGATCCTCATGCACTTCAGTCCGCACCGCGATATATCCGCCGTCCGGCGTGAACTTGGCCGCATTGCCTACCAGGTTGGCGACCACCTGCACGAGGCGTTTCATGTCCCCCAGAACCATGGTCGTGTCCGGCGCAAGTTCCATTCGCAGATGGTGGCGCCGCGATCGGATGAGCGGCATCACCTGTTCCACCGCATCGGTCACGACGCGCGCGATGTCCAGCGGGGCATTGTCCAGCTCGACCATGCCCCGCGTAACCCGCGACACGTCCAGCAGGTCATTGATCAGGCCTGTCATGTGATTCACCTGCCGGACGATGACCTCGCTGGTTTGACGCACGCGCGCTTCATCGAGCCTCGCAAATTGCAGCAGTTCCGCCGCCGCGCCGATAGGGGCCAGCGGATTTCTCAGCTCATGCGCGAGCATTGCAAGGAACTCGTCCTTGCGCCGGTCCGCCAGATTCAGCGCCTCCTCCGCGCGCTTGCGGCCGGTGATATCGCTGGAGGCGCCTATCCATTCGTAGATGTCGCCTTGTGCATCCATCATGGGCACCGCCTTCAAGTGCGCCCAGCCGATGGTTCCATCCGTCCGGAACACACGATGCTCCAGCTCAAGAATCGTCTTGCCGCGGATGGCCTTCCTGATGGCATCGCAAACCAAGGGCCGGTCGTCGGGAGGAATAGCCTCCTCCAGCCAGACATGGCCGCGATCGGATCTGTCTTTCGGGAAGCCGCTCTCGTCGAGCAGGCACATCCGGGTCCAGTCGGCACTCATCCGGTAGATCACATCCGCCGTCGCTGCGAGCAGGGCGCGGAACCGTCGTTCGCTTTCGTTTCTGGCGATGTCCGACCGCATCCGGCCGGTAACATCTTCGGTGCTGTGCACGATGCAGCGCATTTGCGCGTCCTTGCCAAAAACCGGCGTATTCATCGCGCTCCAGTAGCGCTCGTCGTACCGCACCTCTCCGGTGGGCGACTCAATGCGGATGGGATAACGCTGCGCCGGCATGGTATCCGGCTTGCCTGTGGCAAGGACGCGGGACAGGGAGCGACGCAGATCGGCCTCCCCTGTATCGTCGGGATCATCGGGATTTGCAGGAAAGGCATCGAAAACACTCGTACCGATCAGATCCTGACGCTTGCGCGAGGAGGTTTTCAGGAAAGCGTCGTTGACGTCAAGGATGGTTGCTTCGGGAGTCGGGGAAAGCAAGCATATGCTGATCGGGTAACTTCTGAAAACCGCTTCGAATAATGGGTGGGAAAGCATCATGGTGGCTTGCCATGCCGGGTAAGTAGGAATGATCCGGGAGAGAGGACACTATCCGCCCGTGGTTGCGGCGGTTCGGTGCGTGAATGAAAATACCTTGGAGGAATTTCTCATGCGGCGATACCTGGTCTGGTGCCGTGTTGCGTCGCGGGCATGAAAACGACTCATCGGCGCCGGCCTGCGTGCCGGCGCCTGGGCAATCAGCCCGCAGCTAACGGTTCAGCATGCAGGCAGCGCGGACCGTGCCGCTTGTGCCGTTTGCTGGTGGTGCTCCAGGGCGGGCAGCGAAGCGGTAAGGAAGCTTAGGACTTCGGGCCGGTTCGCCGCCGGCATCAACTGGC
>JAESFT010000824.1_pt1 | contig 11915 bp, 16 predicted proteins | sample 9269451 | NCBI WGS metagenome assembly JAESFT01 (sample SAMN14502557, study PRJNA617106) | algae metagenome | isolation source: Scytonema hyalinum WJT4-NPBG1 and co-occurring heterotrophs from well... | place: USA: Mojave Desert, Joshua Tree National Park, California | collected 2006-05-25
TTTCCTCTAGGCCGAGAGACTAGCTCGACCAATTCTCATGACCGACTGCAAGTGCACGCAACGTGATGTCGCCAGCGATCTTGGCGATTTCCAAGCCTTCCGGTGTGGGCTCAAACGACTCCAGCGGGAAGAACACGTCGTTCCCGCCGAACAGCACGAGGGTGTAGGGCGCGTCTGCCTTGCCCTGCTCCTGCACGAGGGAGAGCATCAGCCCGCCGATCTCTCCGAAGGCATGCTTCTCATCGAAGTGGAGCGTCTGTGTCTCTGTCCGTTTCGGGAACTGAATGACCTGCGCCATACCTAGTCCTCGCCACCTGCTCCACGGATCTCAGCATCTCCGAGCCATCTCTGGGCCTCTTCAAGACTGCCAAATGTATGCTCGAGTTCGGTGAACGGCGCAGGCCTCTCTCCAGGAGGCAAGTCGAGCAGGAGTTCCGCTGTCCACGTGGCATCATCTGTCCTACCGCTTTGGACCAGGCTGGCGATAATCACCCCATGGAGCAGCACGTCATAGCTGCCTGGAGCAAGCCGGGAGAGTTTGTAGGCCATTCTGAACCTTCTGGAGAGGACAACGACAGCAGCAGGACAGTAGAGTGGGCAGCGGACCGTGCCTCCCAATAGAAGCTCTACTCAGCACAGGGGTTCTAAGGCAAGCCTGGGCGAGTTGAATCTCATCCGTTGGATATCGTGAGGTTAGCCTGCGGCGACAGTGGACAGACAGAGAGGCCTCTCGATCCCTTCATGAAATGGCCACGGTTGATGGGCGTAGTTTGCCCCGCGGTGTCAGCTCCACAAAACCGCCTACGCCTCGGCTGAGGGTCCTTGAACCCGATCTCCTCAGCCGAGGCGTTTGGCCTTCCAGGCATCCGACTGATGCCATGAGCGAGCTTTCGCGTCAGGGCCTTTTCCTTCTGGAACCATCTCTGAGACAGGAACGATGGTCCATCGTGCCCGTTGTCTCCCGCTCATTGCTGTCTAGGACAGAAGCCCTAGCTTCCATTGGGTGTTGTGGGGACTGGTATGACGGAAGATGAGGTGGAGGCGGTTGCGGCCGAGCTTGCGAAGGCCGGAGGTGTCTCCTGGCACCGAGGATCAGGGCGCGGTCCATTGAAGCTTGTCATGGACCGCTACCGCGATCGCGCTCGCTTGGCGATCGCCACGCTTGAACGCGTCCGAGCCGCCAAGCAAGGCACCTCCCTTGGTGAACTCAAGTTCGCGCAAGACGAAACCACCTTGGAAGCCGACCAGGCGCCTAGTTTGCACGAGGGTGTCTCGGCCGGGAGCCTGGTCCTGTACCGCCCCCCAGGCGACAAGAGAGCCTATCCCTGCCGGGTTGAGAAGGTTGAAGGAAACCGCGTGTACCTCGTCCCTAACCTCCCAACCTGCACGGGCTGGGTGGAACTCAACAGCCTCTCAACCCCGGCAATTCAGTAGGGCGTCCAGATTGTGAGCATCGTTCGCAACAGCAAGTCGGCGCCACCCAAAGGGCTCATTGACGTTGAGCTGCCGGTTAGTTCTTCACCTGTATTGACGCCTGCCCCTTCGGCACTGGTGCGCTACTACTTCAACCTCACCGATGGCGAGACCGTGATCCGGGATGAGGAGGGCGTTGAGGCATCCAATCTCCAGGCGGCCGTGATCTCCGCCATGGAAGCTGTGGAGGAGCTTCGTGCTCAGGATGCATCGAACTCGGACGAATGGCGGGGTTGGCGGCTGGAGATCGTGGATGCGGCAGGTCGAGCCGTGCAGAGCATTCCCTTGGATAGCTCCGCGCCGCATTAGACACCCTCGCATCAGACCACTACGCGATCTGGTCGAGGTCATGCGGCCACCGGGCAGGAAAAAGCCCCGTCGGGATTGGTCTGAACGGGGCTGAAGTCTACGGAGGCGGCCAAGGGGTTGCGGGATTTGCCTCCGCATTGACGACATGGGGGGTGCCCTGTCGACACACAATGGCGCTATGGCGCGGAAGCACGACAATGTGATGGCTTAAAGCGCTAGAGTGCGACGGCATCAGTGCCGGGCCTTCCCCGGTACATGATCCAGGAGGGGAACATGGGCGAGTGGAAGACGGTCTATGAGGACGAGGTCGAGGAGCGATGGGTCACGCTCAAGGTCTACGAGGATGATGGCGACGAAGACCCGATCGTACGCGTCACGGTATTACCCCTCGAAGACGCGGAGCAGGACGAGGGCGGGCAGAATCCCGCTGCCGTCGCAGAAGACAGCTCAATTACACTTGAGCCTGATCCCGTTGAGGATCTCGAGGAGGAGTTGATTGAGATCGGCTTTAGCCCGGTGGCGGCGGCGTGGATCGTCGGTAAGGTTCCTGCGTGAGCTGCCCGGCAGCCGTAAGCGAGGGGTAAACGCTCCAAATCTGTTCCATGCTCATTCCGCATGGCAGGGCTGGGCTCAAGCGGGTTTGTCGTGAGCCGGGTGCACTGTAGATGACCCCTCCTCCGCCGCGGCCTTTCTGTGGCGGGTTTCCTCCCTGAACTCGGCCACCCTCAAAGGTGGCCTTTTTTCTCACAGCCAGTGCGCGGTGCCTGTGCGCTTGGGCCGGCACATCATTGAGGTTGCGTGATGTTTTTATCAGTTGTTCTCTCAGGCCTTCGTCGCTGGTTGCATGCCCGTGAAACCGCACGCCAGTTGAATGCCTTGTCCGATCGTGATTTGTCGGACATCGGCATTGCCAGGCACGACATCGCGCAGGTGGCACGCCGGAGCCACTGAAGCCCGAACTGGGTGCCGCTGCGACGGATTAGATTGGATGAGGGCCAAGGACGGCAGTGCATCCGTGCCTGTCCTTGACCCTCCGGCCAAGCGGCCATGGGCTTCACCTAAATCGGCTCGATGACAGCCTCATGACGCCGTGGCAGTTCGGATCGTACGGATTTGGCCAGTGTCACACCCGTCGAATGATTGGTGGACCTTCTGAGCGTTTGTGTCGTCAAAGGGTCAAGGACGTCTTTGAGATGTATTTGCCGCACGCAATGCATTCGAAGTCTACTGATTGTTTACTCTAATTGCGACAGGATCCCTGTTCGGGCGAATCGTGTATCCGCCCGAACAGAGCCTCCGGCGCCGTTGGTCAATGGCCTCGGAGTTGATGGAGGGCCTCCTCTCCGCTGTTGCCCTGGCTGAGGGTTTCAGACAGCGCCCTCAGCCAGGGCAGTTACCGCCGGGATCAGCCTACATATGATCCATCGGCGCTGGCCTAAGGGAGATTGCCGTGGCCCGCTACTACTTTGACGTTCACGATGGCGCGCCGAGTGTGCAGGATTACGAGGGCGGTGAGTTCGACAGCTTGGACGCTGCCGTGCAGGCAGGCGCCCGCTCGGCGGCTGAGATTGGAACAGGCCGTCTGGCAAAAGGTGATACCAGCGATGTGGTCATTGGGGTGCGGGACGAGCGCGGCCAGCGGGTCTGCACCGTCAAAGCGTCGATGGAGATCGACTGGCACGTCTCACGGTCACAGGGTCCGCATCCTTGGAGCGCATAGGTGCAGAAGTCAGCATAGGCAAAAAGAACCCGGCACGAGGGCGGGCTCTGTCCCGGAGACGGTCATGAGCATCAACACGTCTGCTCATCAATGCTGACGCCCATGGAGCCGTTCCAGAACTGCCGCGCTGGAGGATAGGCCTGCCTACAGCTGATTGCGGTTGCGGCCGCGACTGCGGGAGAAGTACCAGATGGCTGCGGCGACGATGACGACCAGCAGGATGATCCACCAGTAGTCCACGATGCCGCTACCTGTGGCGGCAGCATCCCCGGCAGGAGGTGAGCCGGGAGGGGCACCAGGTGCCGGGCTGGTGGGTGCTGGAGTCTGCGCCCAGGCAGACGAAACAGCCAGGAGGATGAAGCCGATCAGTGCCGTGAGTTTGCTCATGGATGTGTCTCCGGTTGAGGAGGTCCAGCGCATACGCCCACTGAATTGCCAAGCTGGGCCTGTCGGTGAACGCCTCACGCGACGGCATGTTCCTATGCAAGCCGGATCCCTGCGTGTAAGCTTCGCCCGAGAGGACAGACACAGGAGCAGCCGGAATGGTGTTGAAGCGGCAGATGCTCGCAATTCAGGATGTCTATGTGCCTGTGAAACGGCGTCAGACACTGGATCCGCACAAGGTTGAAACCCTGGCCGAGAGCATGCTCGTAAAAGGTCAGGAAACGCCCATTCTCGTGCGGCCAGATGGCAGCTGCTTTGTTTTGGTTGAGGGGTTGCATCGGCTCGAGGCTTGCAAGGCTCTTGGAGAGACAACCGTCCCCGCCTACCTGGTTCAAGCTCGCAAGCATTGATCCGCGCCTGGTACGCTGCTGGGATGAAGACAGAAGCTTCATCAGTAAGGAGCCATCTCTGCGATTACCCCTGTTGCACAGTTGTCCAAACTACCGGGCTGAACACCAGGCTCAGAGGCTCCTGATACCCGGCATGGGATCAATGTCGGTTCTGTCGCAAATCCGGAACAGGAACGAGAAAGTAGCAGTGTATCTTGCGGCACTCATGCGGAGAGCAGGTGAAACTGCTCGGCAAGCGACAGCTGCCGATTGCAGGCATATTTCGCCTGCTGTTTACGCATCATGTGGATCAACTCGATGCCACCCAAGATCACGCGGGCACTGTCAGCGGACTTGAAGCCGAGCATCGATCGCAAGCGGCGTTTGACGGCGCGGTGATCCTGCTCAATGCGATTATTATCGGGCATGAATAGGCGCGACACCTCCATTCACTTTTCAGACTCCTGAAGGGTCGGTTACCATCAGCAGACCGGGATAGGGGTGTCGGGAGCACGGAAGGTGGGCAGGCCGTCGTATCTCATGAGCTGAGAGCTCGCGTTATTATCTGGCCGCCCCTTCGACTGGCCCGGGTGCGCTGCGAGCGCGGATCCGTAGTTGTCGTGTGGCCCACTGGCTCCCGAAGTTGCTTAAGCTACAGGAGCCGGAGATGAGGATCATTGCTCTCGATGTTCATCGGTCCTTCGCCCAGATGGCAATCCTGGAGAAGGGAGTTATCCGGGATGCCGGCAAGGTCGATCTCGAACGCAGCCGCCTGCTGCGCTTTGCCGGGTCGCTGAAGCCGGACGACGAGGTCGTGCTGGAGGCGACCGGCAACACCAGCGCCATCGTGCGCCTGCTGTCGCCCTTCGTGGCGCGGGTGGTGATTGCCAACCCCAACCTGGTGCGGGCGATCGCCTGGGCCAAGGTCAAGACCGAACAGGATCGATGCTCGCGTGCTGGCGAAGCTCCATGCCAGCGGGTTCCTGCCTTGAGCTGGATCGGCTTGGGGCCGAGCTCGCGGAGCTGGACAAGAGCCTCGCCCAGAAGGCGCTCGATGATCCGCAGGTCAGACGGCTGATGACGATCACGGGGGTGAATGCCACGGTGGCTATGAGCGTCCTGGCCGCAATCGGCGACATCAAACGCTTCTCCTCGCCGCAAAAGCTGGTGAGCTACTTCGGCCTCAGTCCGAAGGTGCGGCAATCAGGCGACAAGCCCGCTTATCATGGGCGCATCAGCAAACAGGGGCGGGCTCATGCCCGCTCGATGCTGGTCGAGGCAGCCTGGGTGATCTCCGGCGTACCAGGCCCCCTGCGGGCCTTCTTCATCCGCATCAGGAACAAGCGCGGCAAGTCCGTCGCGGCGGTGGCAACGGCACGCAAGCTGGCGGTGATCGTCTGGCATATGCTGAGCAAGGATGAAGATTCCACTTGGGGCCGGCTGGCGCTGCTGCAGTGGAAACTGCGGCACCTGGAACTGGCAGCGGGGCATCCATCGCACCGGGATGGCCGGCAAAGAGGATCCGCCGCCGCATACAGCAAGAAGGCGGTGCGTGAGGCAGAGCGGGAGATGGTCGGCCAGGCCGAAGAAGCTTACCGGCGGTTTGTGGCCGACTGGAAACAACGATCACCGAAGGGGTGCTCGGGTGCCGCCAATGAGGTGCGACGGTCCTAAGCTGCGCGACAGGGTTGCAACCTCACGCCCTGCTCTTCGCTCCGGGGTCACCCGAGCCCATCCACTATAGCAGAACCAGCCCTGTCGATCCACTCGCCGGTGGGCTCGGGCATCTTGCGCGCACTTGCCCCAAGGAAACCTGGCGAGCCTCTCGTCAGGCGATGACGCGATCAACCCCAGGTCCCGCCGCTCAATACGGGGACAGCGCCTGCCGCAAAACCAACTGAAGATAAGAAAAATGCACCCATCGAGCTCGAGACGCCTTGTCAAATACATCCGTGAGGTAAGCACTTTGGCGGATGCGGATCGGCTTGAGCTTCCGGCGTGACCTATCCTGAAGCCGGTCTGTAGTATCACAGGACAGGATTGCCTCACGATTGGTTTGGCTGCCGTCGATCACGATCCACTCAGGTCGGCCATGCCGCTTGAGTGCTTTGCTCAGGAACCGTTTGGCGGCTGTCAGATTGCGCTTCCCACTGAACCAGAATTCGACCGTGTCGCCGTTGCTGTCGATAGCCCGGTAGAGATACGTCCACCGCCCACGCACCTTGATATACGTTTCATCCACATGCCACTTCCGGCTGACGGGACGCTTGTGTCGATTGAACCGCTCGAGAAGCTCGGGTGAGTAATGGACCACCCAGCGACCGACCGTAGCGTGGTCCACCTCTATACCCCGCTCGGCCATCATCTCTTCCAAATTCCGGAGGCTGAGATTGTAGGCGAGATACCAGCGGATACAGAGCAGGATTACAGATCGATCAAAATGCCTGCCCTTAAACACTGCTGCCTCCGCTATCGTGACCGCAGTCTCAGTAGCTGAAACTCTGAAACGAAAAGTTTGCGACGGAGCCAAGGCAGTTGGCGTCGGTCGCTATTATCTGTTTCCGCTTGCTGCGGCTGGTCAGGTTGGTGTCGAGCGCGCACTGTTGCAGATTCGAACGGAGATCGAACGTGGCATGAAGCTTACGGGCTGCGCGTCGATCAGTGAGCTTTCTGCCAGCAATGTTCGCTTCCGCTAATGCATTGTTACAGTTGCAGTGAGACTAAAGCTCTGATGGTGGAAGACAAAGTCTGCCAACCTTTGATGAGTGTGCCTGGCGTTGCGACAATCATGCCAGTGCCATGGAAGCGAGTACTGATAGCGTGACCGGGCTTGGCGCAACCCCGGCAATGAGGCTCAATCGTAATAGTGTCCCGCTAGATCTCCACCAATGTCAGAGTCATGCTGGGTGCCTGTGCTCGAGGGCAACGGCTAGGTGCGATCGCTGCCAGTTCAGGCTAATTGGTTGGTGCTAGTCTGGCTGGCAAGATAGCTTTCAAAGACGGTACCATGCTGCATCCCAACCTGTCACCAGTTGGTCACTGAGCCGTCCCGCCTCCTCAGATGAGGTGCCTCCCAGAATTCGAAGCTCTGTTTCGCAATTAATTCCTCGTTGACCTCGATCCCGAGGCCGGGCAGATCGGGAACGGAATAATGTGCCCCCACCAGTTTCGGCTGAACCGGGAAGAAATCAGAGTTGTCAAACCCGAGGTGCGTTTCCGCTGGACTCGCGCGGGTTTCGAGCCAAGAGAAGTTCGGCACGACCGCCGAGAAATGGATGGTCGCTGCCGTGCAGACAGGACCAAGAGGGTTATGCGGCATCATGTCAACGTAATGGGTCTCGCTCCAGGCAGCGACCTTCATCGATTCTGTCAGGCCGCCGACATTGCAGACATCCAGACGATTGTACTGGTGGATGTCGCGCTCGATATAGGGCTGGAACTGCCATTTCGAGGCAAACTCCTCACCAATGGCGAAAGGAATATCGGTCAGGCGGCGTAGCGCTTCATAAGAGCTCGGCGACTCATCCCGGATCGGCTCCTCGAGGAAGTCGAGGGTGCCGGACGGCATCTTCTGGCAGAAGCTCGCAGCCTCCGCCACGCTGAGGCGGTGGTGGTAGTCGATACCCAGAACGACATCTTCGCCCAGGGTCTCGCGGGCCTTCACGCACCATTTCGCCGTTGTGGCGATGTGTTCGCGTGGCTCGTAGATGTCCTTGTTCTCATGGCCCGAGGGCGAGAGGCGCATGGCCGTCCACCCGTGCTTGACCAGCATCTGCGCCTGCTCGATCATCGCCGGACCGGGCTCCGCGAAGGTCGTCGCGAAGGTTGGAATGCGGTCGCGCTGCTTGCCGCCGAGCAGCTCGTAGACCGGCACGCCAAGGGCCTTGCCCTTGATATCGTAGAGCGCGATGTCGATGGCCGAGATCGCCGCCTGCAGCACGCGACCGCCCTCGAAATATTGGCTGCGGTACATCTCCTGCCACAGGGCGCCGATTTTGAACGGATCGCGCCCACGCAGGAACTTCGCATAGTGTTCGAGTGCACCGACGACGGCCTTTTCGCGGCCGGAGAGGCCGCTCTCACCCCAGCCGAATATGCCCTCGTCTGTCTCGACCTTCACCAGAAGCTGATTGCGGATGCCGACCTTGACGGCATAGCTCTTGATCGCTGTGATCTTCATTGTGTCCTCGGGTTACCAGTGCCATAGGGTGCCGTCTTCGAGACGGTTCACTGGAAGATAAGCACGCTGGTAAGGGTACCTTTCCGCCAGCTTTTCATTGATATCGACGCCATGGCCAATGGCCTCGCCCGGATGCAGGTAGCCGTCGGATAGGCTCCAGGCGCTTGGGAAGACTTCGAGGATCTCCGGCAGATAACCGGAATACTCCTGAATACCAAAGTTTGGAACCCACAGGTCGAGGTGCAGGTTCGCGCCAAGGCAGATCGGCGACATGTCCATCGCGCCGTGGCAGGCGGTTCGGATATTGTAGACGCTGGCAAAGTCCATGATGCGGCGCAGCGCCGTCACGCCGCCCGCATGGACCGTCGTCATGCGGATGTAGTCGATGAGCTGCTCCTCCATGAGGAGCCGTGCGTCCCAGATGGTGTTGAACACCTCGCCCACGGCGAGCGGCGTCGTGGTGTGCTTGCGGATCAGCCGGAAACCTTCCTGATGCTCGGCCGCGACCGCATCCTCAAGCCAGAAAAGGCGTGCGAACTCGAGGTCTTTGCCCAGCCGCGCTGCCTCAATCGGCGTCAAGCGATGATGGGTATCGTGCAGAAGCTCGAGGTCCCAGCCATGGGTCTCGCGCACCGCCTTGAAGAGCTCAGGAACGTAGCGCAGGTATTTGGATGTCGACCATGTCTCCTCGTGCGGAACCGCATCGTCGAGAGCGTTGTTCGTTACGGACTTAGCGCCTGTGCCGTAGACGTCCGGGAGACCGGGTATTCCGACCTGAACGCGGATGGCCTTGTAGCCCTGTTCCTTGCGCCGGCCGACGGCCTCGACCGCCTCGGCGATGTCGCGCCCCTGGGCGTGAGTGTAGCACAGCACCTTCTCACGGCTCGCCCCACCAAGGAGTTGGTAGAGCGGCATGTTGGCGGTCTTAGCTTTGATGTCCCACAGTGCGGTGTCAATTCCGGCAATTGCTGCCATGGTTACGGGACCGCGGCGCCAGTACGCTCCCCTGTAGAAATACTGCCAAATGTCCTCAATACGGCTCGGATCGCGGCCGATCAGAAGCGGCGCGAGATGGTCCTTGAGATAGGAGGCGACGGCGAGCTCCCGGCCGTTCAGCGTCGCATCGCCGACCCCGGTGAGCCCCTCGTCGGTGAAGATCTTGACCGTGACGAAGTTGCGCCCCGGCGAGCAGACGATAATCTTGACGTCAGTGATTTTCATCGATTTACCTGTTGGCTGAAAGCGTGCGGCCGGCGTCGTACCGGAACCGATTGTGGATGCGCCGGTCACGTGGATCGGGATGGGGGATGGCGGACAGCAGCGCCCGCGTATAATCGTGCGCTGGATTGTTGACGACCTGATCGGTCTCGCCGACCTCGACGATCTTGCCCCGGTACATGACCGCAACGCGGTCGCACATGTAGCGGATCACCGACATGTCATGAGAGATGAAGACATAGGACAACCCGAGTTCGTCCTGCAGCTTCATCATCAGGTCGAGCATCTGTGACCGGAGCGAGACATCGAGCGCCGATGTCGCTTCGTCGGCAACGATGAGTCGCGGGTTCACAGCGATTGCGCGGGCAATGCCAACCCGTTGCCGTTGGCCGCCGGAGAAGGCATGCGGGTACCGCTCCCGCCAGGCTGGCTCGAGGCCGACCTGCTGCATCAGGCCGGCGACACGGTCGTTGAGTTCCCCACCTTTCATGCCGGCGATCTTGAGCGGCTCAGCAATAATCTGGCCGATAGTCTTGCGCGGGCTGAGCGAGCCCACCGGGTCCTGAAATACCATCCGAACTTCGCGGCGGATCTTCTCCAGCATGGCCTTGTCAGCTGTGCGGATGTCAACCATTCGACCATCTGTGAGGCGATAATTGATCGCGCCGGCCTGCGGCTCGTAGACACGCAGCAGACAGCGCCCCATCGTTGTCTTGCCGGAACCGGACTCGCCGACAATGCCGAGCGTCTCGCCAGGGCGAACGGTCAGTGAAACATCATCCACCGCTTTGAGACCGGTGGGAAAGGTCAGTGAGAGGTTTCGCACGTCGAGTAGGGGCGGCGTTGCGGCCGAAGCTTCCGGCCGCGCCAAGCGAATCTCCGCCTTCTTCTCCAGCTTGACGACCGAACCGATGAGCCGGCGCGTATAGGCGTCCTGCGGCGCGTGGAAGATCTGCTCAACCGGCCCCCTCTCCATCACCCTGCCGCGATACATGACGAGGACCTCATCGGCGATTTCGGCCACGACACCCATGTCATGGGTGATGAAGAGCACGGCCATGCCATGGCTTTGCTGCAGCTTTTTGATGAGATCAAGGATTTCGGCCTGAGTCGTGACGTCGAGTGCCGTCGTCGGTTCGTCGGCGATGAGCACCGACGGATTGCAGGCGAGCGCCATGGCGATCATCACGCGCTGGCGCATGCCGCCCGAAAATTCGAAGGTGTAGCGGTCGATAGCCGATTCAGGACGCGGGATCTCGACCTGACGCAGGAGTTCGAGCACGCGTTCGCGCTGCTCAGGCTTCGGAGTACCGAAGTGGATGCGCAATGCTTCACCGATCTGCGTTCCGATGCGGTGAACCGGCGAGAGCGAGCTCATCGGTTCCTGGAAGATCATAGCGATCTCCTTGCCGCGGACGCTGCGGATCTCCCTGCCCCGCGGATCCAGCTTGGCAAGGTCTGTCGTCGAGCCGTCGGGGCGCTTCAGCAGAACCGCGCCGCCCTCAATCCGACCAGGCCTGTCGACAATCTGCAGGATCGATCGCGCAGTCACTGATTTGCCGGAACCGGATTCACCTACGACGCAGAGCGTTCTGCCGCGCTTCAGCTCGAACGAGACGCCGTCGACCGCTATGAAGGGTCCGGTGCGGGTCGGGAAGACCGTCTTGAGGTCCCTGACCTCCAGGATCGTGTCCGTTGTCGTGCTCATGACACCGCCTCGTAGGGATCTGCGGCATCACGAAGGCCGTCGCCCAGGAAGTTGAGGGATAGAACCGAGATGACGATGGCGGCAGCCGGCGTGAACAGCAGCCACGGTGCCTGGGCAACCGCGCGGATGTTCTGCGCCTCCTGCAGGAGCACGCCCCAGGAGACAATCGGCGGCTGCAGGCCGATGCCCAGGAAGGACAGCGCCGTCTCGGCCAGGATCATTGAGGGAATGGCGAGAGTCAGGGTGGCGATGATGTGGCTTATGAAGGACGGTACCAGATGGTGAAAGATGATGCCGATCTCGCTCATGCCGTCGAGGCGCGCAGCGGTTACGAAGTCCTCATTCCTCAAGGACAGGAACTTGCCGCGCACCTCACGCGCCAGGCTTGTCCATCCGATCAACGAGACGATCAGTGTGATGACGAAATAGGTTCGGAGCGGCGGCCAACTGGTCGGAATCGCGGCCGCGAAGCCCATCCAGAGTGGGATAGTCGGGATTGAGCGCAGCAGTTCGATGAAGCGCTGGATTACGATG